>ERZ890510.889-NODE-889-length-21592-cov-7.248270_pt1 | contig 21592 bp, 21 predicted proteins | sample MGYA00521265_ERZ890510 | MGnify/ENA primary metagenome ERZ890510 (study PRJEB32303, sample SAMEA104408624) | aquatic metagenome | biome: Brackish water; feature: Chemocline; material: water | place: Baltic Sea | collected 2014-10-26T21:54:00 | depth 110 m ...
TGGTGGGCACTGCAGTGGGCTATCTCATCCTCGCCAACCTGCAGGAGGTGGGCGCGTGGCGCTGGATGTACGCCACCGCGATCGTGCCGGCGGTGCTGGTGGTGGTGGGCCGGTTGTTCATCACCGACAGTGGGCAGTGGCTGATGTCGCAGGGCCGCAAAGCCGAGGCCGAGCGGGAAGTCGGCCGGCTGCTGGAACGCGACCCGCCCTATCCCAGGCAGGTGCACCTTGCCGACCTGCCGGCGCCGGCAGCAACGGCGGGCCGGCGACGCTGGCGTGGCTGGCGGGAGCTGTTCGTGCCGCCGTTGCGACGCGCCACCATCCTGGCCTCGGTGCCGTGGTTCCTGCAGGACCTCAGCACCTACGGCATCGGCATCTTCACACCGACAATCCTGGCGCGGACGGTCGGCCACGAGATCGCCGACGCGCACAACGTCACCGCGGTGATCGCTCGCGACCTGCTGGCCGCCAAGGGCGCGGCGCTTGTCGACACGCTGCTGATCGTGGGGATCGTGGCGGCCGTGCTGCTGACAGACCGCATGGGCCGCATCCGCCTGCAGATCACCGGCTTCATCGGCTGCGCGGCCGGCCTCGCGTTGGCGGCGGCATCGCTGCACGCTGCAGAGCCCGCGCGCACCTTCCTGCTGTTCGGCGGCTTCATGCTGTTCAATTTTATGACCAATGTCGGGCCGAATGCGCAAACCTACCTGCTCGCAGGCGAGGTCTTCCCGACCGGCATTCGCGCCAAGGGCGCGGGTTTTGCCGCCGCCTTCGCCAAGATCGGCGCGGTGATCACCGCCTTCCTGTTCCCGGTGTTGCTGGCCGACGTCGGCGCCGACCTGCTGCTGGGCGTGCTGGTCGCGACTTCGCTGGCCGGCGCGCTGGTGACTTGGCGATTCCGGATCGAGACGACGCGAGTCAATCTGGAGGAGATCGGGCGGTAAGGGACGACGCTAGCCTAATTGCAGCGAGACCGCTAAGGGAATAGGCGATGCCGCTTCACTGGACGATCGACCCGCAGGACAAACTGATCACCGCCGTCGCCGAGGGAGATATCACACGCGGCGACTTCGAGGCCTTTCTCAACGCCTCAAAGGCCGCAGGCGCTCAACACTATCGCAAGCTGTTCGACGGAACACGCGGCACGCTACGCATGGCGTCCGAGGACATCATGGCGCTGGGCGCCCGCATGCGCGCCAGCCACGAGACTGCCACGATGGGGGCGCTGGCGGCGGTGGTGCCGGACGGCGATAGTGAGGCGATCTCGCGCGTACTGGGCATGCTGGCCGCCGCCGACCGGCCGATGCGCGTCTTCCGCCAGGTCGCGACAGCACGCAAATGGATCGCAGGCCTGCCGCGATAGTGGCGACCGACTCGGAGGAGGTGACGGCGACCGCGGGCGGCGCTGGTCAGCGTACCGCCGGGCTGCCAAGATCGTACACGCCATGCCGCTTCACTGGACCATCGACCCGCAGCAGAGACTCGTCACCGCCGTCGCCGAAGGTCGCGTGACGCGGCCCCAGTTCGAAGCCTTTCTCGACGCCCTGTGCCAGGATCACGCCCACGGCTATCGCAAGCTGTTCGATGGCCGGCACGGCGCCGCGGACATGCCGGTCGAGGACATCATGGCATTGGGTGCCCGCATGCGCGCCTCGCATGACAAGGGCCCGATCGGCGCGTTGGCGGCGGTAATGCCGGCCGAACATGTGGAAGCGATCGGCCGCGTGCTCGGCATGCTGGCCGCCGCCAAGCGGCCGATGCGGGTCTTCGGTCAGGTCGCGGCAGCGCACAGATGGATCACAAGCCTGCCACGATAGCGGCGCGGCGCTACCTGAACCGATAGCGGAATCGCGGTGGCGCACGTCCTGCATGATGGTCTGCGTGCGCCTGAATTCGGCATCGGCGGCGCCGACGTCGGTGATATGGAAATTTGAATCGCAGAGCATGATGCCGTCCAGCTCGGGCTCGCTCTCGATCCGGTCGGCCTCGGCCCGGCGCGTCTGCTTTCGCTGCGCCCGCAGCACCGGGACAATCACCTCAACCTGCAGCTTGACCTCATCGAGCAAAGGAAGAGGAGCAGATGCGGTCATGGGTCTCCCTAGCCGCGGACGAACGTGCCGAGGCCGTGTTCATCGAGATATTCGATGATCAGCGCGCGCGCACCTGACGGACCGACGGTCTTGAAGGTTGCCAGCGAGACCGAGCCATCAGTCTGGTTCTCGTTGACCGGGTGGAAGGTGAAGGCATTGCCGCTCCAATGGGCGAGCGGATAGTCGATGGCGGCGGGACCGAGCTTCAGCCGCAAGGCGCCATCGCTCAAAACGATCTCCGCCGTACCGTAATAGTCGCTGGCGTAGCTTCCGACGTAATCCGACAGCCGGGCCGCGGGCGCCGGGCTGGCCGGCGGCGCCTTGCCGACGAGGCTTCCGCCCGGCGCCACCAGCGGCGCCATCAGCCGGCCGTAAGCGGCGAACCAGTCGCGCTCGACCTTGCCGAACTGCACAATATCGGTGAAATCCGTCGCCAGCGCTTCGGCGGCACCAGCGGGCGCGGCATTGGTCAGGACCACGATGCCAACACCGGCCGAGGGCAAAAGAGCGAAAGTAGTACCTGCGCCCATCGCGAAGGCGCCGGAATGCCTGATCTCGGTCCGGCCCGACGGCGAGATGCCGACGCCGAAGCCGAAGCCGTAAAAGCCCGGCCGGGCATCGGGCGCAAAAGAATGGCCCGAAATTGTCTGCGCGGTGATCGCCGGCAGCAGCGCCTTGGCGGCCACGATCTCCCTGCCCTCGAAAGTGCCATTCTGCAGGATCAGGGCCATCCAGCGTGCGAGGTCTCGCGCCGAGGAACTGACGCCGCCGGCCGGCGCCTGCTCGTCCGGGCGGCGTTGATATCTGGCCTGGTAGGTTCCACCGACCTTGACGTGGCCGGCTGCCCGGTTGGTGCGTTGCTCGAAATCCACGAAGCGCGAGCTGGTGGCGTTCATACCAAGGGGCTTGTAGAGCACCTGCTCCGCCAGTGCCGGCCAGTCCTTGCCGGCCGCCGCCGCGACTGCCGCGGCTGACGCAGTGAATCCGAAGTTGGTGTAGGCGTAGGTGACGCGGAAAGGTGCCAACGGCAGCAGACGCAGCCGTTCGAGCACCTGACGTTCCTTGTAGCCGAGATCCTCCAACGCATCGCCGGCATGATCGGGAAGGCCGGAGCGGTGACTGAGCAGGTCGCCCAGCGTGACATGGGCCGTGACCCACGGGTCCTTGAGGGCGAACCAGGGCAGATGCGTCACCACCGGCGTGGTCCACGACACCGCACCAGCGCCGACCTGTTGGGCAACGACAGTGCCGGTGATCGACTTCGACAGCGAGGCGATCTGAAACACAGTGTCGGCATCGACGAGTTCCGGCTGGCCGGCCTTGCGAACACCGAAGCCCTTGGCATAGACGGTGCGCCCATCCTTCACGACAGCCACGGCCATGCCCGGGATGCCGCTCCGGGCCATCAGGCCGGCGGCAAGCGCGTCAAGCTGGCCGACCGCCTTGTCGATCTGCCCCGGAGGAATCTCTATGGAGAAAACCTGCGGCGGCGGCGGTGGGTCGGCCGCCATTGCCGGCGCGCCGAAAAGCAAAAAGGCGGCGGCAGATGTCGCAAGGGCGCGACGCCCGGTGGCGCACCGTGCTGTATGCGGTCTCTTATCGAAATCGAAGCAGAGCATGTTCACTCCCGGGCAAAAAGGTGAAAGCGCGCAGAGAGGCAACAACCAGTTAGACAGAAACAATCACCCCAGGCCAAGCTATTGATTCGCATAGACAAGCATTGCATCTGAAAGTCGCGGGATCGTAGCCTTCCGGAGATCGACAGCACATCATGGATTTTTCCTTCACCGCCGAGCAGGAGGACCTGCGGCGCACGGTGCGCAGGTTCGCCGAAAGCGAGCTCGCACCACTGGTCCGCGACGCCGAGGAGACCGAGACTTTTCCCCGCCCCTTGTTCAAGCGCTTCGGCGCGCTCGGCCTCAACGGCATTCGTTATCCCGAAGCCGATGGCGGCTCCGGCTTCGACAAGGTTTCCGACTGCATCGTCCGCGAGGAGATGTCCCGCGTCTGCCAGTCGTTTGCCTCGTCGTGGTCGGCGCACAGCCACCTCGGCATCTGGCCAATCTGGCGGGCCGGCACCGAGGAGCAGAAGGCCGGCTTCTTCCGTCCGGCGCTGGCGGGTGAGCGAATCGCGGGCTTTGCGCTTTCGGAGCCGGACGGCGGTTCCGACATCCGCGCCTTGCGCACAAGGGCCGACAAAGTGCCGGGCGGATGGCGGCTCAACGGCTCGAAACTCTATATCACCAATGCCCCTATCGCGGATTTCCTCACTCTGGCGGCGCGCACCGACCCGGACCTCACGCCCGCCGCCATCAGTCTTTTCCTGGTCGAACTGCCCAATCCCGGCATCGTGGTCAACCGCCTGAAGAAGGAAGGCATTCGCGCATCGGACACCGGGCTGGTCCATATCAGCGATGCCTTCGTGCCCGACGCCTGCCTGCTGGGCGGATGCACGGGCACCTACCCGATCATCCTCGACAGTCTTTCGGAAAACCGGGTCGGTGTGGCCGCGAACGCACTCGGCATGGCACAGGGAGCGCTAGAGGCGGCGCTCGAATTCGCCAAGACACGCAAGGTCCGCGGCAAGGCGATCGGCCAGTACCAGGCGATCGCCCACAAGCTGGCCGACATGGCGGCGGAGATCGAAGCAGCGCGCTGGCTCGTCTACTACGGCGCCTGGCGTGTCGACGAGGGCACGCTGGACGCAGCGACGGCGGCCAAGGTGAAGCTGGTCGCTTCGGAATGTGCCGTCCGTGTTTCGGAAGCCGCCATCCGGATTCACGGCGGCGCTGGAATCATGAGCGAGTACCCGGTCGGCCGGATTCATCGCGACGCGCTGGTCTACGTCATCGGCGAGGGGACTTCCGAAATCCAGCGCAACCTCATCGCGCGCGGGCTCGGCCTCTAGCCCGCGCCAGCGGCTAGCGGTCGCCGACGCGCACCAGAGCTTTGATGGCGAGCGGCGCCTTGCCCGACTTTCCCGCGACCTCGCGATCCTGCGCCGCGATCGCCGCGCGGGCGGAACGATCCTCGTCGTCGCCGTCGAGGGCGTCGAGCGGAACACGGCGATGGGAGCGCTGGCTGCCGTCCTCGTAAGTCACATTGAACACGACGTATTCAATCCGTTTGCCGGGTTTCTTCGCCATGAGGGCCTCCGATGTGGGTTGGTCCGTCGGACCCTGGGACGCTTATACGTCTTTCCCACCAGCGGGGGGCGGCTGTTTACGGGCGTGCGTCTTTGCGACTGGACAGAGGCCCGATGCGCCTTAGGGTCCGGGGCAGGTAGCATTTCCGGGAGGCTGATCAGGTGGCGAACAATCCAAAGGTTCTCATCGCTGGCGCCGGGCCTGTCGGCCTCACGCTGGCCAACGAGCTGGTGCGGCATGGCATTGCGGTGCGTATCGTCGACAAGAACGCCGAGCGCACCGACAAATCGAAGGCACTGGTGTTATGGAGCCGCACGCTCGAGCTGTTCGACGACGCGGGCTATGCCAGGGACTTCATCCCGGCGGGCATGGCGGCGCATGGCGCACTGATCTCTACCGGCAAGGAGATCGTAGCCCGGGTCTCGCTGGATTCGATCGACAGCCGCTACAACTACGCGCTGATGATCCCGCAAAGCGAGACCGAGCGTATCCTTGAGCAGCGCCTGGAGGCGGCCGGCGTGAAGGTCGAGCGCCGCGTCGAGCTGGCGAGCTTCACCGACAAGGGTGCCGCGGTTGAGGCCACACTACGCAAGGCGGACGGCGCGAGCGAAGTGCTTGGCGCTGACTGGCTGGTGGGCTGCGACGGCGCGCATTCGGCGGTACGGCACGGGCTCGGCTTCGCCTTTGAGGGTTCTACTCTCGAAAGCCACTGGGCGCTGGCAGACGGCTACATCGAGGGACTCGAACCCAAGGACAGGCTGCACATCTTCTGGCACCGCGACGGTATTCTGGCCTTCTTCCCCATTGTCGGCGACCGCTGGCGCGTAATTGCCGACCTTGGCCCGGCGAAAGGCGACGAGAAGCATCCCGATCCGACGCTGGCAGAGATCAACGCGCTGATGGCGCTTCGCGGATCGCCTTCGATCGTAATGAAGGATCCGTTCTGGCTGGCGGCGTTCCGCATCAATGAGCGTAAGGTCAAGGAATACGCCAAGGGCCGCGTGTTCCTGGCAGGCGACGCCGCCCACATTCACAGCCCGGCGGGCGGCCAGGGCATGAACACCGGCATGCAGGACGCGTTCAACCTCGGCTGGAAACTCGCGCTGGTGATCAAGGGCACGGCCAAGCCAGCCCTGCTCGACAGCTATTCATCCGAGCGCAGCACAGTGGGCGAAATGGTGCTGCGCAATGCCGGCCGCCTCACCGAGGCCGCCACCCTGCGCAACCCGATCGCCCAGGGCTTACGCAACACGATCGTGAAGTTCGCCGCAGGCTTCCCGGCGCTGCAGCACAAGATTGCCGACCAGCTGGCGGAAATGGACATCGCCTACGCCAAGAGTCCGCTTACCGCCAAGGATGGCCAAAGCGTCGCCGGGCCGAAGCCAGGCGCACGTTGGCCTGAGGCGCTGCCCGCCGATGCGGGCGGCAAGAAGTTCACGGCCCTGGGGCCGGCCGAACTGGTAGACGGCCTCGCGCAAAGGTTTCCGAAATTGGTGATGGCAGCGCCGGCAAAGGATGCCGCTTCGCTGTGGCTGATCCGGCCGGACGGGTATGTCGGTTTTGCCGGCGCGCCAACGGACCTCGCACGTGCGGTAGCCTATCTCGCGGCGCTCGCAGCCTAGACTTCAAACACCTGAAGCCCGGCGTGGCTAGCGCGCGAGACGAATGGCGATAGCCGGCGAGGTCCAAACTCTCCCCACGCCCCTTGAGCGGGGTCGCGGTACACTCGTTCCTTGCAGTCGGTGGGGCTAAAAGCCCATTCCACCGCCCATGCCGCCGCCGCCCATGCCACCACCGGGCATGCCGCCCGGGCTCTCGCCCGGAATTTCAGCCACCATCGCTTCGGTCGTGATCAGCAGCCCCGCCACCGATACGGCACCTTGAAGCGCGGTGCGGACGACCTTGGTCGGGTCAATGACACCAGCCTTGATCATGTTCACGTAGTCGGCCTTCTGGGCGTCGAAGCCGAAGTTGACGTCCTTCTGCTCGAGCATGCGGCCGGCGATCACGGCGCCGTCGAAGCCGGCGTTCTCGGCAATCTGGCGGACCGGCGCCTGCAGCGCGCGGCGCACGATGTCGATGCCGACCTGCTGGTCGTGGTTGCCACCGCGCTTGCCGTCGAGCACACGGGTCGCATAGAGCAGCGCCGCGCCACCACCGGCAACGACACCCTCCTCTACCGCAGCCTTGGTCGCGTGCATGGCGTCGTCGACGCGGTCCTTGCGCTCCTTGACCTCGACCTCGGTAGCGCCGCCGACCTTAATGATCGCCACGCCGCCGGCCAGCTTCGCCAGGCGCTCCTGCAACTTCTCGCGATCGTAGTCGGAGGTCGTGTCCTCGACCTGCTTCCTGATTTGCGAGACCCGGGCCTCGATGTCCTTTTTCTTGCCGGCGCCGTCGATCACAGTGGTGTTGTCCTTGTCGATACGCACGCGCTTGGCCGTACCCAGCATGGCCAGCGTCACGTTCTCGAGCTTGGTACCGAGATCCTCGGTAATCACCTGGCCGGCAGTCAGGATCGCCAGATCCTCCAGCATTTCCTTGCGGCGGTCGCCGAAACCCGGCGCCTTGACAGCCGCGACCTTGAGACCGCCACGCAGCTTGTTGACCACCAGCGTAGCCAGCACCTCGCCCTCGATGTCTTCGGCGATGATGAGCAGCGGCCGGCTCGACTGCACGATCGACTCCAGCAACGGAAGCACGGCCTGCAGGCTCGACAGCTTCTTCTCGTGGATCAGGATGTAGGGATTTTCCAGTTCGCAGATCATCTTCTCGGCATTGGTGACGAAATAGGGCGAGAGATAGCCGCGGTCGAACTGCATCCCCTCGACGACGTCGAGCTCGGTTTCGAGGCTCTTGGCTTCCTCGACGGTGATCACGCCTTCCTTGCCGACCTTGTCCATCGCCTTGGCGATCATGTTGCCGATCGCCTTGTCGCCGTTGGCTGACACGGTGCCGACCTGGGCGATTTCCTCGCTGGTCGAGACTTTCTTCGAGCGGCTCCTGAGGTCTTCCATCACCCAGTCGCAGGCCAGGTCGATGCCGCGCTTGAGGTCCATCGGGTTCATGCCGGCCGCGACCGACTTGGCACCTTCGCGCACGATCGCCTGGGCGAGCACGGTCGCGGTGGTGGTGCCGTCGCCGGCGGTGTCGGAGGTTCGGCTCGCCACTTCACGTACCATCTGGGCGCCCATGTTCTCGAACTTGTCGGTGAGCTCGATCTCCTTGGCGACGGTGACGCCGTCCTTGGTGATGCGTGGCGCGCCATAGGACTTGTCGAGCACGACGTTGCGGCCCTTGGGGCCGAGCGTGACCTTCACGGCGTCGGCAAGGGTATCCACACCGCGGATCATGCGGGCACGGGCATCGGCGCCGAAACGTACTTCTTTTGCTGACATGGTTTTTCTTCCTTGCTTGAATTGCTTGCGGATCGCCGAGGCCGGCTGGCGTCAGGCGGCCTTTTTCTTGGCGACGGATGAACCTTCGATCACGCCCATGACGTCGGACTCGGCCATGATGAGAAGATCTTCGCCATCGAGCTTGATTTCGGTGCCAGACCACTTGCCGAACAGGATGCGGTCACCCTTCCGCACGTCGAGCGGCACCAATGCGCCGGTCTCGCTGCGCGCGCCCGGGCCCACGGCGACGATCTCGCCCTCCATCGGCTTTTCCTTGGCAGTATCGGGAATTAAGATTCCACCCTTGGTCCTGTCTTCTTCCTCGACCCGGCGAATTACCACGCGATCGTGCAACGGCCTGAATTTCATGGCGTTTCCTGAAAATTATCGCGTTTTGGGAGCGAACGCTGAGCGTGCGCAATCGAATGTCTGGAGAGAAGATGGTGATCCTCCCCTCGCGAACAAGCGATATACGCCCGAAATCGCCGGGAGCGAAAGGCTTCTTGCGGAGGGCGCCCGACAAAGCCCTGGGAGTGTGGACGGCCGAATGGGCGGCCGCGCGGTTCAAGAACCGTCACGTTAGCCCAGCCGCAAACCCCTTGATCGGCTGCGAAACGGCTCGGGCCTTGTCCCGGCCGCAATCCGGCGACACCCTGTGGTGATGAAAGCCATCTCCTTTGCCCTTCTCTTCTTTCTGGCCGCCGCCGGGACCGGCGGAGCCCAGCAACGCAAGACCGCGGCTGAACCGGACAAGGTGGCCGACAGGCCGACCGACTGCGTGGCAGCCAAGGGCACACTGCCCAAGGAATGGACTGGCGAGGCCTACGCGGTCGACGGCATCACGCTGGGCGGTGTCGGCCTCAAGCCGCAGCTCAGGTTGTGGGGCCTGCAAACAGCCGAGCTGCGCGACAAACAGAGTGGCCAGGAAACGGTCGCCGGGATGCGCGCCCGCGCCACCCTTGAGGACATGCTCGACAAGGTCGAACACAAGGTGAAATGCCAATCGGCCAGGTGGGACCACGAATGCCGCGTCGTGGCGCAATGCACTGTCGAGGGCGGACCGGCACGGCTCGATCTCGGCGGCTACATGATCGCAAGCGGCATGGCCTGGGGTTTCCACCTCGACGAGATGCTGGCCTGGGAGCCGCGAGCGAGCCAGCGCTATGCCGGATCCGAGGCCGAAGCGCGCAAGGCCAAGCGAGGTCTGTGGCCCCTCTGGTTGGGCGAGAAGTAGTGCCCGAGCCGTCGCCTGGCCTCAGCATCTTGCCGTTCTTCCGAACATTGCCACCGCTATAGATTCATTATCCGGAAGGCGCCCGGCAGCGCTGGACTGATTTGACAAGCAATGCCGGACGATTGTCGAGTTATGCTGCGATCTCGCTTCGACCAAGAGGATTGCAGCGATGTCCAGAACGCTCTTCATCGATTCGACGCCGGATATCGACCACGTGTGGCGGATGGTGCACGACCGCGACGACGTTCCGATCGCCGTCAACATCGGTGCTGTTCCCGAAGGTGATATTCCTGGAACAATCGACGGCTACGACACGGTGATCGTCGACGCGACCTATTTCAACGAGGCGACACTTGAGCTCTGTTCGGGGCTGAAACACATCGTCTTTCTGGGGACAGGCGCGGCCAGTTTCATCGACCTCGCCGCGGCCGAACGATTGGGCATAAAAATCTCGACCATCGGCGGCTACGGCGACACCACGGTCGCCGAGCATGCCATGGGGCTGGTATTCGCGGCGGCCCGGCACATTGCGACCATGCACGTGATCGTCCGTACCGGCGGGTGGCGCCCGATGCAGGGCATGGAACTCAGGGGCAAGACGCTGGGCATCGTCGGTTTGGGCGGCATCGGCCGCGAGATGGCGCGCATCGCCGGAGGCGTCGGTTTAAGGGTGATCGCCTTCAACCGTTCTGCCCTTTCAGACCCACCTGTGCCGATGGTGGCGATCGACGAACTGCTGGCGCGATCGGACGTCATCAGCCTGCATCTCGCCCTGAACGAGGCGACGCGCGGGTTCCTTGGTCGAGCGAAGCTTGAGAAAACCAAGCCGAGGGTCGTCATCGTCAACACCGCACGCGCCGGCGTCGTGGACGAAGCTGCGCTGATCGACCTGCTGCGCGCCGGCCACATCGGACATTATGCGACTGACGTATTCGCCACCGAACCACCGGCTCCCGGCGAATCGCTGCTCACGCTCGATAATGTGACGCTCACTGCTCACGCAGGCTACAATACGCCGGAAGCGGCGATGACCATGTACCGGCGCGCCATCGACCTGGCTGCCGCCGGCTGATCGAGCCTAGTGGCGGGAGCGCTTTCGTGCGGCCGTGGTCGCGGGCACGCGGACGTCGCGGGTCAGGTTGTCGTGCCGCTCGTCCATGCGGCGATAATCTATGGTGAGCTCCTCGCCTGGCCTGATGTCGCGCAGTGCGTGGTAGGTCACGTCCTCGTCGTCCGATCCGAGGTTGGCCCGGGCGGAATGGTTCATGTACCAGCCCGTCGAGATCCGCAGGAAATCGAGCGGCACCCAGTAGCCGCCGGTGCTGCGGATGCCGAAACGCCTGTAGAGATGCTGCTGTGGCGAGGCGTGCGCCTGGCGCGTTGAAACCCACCGGCTGTCCTCGCCATCCCAGACGCGAACGGTTTCGCCCTTCCTGATGATGCGATCGGCAAAGCAACCGATGCCGTGGACACGCGAGGGACCGAGATAGACGAACGCCTTGCTGATCTTACGCTTCATGAAAACTTCATACTCGTGGTCGCCAACAAGCGCGTGGCACGCGTGCTTACTCTGCCTGACCGGCGCTTTCAATCGGGCAACGTGCCGAGCCGGCGCCGCTGGCGGATTCGACGAAAACGGGCCTAAACTTCACGGCAGGTCAATTGAGGAAGAGGTCCGGAACGAACAAGCGTCCGTCACAGGGAGGATACAACATGAATAGCCGAGGCAGGTGTTTCGCGTTGGTAAGCGTGGTGGCGTTGGTAACAGTGTTCGCGGACGCCGCCTGGGCGCAGAAGGCCGGTGGCATCCTCAGGATCCAGCACATGGACACGCCGCCCAGCGCGTCGATCCACGAGGAAGCAACCGTCTCGGTGGCCGTCCCTTTCATGGGTTTGTTCAACAACCTCGTGATGTTCGACCAGAACGTCGCCAAGAACAGCTTTGAATCGATCGTGCCGGATCTTGCCACGGACTGGACGTGGAGCGGCGACGGCAAGGCACTCACTTTCAAGCTTCGCCGGGACGTACGATGGCACGACGGCAAGCCTTTCACCTCAGCCGATGTTCGCTGCACGTTCGACCTGTTGCTCAGCACCGGCAAACTCCGGCGCAACCCGCGCGCCGCGTGGTATGGCAATGTCGAAAAGGTGACGTCCGATGGCGAATTCGACGTCACGCTTCACCTCAAGGCGCCGCAGCCCTCGCTGCTGGCGCTGCTGGCATCCGGCTACTCACCGGTCTACCCCTGCCATGTCCCGCCGACCGACATGCGTCGCAAGCCGGTTGGCACAGGCCCCTTCAAGTTCGTCGAACTCAAGATGAACGAGGGCGTCAAGCTCACGAAGAACACCGACTACTGGAAGCCGGGCAGGCCCTACCTCGACGGCATCGAGTACACGATCATCGCCGATCGCTCGACCCGCATGCTGGCCTTTACCAGTGCCCGATTCGACATGACCTTCCCGACCGACGTTTCGGTGCCGCTCTTGAAGAACATTCGCAATGATGCCCCGCAGGCTCAATGCACTATGCGCGCAACCGGCGTTGCCACCAATCTCATCGTCAACCGCGAGGTACCGCCGTTTGATGACCCCAAAATCCGGCGTGCCATGGCATTGACGCTCGACCGACAGGCCTTCATCGACATTTTGAGCGAAGGCCAGAGCACGATGGGCGGCGCCATGCTTGCCCCGCCGGATGGCGTCTGGGGCCTGCCGCCGGAGATGCTGAAATCCATCATTGGCTACGGTGACGTCGGCACGGCACGCGAGGAGGCACGCGCATTGATGAGCCAAGCCGGTTACGGACCGGAAAAACGTCTGAAGATCAAGGTCAGTACCCGCAACATCGCCACCTTCCGGGACCCGGCGGTGATCCTGATCGACCATCTCAAGCAGATTTACATCGACGGCGAGCTCGAGGTGATCGACACCTCCGTCTACTACAACCGCGTATTCAAGAAAGACTATGCAGTGGCGTTGAATCTTACCGGGTCAGCCGTCGACGACCCCGACGTCACCTTCTTTGAGGGCTATGCCTGCGGCTCGCTCCGCAACTACAACAACTACTGCAATCCCGAGATGACCCAACTATTCAAAGCACAATCGCGCGAGACCGACCGGAAGAAGCGCCAGCAGATGGTGTGGGAGATCGACGCCAAGCTGCAGGAGGACATCGCCCGGCCGATCATCTCGAACGGCCGAGCCGCCGCCTGCTGGCACCCGCACGTCAAGGGTGTGACGATCCAGACCAACAGCATCTACAACGGTTGGCGTTTCGAGGATGTCTGGCTGGACCGGTAAAGTCGAACGAGCGGAGGAGCCACCGGTCGATCCGCTTTGACATTGCGACCGTCTGGCGGCGACACTTCGTCCATGGCGAAGGCAGCTTCGATCTTCATAGCCTGCCTTGCGCTAGGGGTGGCTTGTGTCGCTGCTCCCGCCGGCGCAGCCGGTGCTCGGGAGGCTGAGCACTGGGTGGCGCCGCTTGGCGGTACTTTTACGGCGAACCTGACGCTGGTCTCGGACTATTCATTCGGCGGCATTTCACAGACCCAGCGGCAGCCAGCCGTGCAGCCCGGCCTCGGCTACACGACGGCGAAGGTCAGCGAGACCGTACCGCTCTCGGCCTATCTCTGGGTCTGGGGCAGCAACGTGAATTTCGCGAGCAGCGGCCCCGGCGTCGAGGTCGATCTTATGGGCGGGTTGAAGTTGAAGGCGCACGACGACCGGCTCGGCATCGATCTCGGCTACCTGCGCTACTTCTATCCCGGCAGTCCGGCGGCGCTCTCCTACAACTACGGCGACTTTACCCTGACGGGCAGCTACGATCTCGACGTTGTCCTGATCAACGCCAAAGTGCGCTACAGCCCCAACTCCTTCGGCAATTCCGGTAACGCCTGGGACAAGCGGGTGCGGCTTACGGCGCCCCTTCCCTTCCTGTCCCTCAACCAGAACATTTCGTTCAAGGCCTATGGGACGCTGGGCAATCAGTGGGTCGAGCGCTATCTCAACTACGGCATTCCCAGCAACGACTACTGGTACTGGCAGGCAGGGGTAATCACCTCGGCCTGGGGTATCGATATCGGCGTCGCCTACACCGGCACGACCATCGACGTCGCCGGCTGCGGCAACACGACCAACTGCCAGGGTCGCGTCATCATGACCGTCGGCAAGACGTTCTAGGGAAAGGACAGTCGCATGCTCACCTTCTACTTCTCCCCTGGGTCCAGTTCGATGGCACCACACATTGCCCTGCACGAATGCGGCGCAGCATTCGAGGCCAGGCCGGTCTCTTTTGGAAAGAAGGAAACACGTACGCCGGCGTTTCTGGCGATCAATCCCGCCGGCAAGGTCCCGGTATTGCTGATCGACGGTCGCGCGCTCACAGAGGTGGCGGGGATCCTGTTCTATCTCGCACGTACCTTTCCCGCCGCGGGGCTGCTGCCTGGCGATGACGTCGAAGCCGAAGCCCAGGCCGTCTCGTGGATGTCGTATATCGCCTCTACTATCCATCCGGCGCGGCGACAGGGGCTGGAACACGCACGCGAGGTCTATGCCGTCGCGGACAGGCGCCTCGGCAAGGCGGCATGGGCAGCAGGCGGGCGCTACTCGATCGCCGATATCCACCTGTTCCGTCTCTATTGGCGCTTCCGAAACTCGCTCGGACCGAAGCCGGGTGAATTTCCGAGCCTCGAAGCGCACTATGCACGCATGATGGCGCGGCCGGCCGTCAAGAAGACCTGCGAAACCGAGGCCGCGATCGGCTACGAGCTGCCGAAATAGCCTGGCGGCGCGTGAGCGACGGCTACTTGCCGCTCATGACCTGCCACACCTTCTCCGGCGTCACCGGCATGTCGATGTGGCTGACGCCAAATTCAGAGAGCGCGTCGACCACGGCATTCATCACGGATGGCAACGCACCGGCACAGCCGGCCTCGCCGCAACCCTTGATCCCCAGCCGGTTGGTCTTACACGGCACGGAATGGTTCTCGATCGAGAAATCCGGCGCATCCGATGCACGCGGCATGGCGTAGTCCATGAACGAGCCGGCCACGGGCTGCCCCTGCTGATCGTAGACCGTGCGCTCCATCAGCGCCTGGCCGATGCCCTGGATCACGCCGCCGTGGGCCTGACCCGCGACCAGCATCGGATTGATGACCGTGCCGAAGTCATTGACCATAAAATAGCGCACGACCTCGATCTGCCCGGTATCGCGATCGATCTCGACTTCGGCGACATGGCAACCGTTGGGGAAGGAAAACGGCGGGTTGTCCGAGATGTGGCTGACGTCGAGCGACTGCGGCAAGTCTGCCGGCAATTTGAGACCGCCACGCAGCTTATCGGCCAGCTCCATGACGCCGATGCCGCGATCCGTGCCGGCAATGGTGAAACGGCCGCGCACGAACTCGATGTCCACGGCTGACGCTTCCAGCACGTGAGCCGCAATCTGCTTACCCTGCTCGATCAGCTTATCGCCGGCCTCAAGGAATGCCTGGCTGGCGACCAGAGCGGACTTGGAGCCGCCGGTACCACCGCCCACCTTGAGCTGGTCGGAATCGCCCTGGAGCAGACGAAAATGTTCGAAGGGGATTCCGAGCTGGCTGCCCAGTACCTGCGCGAAGGGCGTAGCGTGACCCTGGCCATAGTCGAGCGTGCCGCTCAGCATGGTGATTGTGCCGTCCGACTCGAAACGGATGCCGCCGTACTCCTTGGCGGGCGGCCCTGTCACTTCGAGATAGGAGCCGAGGCCACGGCCGCGCAGTTTGTTGCGCCCCTTGCTTTCCGCCTTGCGCCTTTCGAAACCATCCCAATCGGATGCCGCCAGCACCTTGTTCAGCACATTGGTGAACTCGCCCGAATCGTAGTTCATGTCCGATGGCGCCTTGTAGGGCATCTCGCCGGGCGCGATGTGGTTCCGCCGCCGCAACTCGACCCGGTCGATGCCCGTCTCGCGGGCAGCCGTGTCGATCAGACGCTCCATGTAGTAGTTGCCCTCAGGCCGTCCGGCGCCGCGATAGGCGCCAACTGGCGTCGTGTTGGTGAACACGACCTTGGAGTTCACCTCCATCGCCGGCGTCTTGTAGACGTCGATGACGTTCTTCACCGCGTTCGTCGTGGCCGGCATCGGCGGATAGATGTAGGCGCCGGCATTGCCGGTGCCGCTTAACCGTACTGCGAGGAACCTTCCATCCTTGTCCAGCGCCAGTTCGGCAATGCGTTGGTGGTCGCGGCCGGCATGATCGCTCAGGAAACTTTCGGAGCGTTCATCGGTCCACTTCACCGGGCGGCCGAGCAGCTTGCCGCCCAGCAGCAACGGCGCATATTCCGGGTAGACCTGCGACTTCATCCCGAACGAGCCACCGACATTGCCCGTCAGCACGCGCACCTTACCCGGCGGCACCTTGAGCACGTCCTTGGCAATACCGCCGCGCAAGCCGATCACGCCCTGGCAGCCGACATGCAAGGTCCAGCGCTCGGTCTCGGGATCGTAGGAGCCGATCGCCGAGCGTGGCTCCATGGCGTTTACCACGATGCGGTTCGAGGCAATCTCGAGCCGGGTGATGTGCGCAGCCTCGGCGAAGGCCTTCTTCACCGCATCGGCATCGCCGTAGTGGAAATCGAGGACCAGATTGCCGGGCGCCTCCTCGTGAATCTGCGGCGCACCGAGCTTCAGCGCATCGACCGGGTTGGTGACGGCGGCCAACTCCTCGATGTCTAGAACGACTGCCTCGGCAGCGTCCTTGGCCTGTACGGCCGTTTCGGCAACCACGCACGCGACGGCTTCGCCGACGAATCGCACGCGCCCCTTGGCGAGCGACGGCCGGGGCGGCGTCTTCATCGGCTTGCCGTCGCGGTCGGGAATGTTCAGGCCGCATTTCAACGGCCCGAAGCCCGCCGCCTCCAGGTCGGCGTTGGTATAGATGGCAAGCACACCGGCCATCGCCTTGGCCTCGGCGAGATCGATGCCCTTGAGGATGCCGTGCGCCTGCCGGCTGCGCACCATCACGGCATAGGCCTGACCAGGCAGGTTGATGTCGTCGGTGTAGCGCCCCTCGCCGCGCAGCAGTTTCGGGTCCTCGGAGCGCGGCACCGATTGGCCGACACCGAACTTCATCAGGGCGGGCCCTGTATCGTCGAACGAGTCCATACGCGTACCTTCGCAAATTCCAAGCCACCTCACCCCGGGGACGATCCCCGAGGTGAGGCGATCCGTTTGTGACTAGCCCTACTTCAGCGGCGAATAGTTCGTCGGCATCAGCAGCGTGGAATGCATCTCCGCAAGCAGTGCCGGGCCCTTGGCAAGGTAGGCCTGCCACGCCGGGTCCTTCATGGCTGCGGCGCGCGCCTCGAAACGCTCCTGGAGATTCTTGTAGCGCCACAGGTGAATCCACTCGTTGGGCTGGGGAAATTCACCCGTCCATGCGCCCCAGATCGGCGAGTACTTCTCCCGCGCCGCCTGCACTTCCTTGAAGTTCTTGCCGTAGGTCGCGGCGCCGCCCATCTGGGTACGATAGACGCGCAGTTCATAGATGTTGCCGGTGGTGCCGTCGGACGGTTTGATGTCGACCACGGCGTTCATGAGCCGCAGGTCCTGACGCTGGATCAGCGGCCGGATGACGGGAACATAGCCTTCGGTCCAGGGCTTGTGCTTGGCGAGCTCGCCACGCAGCCGCGTGCGCTCTTCGTAGCTGTCGTATTTCCACAGATGCCAGATCTGATTGAGTGCACCGAACTCGGCCGTCCAGTAGCCGTGGTTCTCGCCGAAATTCTGACCGCGCGCCGGGCGGCCGATCGTCTCTGCCGCCTTGAGGTATTCCGGCATCTTGCCGGGCGCCAGTGTGTAGCAGCGAAGTTCGTAGACCATGTCGTTTCCTCTCAGGGATGGGGATGCTTGGGCGGATGTGCCCGCACCGCTTCCTCGTTGATATCGGCACCCCAGCCCGGTCGGGTGGGGACGATCAATTCACCATTCTGGATGACGGGAGGGTGCGTGACCAGATCGTCCTTCCACGGCACGTCATCGATATCGATTTCCATGATACGGAAATTGGGCATGGCGGCGCACAGGTTGGCGCTCATCAGCGTCGACATATGGCCGTAGAAATTGTGCGGCGCACAGTTGATCTCGTAGGCCTCAGCCATGGCAGCGATCTTGAGCGACTCCATCAGGCCGTTCCATGGCACGTCGATGATAGAAACATCGATAGATCGGTTCTCGAAGAACGGCCGGAACTGGCGGCGGCCGAACAGCGACTCGCAGGAAGCGACGGGCATGGCGGCGCGGTCGCGGATCAGCCGCAGCCCTTCGGGGTCATAGCTGTCGATCTCCAACCAGAAGAGATTGTAGGGCTCGCAGGTCCGGGCGACCTTGATGAAACCCTCGGTCTTGAAGTTGAAGTTGGTGTCGAGAAGGATGCCCATGTCGGGACCCGCACCCTGACGAAACGCCGCGAGCCCGTCGGAGATCGCGGCCAGAACGGCACCATCGGCATTCAGCTCAGGTCCCCCGACGGTCCGGCCAAAACCCGGCTGGTACATGTTCGGCGGATTGAGATCGAAGCGGAAGATGTTGGTTTTCAATGCCTTGAAGCCGCGCTCCTTCACATGCTTGCCGAGCTTCACCACATCGTCGAGCGAGCGTACCGGTTCGACGCCCATCACCTCGGCGTTGCGGAAGCGATAGCTGCCGCAATGCGACCAGTAGAGCGGCAAGCGGTCGCGCACCGGGCCGCCGAACAGGGCGTAGACTGGAATACCGAGCGCCTTGGCTTTGACATCCAGCAGCGCATTCTCGATCGCGGCCATGGCCTGCTGGTTGATGCCACCCGGCGCCTGCCGGGTAACAGCATGGATCGTCGTCATGATGCGTTCGATGGGGCGTGGGTCCTGGCCGATCAAGCTCTGCGCCATGCGGCGAATGACAGCCGTGAGGCCCGCGCTGCCATAGCCCTCGTTATATTCCGACCAGCCAACCAGGCCATCGTCGGTGGTGATCTTGAGAAAAGAGAAGTCGCGCCAGCCGGCGTCGCAATGCAAATCCTCGATTTTGGCAATTTTCATGGTGGTTCCTCCCGCGTCGCTCGCAGCATAGACTACGCGGCGGCCACCGTGGGATGAAACTATGCCCCTCTTCGGCAAGGGAATGCTTATTGTCTTCACAGAAGTGAAGGCACGCGACGAGCGCGATCTCAACGAGTGGTACAATCGCGAGCACATCGACGAGCGCATCAATCTGCCTGGCTTCCACCGGGCTCGCCGCTACGTCGCGGTCCGTGGCTCGCCGAAGTACCTTGCAACCTACGAATGCGACACCGTTGACGACCTCGCGACCCCGGGTTACCTGCACTTGCTGGCCAACCAGACGCCGTGGACCCAGGCGGTGATGGCGCGCTTCACTCATTTCCACCGTCTCACCCTTCGCCTCCAGGTCGACCTGACGCACGGCATCGGCGGCGCCCTAGCCAGCGTCCGGTTCGTGCCCGACCCGCGGCGGCGCAAGGCGCTGGCTACCTGGCTGCGGCAAACTGCCCTGCCGCGTGCCATCGCCCGGCCCGGCTTGCTGGGTGCGGCCGCCGTCGAAAACGACATCGAGATCGCCAATGCCCCGCTACAGGAAAAGAGCATGGACCATCCCAAAGCCGACGAAGCGGAATGGGTGGTACTGCTCGAAGGCGCTGACGCGGCATCGACAGGTGCGGCCGCACGGGCTCATTTCAAGCTTTCGACCTTGAAGCCATTCGGGGTTACCGTGGCGCCGACAATCGGTACCTACCGGCTGCTCTTCGGCAACCAGCGATGACGCAGGTTTGACCTGCCGTTGACCGCACGATCGCCTAAACTGGTTTGGTGTCCGTTCAAAAGAAAATCTTCTGGCTGCGGCTCGTCACGCTGATCAGCCTCTGTCTGCCTGCACTAGAACTCGCATGGCGGTGGTACGCCGACGAGCTCGGGCCTCGCCCGGTCACCGTGGCAACGCATGCCACTGGCGACTGGGCCGTGATCTTTCTGCTGCTGTCGCTGGCGATGACGCCTTTGCGCACCACGCTGGACTGGATGCCGCTGGTGCACGTCCGCCGCCGCATCGGCGTCGCCGCGGCGCTCTATGCCGGCGCCCATTTTCTGATCTACGCGCTCGACCAGAAATGGAACCTTATCGTCGTCGCCACGGAGATCGCCAAGCGCTTCTATCTCACCATCGGCTTCGTCGCGTTGCTGGTGCTGGCAGCGCTCGCCGTTACCTCGACCAACGGCTGGCAGAAGCGGCTCAAGCGCAACTGGAAGCGCCTGCACTGGCTGATCTACCCCGCGGCGTTCGTGGCGATCGTGCACTTCTTCATCCAGTCCAAGGTCAAGATCGGCGAGGCGGCGTTTGCCGCTGGCCTGTTCGCCTGGCTGATGCTGTGGCGCGCACTACCGACCCATCTGCGTACAGGCTATCTCGGCCTCGTCCTGCTGGCGATCGGCGCCACCCTGATCACGGTCGCTTTCGAGGCCGCCTGGTACGGCCTGGTAAACGGCATCGATCCCGTACGCATCCTGGCCGCCAATATCGACCCCGAGCTGGTACCGCGGCCGGCGCAAAAGGTGCTGATCGCCTCGCTGGCGGTGATCGCCGTTGTTGCCACCCGGCGATTGGCGGCCGCCGCCAATCGGCTCTGGACGAAGCGATATATCCAGTCGACTATATCGCCTTCCTGACCGGAGGGCCGATATGAGGATCGAGAGGCGGCGTTGGCTGGTTCTCGCGTTGGCGGCGACGTTGGCACCCGTTGCTGCATACGGCCAGAGCGAAGGCTTCGTGGTGTTCGCCGCAGCTAGCCTCAAGAACGCACTCGACGAGGTCGCCGCAACCTGGGCCAAGGACACCGGCAAGCCCATGCCCAGGATCTCTTATGCGGCGACGTCGGCGCTCGCTCGCCAGATCGAGCGGGGCGCCCCCGCGGAGATCTTCGTCTCGGCCGATGTCGACTGGATGGACTACCTCGCGGGCAAGAAGCTGATCAAGGTCGATAGTCGCGTGAACCTTCTCGGCAACAAGCTAGTCCTGATCGCCTCCGACGGCTCAAACTCTATGGTCGAACTCACGGCCGAAAGTCTTGCCAAAGCGTTGGGAAACGGCCGGCTTGCCATGGCCAGCATCGACGCCGTGCCCGCCGGCAAGTACGGCAAGGCGGCGCTGGAAACGCTCGGCGCCTGGAATGCCATCAAAGACAAGGTGGCTCAGACCGAGAACGTCCGGGCAGCGCTGCGTTTGGTGGCACGCGGCGAGGCGCCGCTCGGCATCGTCTACCGCACCGACGCGACAGCCGAACCCAACGTTCGCATCGCCGCAACCTTCGCCGACGGCTCCTACCCACCAATTGTCTATCCCGCCGCGCAAATGCGCGACTCCGGTTCGCCCGACGCGCGGCTATTCCTCGAACATCTGCGTAGCGCCAAGGCCCGGCTGACCTTCGAAAAGAACGGCTTCAGCGTGCTGTCGCAGCCTGCATCCTCGACATGACACCCGAGGAGTGGGCAGCGGTCAGGCTCAGCCTGCTGGTCGCCACGACGGCGACGGCGGCCAGCCTGCCGTTCGGCGTCGCGGTTGCCTGGTTGCTGGCGCGCCGTCAATTCTGGGGCAAGAGCCTGATCGATACGCTGGTTCACCTGCCGCTGATCATGCCGCCGGTGGTGACGGGCTATTTACTGCTGCTGACCTTCGGCCGGCGTACCCCGATC
>ERZ890510.891-NODE-891-length-21557-cov-6.733327_pt1 | contig 21557 bp, 18 predicted proteins | sample MGYA00521265_ERZ890510 | MGnify/ENA primary metagenome ERZ890510 (study PRJEB32303, sample SAMEA104408624) | aquatic metagenome | biome: Brackish water; feature: Chemocline; material: water | place: Baltic Sea | collected 2014-10-26T21:54:00 | depth 110 m ...
ATCGACGCGCTCGATACTCCCGTGGTGTTCACCATGCCCAATGCCGATTCCGGCGGACGGGAAATCTGGGATCTGATCCGTGAATTTGCTAAGAGCCGCCCCAACGTCCACTGGGCAGAGAACCTGGGTACTCAGGTGTACTTCAGCATGATGGCAGTATCCGCGCTCATGCTAGGCAACTCCTCTAGCGGAATCATCGAGGCATGCTCGTTCGGCCTGCCAGTCGTCAACATTGGCAATCGCCAGGATGGGCGCGTTCGAGGCCCTAACGTCGTTGACGTCAATGCTGACCGGGATAGCATCGTGGCGGGCATGAGCCGCGCACTCGACCCCGCCTTTAAGCAGTCTCTGGAAGGAGTGTCCAATCCGTACGGGGATGGCACTGCTAGCAACATCATCGTGGAGCGTTTACGAACAGTTGAACTCGGGTCACGAATGACCTCAAAGCGATTCTATGACGCACCGGGGACGGACGAACGCTGATCGTCGCGAACCCGCCACCAGCGCTAGGAATGACTCAGGGTCTCGTTTAACTCGGCTACGCCTTCTTCAAGCGAGACCCTAGGCGTAAATTGGAGGAGCGCCCGTGCGCGTGTCGTATCAACCCAATTGATGGTGCGGGCTGGGCGAGCGCTTGGCGCACTTGAAGTTTCAATTCTCGCGTGTGTTTGCTTCGCGCACACCTCGACTAGCTCTGCGATGGAGGTCGCCACGCCGGAACCGATATTCACCACACCCACCTGGTCGCTGGCTACCGCAGAGGTTACTCCACGAATCGGGTCGGACAGGTGGAGCAAGTCGAAAGCATCATCAGCGGGTGCAAATAGCTTGATGGTGCCAGTATCGCGACCCTCACGGAGTAGACGAGGAACCAGCCCTCCGTCGTAGCCGGTACCGTATAGGGAACTTAGACGCAGGATAATAAGTTCTACTCCAGTACCGTTCACCAGCGAAGCCACCCCTTCGGCACACCATTTAGACACGGCGTACGCACCGGCTAGCCATGGCTGAGGTAAATCCTCTTCCGATTTCGCGCCATCGACCCAATCTCCGTAGACATTCGCGGTCGAAATCAGCACGAGCCTTCGCACGTGCTGCGAAACGCACCACTGAGCCACCCGCATGGTGCCCCCTATGTTCACGTTGAACATGGGGCCGGAGTCGTTTTGAGGTTGGCGGAACGGCCCGATACTAGCCGCAGCGTGCACCACCACATCGGGCGCACAATCCGGGCTTGGCCGATCCTCGGTCGAGACATCCCACTGGGTGCCCAGACCGGCGGCACTCGTATGTCCCGACGCTGCTACCGTGTTGCCGACCTCAAGAAGCGCTTGGACGGTTCCACGACCTAGCACGCCCGCTCCCCCGGTCACTAAGACATCCACACTACTCACGAGGTCGCTGTGTCCTGGGACTGGCCGGGTGTCGCGAGGCGGTTGTAAGCATCCCATTCAACGAATATCTCTTCGGGGTATCGCAAGATAACACCGTAGCGATTCTGCGCTAAGGCGACCCGCTCTCCGAGTGCCGCCCATCGAATGATCGCATCCACCTCATTAAAGCCGGCCATGGCTCGCAGGTACGTCGTGCCCGAAAAGCGCGAGTTGATCTCGAAAATGGTCGGACCATCCGGGCCAAGACGAAGCTGGAAATTCACAGAACCAACGGGCTGCAAAGCGACCGCCGCTCGACGTACCAAAGCTTCGACCGACTCATACGGACTGAGGTAGGCCCGGGCCGTCCCTCCGTCCCGAAGGTCGCGCCGCAGAGCGATCGTACCTATGCACTCGCCATCAAGTACCACTGCCCCACACGTGTATTCTTCGTCCGAGGTGCCGATGGCCTCTTGAACGATCGGTTCCGATCCGGCGGCCTGGATCGCGGCGGGCAATCCACTGGCCTCCCGCACCAGCGAAACGCCATTCGAGCGGGCACCGTGTCGCGGCTTCACGATCAACGGAAAGCCTACCTCCTCCACGAAAGCGTTCAGGCCGTCGAGGTCGATCAACGACCTAGGGTAGGGCAGGCCATTGTCTTTAAGGAACTGGTAGGTTTCCCACTTATCGTCGCCGATCCTCGCCACTTCGGACGAACTCACCACCACCTTGCAGCCGCTCTCTGCTTCGATCCTTGCTCTGGACTCAGCCATGCGCACAACATCGAAATCTAGGACAGGCAGCAGAACATCCGCCCGCTCATGGATCAATATCTCCACCAACCGCTGGATGTACTCCTCATCACTGACGGCAGGATCCAAAATATCGGGAAGCAAGTAGGACGAATCTGTCCAATGGAGTCCCACAGCGCTTGGGAAGAAATCCAAGCCGATGAGCTTCGTTTCCAACGTGGACATGCGAAGCGATTTGATCACACCCTGACCGACCAGTGACCCGACTCCCAAGATGGCAACGTTTACGGGCATGGAACGCCTCGGTCTCTCAGGATATTTCGGCACGAACCAAGATCTTCAAGCCGGTGCACGTCAGACCCCACGGAAATCAGGGGATTCACCTTCGCACATAAACCGAGGAACGACTCCATGTCGCGGGTGTACGAACTGTTGATCTCGATCGCCACGCCGAACTGGATCGACGCTTCCATCAACTCCTCAAAAAACGCTGCAGGAAACTCACCAAAGGCGCGTTGGCACATACCTCCGGGGTGGGATAGCACGTCGATGGGCGCGTTGCGGATCAACCCCATCGCCAACCGGAACTCGCGCTGGGACGCTTCCTCGTAATCCATGGTTCCCGCCGCAACCAGATCCCCGCCGATCGGGAATCGATGGACGCTGCCCAACACGATTTCCGCGTCCGCGAGGATCTCTGGCGAAGCGTCCAGATCGCCGTCGTCGTTATCGGCCTTAGCCTCGATTCCGACAAACACCGGCAGGCTCGAACCCTCTCGTGCCGCCCTCACCTCAGCAGCGAATTCCCCGAAGTACGTACTCGTCTTGCGCACATGCTCGGTGAACGCCATCTCTCCCAACCCGATCTCTTCTGCCAGGTTGATCAGTTCGCGCACCGTTCCCCGCCCATCTGTCGCAACGGTATGCACCTGGAAGTCTCGGTTTACCAACTCCGGCGTGAGATCTCTGAAACGCACGAATTCGGGCCGCACGCGCCGCACAAGGGGAATACTCATTCAATATCTTCCAGCGTGAGCATCTGATCTGCAGGGATCCTTCGCTTGATCCGCTTTCCGATGACTTGATCGAGCATCTCCGGCGGAAGCCCCGTCCCCGGCCTCACCGTCTTCAGCAGGCTGGCGTCCAGCACATCGCCCACTTCCAAATCCCGCGTGGGTACGATGCTCCGGCGCACGATGTCCCTCATGATGAATTCTGACGGGCGAGTTTCCTTCGTCCCTGATCCCAACGCAGCCGTAACCGTCCTCACGCCATCGACGAGTTGTTTCAACTCTTGAGGGTCAATAGACATCGCGTGATCGGGTCCAGGCATCCCCTTATCCAGCGTGAAATGCTTCTCGATCACACATGCCCCAAGAGCAACGGCTGCCAGAGACACATCCACCCCTTCGGTGTGGTCGGAATACCCGATCGGCACATTGAAAGCCGCTTCCATCGCCCCCATGGCCCGCAAGTTTGCGTCCGCAGGATCCGCAGGGTAATTGGACACACAATGCAGGAGTACTACCTCCTCGTTTCCCGCGTCGCGAATCATGCGAAGCGCGGCCGCCACCTCACCCATATCCGCCATTCCGGTTGACATGATGATCGGCTTCCCTTTGCCAGCGATACGACGGAGCAGTGGCCAATTGTTGATCTCACCGGACGCCACTTTGAAAACGGGCATTCCCATCTCGTCGAGCATGTCGACGCTGCCCTCGTCGAAAGGAGATGAGAGGAACAAAATGCCTCGCTGAGTGCAGTGCTCAGCCAACTCCACGTGCTCCTCTCGTGAAAGCTCAAGCGGCCGCAGCATAGCGATCTGAGATTGGGCATCTCCCACCGTCTCGCGCTGGTACTCCGCCATCGGCGCACCTGCGGAGACGACCAGTTCAGCCTTGAAGGTCTGAAACTTGACGGCGTCTGCGCCTGCATCGGCGGCCACATCGACCAAACGCTTGGCGATCTCTATATCCCCGTTGTGATTCACCCCAGCCTCAGCGATGACGAAGCATGGCTGGCCGGCGCCGACGCTACGCCCACTGATGTTGATCATGGATGACACTGGCATATTCTCCTAATAATGTTTCGGAAGGCGGGAACACGGATGATCCTCGCCTCAGTCCCAGGGGAGCTTTCGAGCAATACTACACGTCGAACGGGTCCCGTAAGCCAGTACGGCGATCGGCCTTAAGCAGGCTCAACCGCCGCCTGTCCCCGCTATCGTCTCGCCGAATGCAGTCCCCTCACCCCTGCGCTCGTCCTGGTCATTTGCCACGATGCGCGTCTATCACCTGCTCCATGAGGAACCAGTCCCACGGTGTATCGATCTGCAACGAGCGCTCAGGGGGCATGACGTAGGGATAAGCGTCGCTTGGTTCGAATGTCCTATCCCGCAGCAGCGACTCACGCCTGTTCAGGAAAATCGCTCCGTTCACCGCATATGCAGCGGGAAGATCCTGCCGCCGTAGGTACTCGATCTCAGTGTGCATGAACTCTTCGAGCCGTCCGTCCGGGCCGATCTTGCGGACCAAGAATGGATGGTGGTGCGTTTCCTCCACCCCCACAACCGCATCGGCACCATGCGCTGTCGCGATTGCGTAAGCGGCATCGATATCTGCCGCAGTCCGCAACGGAGATGTCGGTTGCAACGTGAGCACGTACTCTGGACGATACCCCTCGTTTGCCTCGAACCATTCGATAGCATGGACGAGCACATCAATGTGGGACGACGCATCCGCGGCTAATTCCGGAGGCCGAATGAACGGAGCTTCTGCCCCCCATTGGCGTCCGAGCTCGGCGATCTCCGAACCATCTGTCGAAATCACGATCCGCGCAACAGATGAGGAGTGCTTCGCCGCGTCGATGCTCCACGCCAGAAGCGGCTTACCGTCTAACAGTTTGGTGTTCTTGCCAGGGACTCCTTTGGAGCCCCCCCTCGCCGTGACCAGTGCAAGTACGTCATTCATCGAGAAAAACATCCTCGTGCAGGCTTCTCGTGCCCGCCTGGAATCAGTGTAAACCTTCCTCGATCCGCCTCTCAGGGTGGGCGTCCGCGGGAGTCGCGCTGTCTGCCTGTGCCCGTCTAGGCCTGAATCGAATACGCGGGCAATGCATCTGCCAGCGGCCCGTCACACCCCAGTTGGAACACTCTTCCTCGCCCTGTTTCAGAGAAAAGGCCAGCAGCGGCTTTGATGGCATCTAACACCTGGCCCGTCAACACCGGGTCGGCTCCGATCAGGCTAACAATGTTGATGAACGGATATTTCTGCGCGTCGATGGCGTATTCAGGGTTGTCGTCGTAAAAGTAGGCGCTGGAGAAATCGACCCCGCAGATCACGACCTGTTCATACCCCGCCTTATATGCGAGCCCCACGCAGTAGACCACCGATCCCCTATAGTTGTAGAAACGATCATCAGCGGTGTTGCACAACAGATCCACCACTGTGGTGGGGGCTCCGATGTCATTCGCATAGCCTTCTTTCAGAAGCCAAGGTCGACCCCGGCGTAAGGCTCTTAATTGGCGGAGATTCGAAACGAAATTGACCAATCTCGTTCGCCGAGGCGAACTGAACCCTTTGTAGAGCACCTGTAATCCTTCGGTCGTAGCGGGGTGAGACGCCAGGAAATCGAGGAGACCCAGACTCGCCCCATGGGTTTCCAACAGTGAATAGGTGGGCATGAAATGGTGGACTGCGAAGCTATTGATACCGAGCGAATCGTGGGCAGCGATATGCTCGAAGGTATCGGGCGTGAATCGCGTGATGGAATTGCCCGGGGCAAGGATGAACAGCGTATTGCTACGCTTCAGCTGATGGCGGTAGTAGCTCGCCCCCACCAACGTTGAGTGGGCGCCCAACGCAACACCCAATGCGAAATAGAGACGGGTGAGGACTGTGCGGGCTCGTGTGGCTACTGAAATCATGGGTTCATCATTCTGGTCGAAACAATCGCGCGCCGCAATAGTACCGCCGCCGTACCTGTAGTCGGCTGTCGTTCGCAGCGAAACTCCTCGCGTTGAACAATCCCACGCTGTTAGCCTGGGCAACGGTAGGACAGTAGGCGACCCCGACGCCTGGCTCAGCAAGAAAATCTCCAAGAATGATCCCCCAAACCCGAGTCGTTTACGCAACCTCCATCGACCGCGTGATTCACGCCGCGTCCCTGATGCAGCGCGATTTCGGCTGGGAGCCGGTCTACTGGCTGGCAAGCGCCCGAGCTGCACCCCGGATCAGCGAACTGTTCCCCGATGTCCTCGTCCACGACTACCTCCAATCAGTTAAAGGTGTCTGGCATGCGTCGTTCGCTTCCGACGCGTACACCGGCGTGGACATGGACTTCGTGCGAGAGCACTCCCGCGAGATTTCAGCGGCCTCGTACATGCTCGAACGGAACAATTCAATCGCACGCGACCTGACCATGCGCGAGCGCATGGAGTTCATCTACCAACTCATCGCCTATTGGACAGGCGTGCTCGGCACCCTGACGCCGAACCTCGTCATCTTTGAAGAGGAGCCACACCAAGCCAGCGATTACCTCCTGTATACCGTAGCGAAACACCAGAACATCAACATCTTGATGCCCATCCGAACGATGCCTGAGTGGGGATTCCTGCTCTCCCACGGGTATGATGAGGAACCTCTTATCGATATCCATGGGCCTATGCACGAGGAGCCCTTGAGCGAAAATCCGATACCTGAATACATCACGCGGTATCGGGATATGTTCCGGGCGAGTTGGGCCGAAGCGCAGAAGGCCATGTTCTGGGATCAACTGGATCGGCACGCAAGCAGGCCGCAGCTTGTCCGTAGATTGCTGCGGTTATTGGATAGTGGCCGTGCTATGACGCGGCGGTGGTCCCTGGCACGTCAGTACGTAGGCAACTTCCGCTCATTTCACTCGGATCAGAAAGAGAAAGGGAAATCCCTTCAGGAGTCGCAGTTGTCCTACTTCGCTTACCTGTCGGCGAAGATCAAGACGAGTCGTGCAAAGAAGCGCAACTGTGCGGCGTATGACCGAAGAGCGCTGCCTCCACGTCTCGACAAGCCGTTTGTCTACCTCGCCTTGAGTTATCAACCGGAGAAATCGACGTCCCCAAACGGAGACGAATTTGTACATCAGTTGCTCGCTGTTCGGATGCTTTCAGCGTCGCTCCCAGTAGGATGGCAGCTGATAGTCAGGGAGCACCCTAGCCAATTCATACCATCCTATTCACGCCACTATGGCGAGATATTCAGGGATGCAAGCTACTACGAGTCAATTCTCGGATTCGAAAACACAGTTCTCGCTTCGATGAACTCGGATCCCTACGAACTGATGGACAAAGCCGAAGCAGTGGCTTCGGTCGGCGGTTCATCCTGTTTCGAAGCTCTGGTGCGTGGGCGCAGAGCACTCCTCTTCGGGCACGCCTGGTACATCGGCTGTCCTGGTCTGAGTGTGATCAGGACAACAGCGGATATCCAGCGGGCCTTGACCACTCCATGTCCCGTTGTTCCCGAACATGACCGTGCCCTGGATCACTACTTTGGCAAGCTTGGCAGGAGCGTGTACCGAGCCCCGACCGCGATTGGCGACGCTCCCATGTTTGCCCAGAGCCACGCCATGGACGAATACGTCCGGTCTTACCGGGATTTCCACCAGAATTTCCTAGCGCTCCACGCATCCGCATCAGCCGGCACCGTGACAGGCCCATCCGAGTGAACATTCTCCAGATCGTCCTCACAAACACCAGCACATTGGACACATCCCTTCCTGCTCTTTGGTACCTCCGGAATCAACACCCTGAAGCGCAAATAACCATCCTGTACTGCGTGAGTAATCGGTCCCAGGTGCTCCGAGAGGCCACGTACTTCGACGAATTCTGCGTGACCAACCAGATCAAGCAACTCGATCTCGTTGACCTATTGAAGATGCCTCGCGCGATCCGGTCGCTCTGGCGCAAGGTCTTTTCGGCTTCGGCCAACGACGCCTTCCCGCTGCGAGGACTGCTTCGCGATCCTCGTTTGATCTTCAGCAGCGCTCCTCTCCATGTGGCCACGGGCCTCCGGAGCAAGATTGAGGCTGCCCTCGGCGAGCGGCTGATTGACTCCGCTCGAATCTCCGCGTTGCTGGATCCTGATGTGGTTCTGTTTGACCTTCGCGAGAAGACCCAATTCTATGGACGGAAAAGCGTTTTCGACCTGCTGTCGGCACGCCAGCCACTCACGCTGCTCATGCCCCACGCTCCGCACAACATAACGCCCTATGAGGATGTCGCTAGCTTCGATGAGGAGGGCGAGTACTTCCCGACTTTCTGTAGATATTGGATCCCGTTTAAGCATTCGCGCGCCAGCGAACTGATGCCCGACCGTGCCGACGATTTCATCGACCTGGGCTATCCCGCATTCGATAGCGCTTGGATGGCCCACCTGAAAACGCTTAGCAGTCGCCGAACTACAACCAAGCGCTGCTTGGTCATGCTGCGTAATTTCTTTGACAAAGATCAGCCAACGCCAGAGGGCGAGTGGTTCACAGTGTCCTACGAAGACACGGTGCGCTTCGTCAACCGCCTGGCGGATGCCAGCCGGGAACTCGGGCAAGCGGTTGAGTTCATCGTCAAGCCGCATCCGAAAGCCAGCCAACTTCGAGTGGCGGAGTTGCTGCGTGGCACGCGGCTCGCCAACTGGACCATCTCCTATGAACCCTTTTACAAACAACTTAACGAGATCGACTTGGTAGTTAGCCCCTACACGACATCCCTGCTCATCACCCAAATGTTTGGGATCCCCTCCATCCTCGTCGAGGATGAACTGCAAGCCTACGTGAACCGCTGGGAGGTACTTGGCGATATTTACACAAACCTCTCTTTGTACTGCCGGCAGGCGGATTCTCTCGCACTTCACATGCGGCGCGGGCTTACGGACTACGAACCCGGAAGGGATGTTGCCCATCTGAGACAATACTTCCCTGACGGGAACCTTGCTGCCATAGATGCCCTCGTGAGCGGACGTGATGCGAAGAATTAACAAACTGATCGCGGCCGTGATGAGAAGGCCCTCGGCCCCCGTGCGTCGCTGGATCGTTAACGTGGTTCGCACGTCCACGTACGTGCATGGTGATCCTCGCCGTCTTCACGTGGGCAAACGTACGTCCCTGGTGGATACGCTGTTCAACACTGGCAGTGGCGATATATTCGTCGCTGACGATGTCATCTTCGGTCACGGGTGCATGGTACTGACCGGTCGTCATGAATTCGCCGAAGGCAAGCGTAAGCGCCTATCCCTCGGAGAGCCCGATACCCCATCGACCGGCTTTGACATTCACTTCGGAGAAGGAGCCTGGATCGCGTCGCGTGCCATCATCTTGGGTGGCGTGACCATAGGCGAGCATTCGATCGTGTCAGCGGGAGCAGTCGTCACCCATGACGTACCCGCTCACTCCATCGTAGACGGAGTCCCCGCCCGGGTTATCGGCGGTACAGAGGAGCTTGGCTGACACCTTCCCCGAGGATCTGTCGGTCAGTGAATAGAAAAACTCTTTGCCAAATCTACCATCTCAACTGAACTTGATTCTTGGTGTCATCGGTCGACGCCGCTTCTACCTCGCGCTGACATTACTCGTTGCGTCAGCACTATTCGAAGTAATGGTCGCGGGCCTCTTCTTCCCGTACCTCGATTTTCTGCTGAACCCTGAGAAAGCACAAACGCACCCCGCCAGTTCGTACATCATCGACGCCCTGTCGCTGTCATCGGTCGAACAGTTCTTGCGCATATTTGGCGCTGGCTTGATCGTCGTAGTCATGAGTTCAGCCGTGGTCGGTGGTGCATCGAAAGTGTTCATCACTCGGTACGTGTGGAGCGCGTACGTAGTCCTTACTCGTCGGTTGTACCGGATCTATCTAAACAAGCCCTACCTTGAATGGCGCTCTGAGAACTCTGATGCGCTGGCGAAAAACGTGATCAGCGAAGTGAGCACTTTCTGTAACGGTCTGCTGGTGCCGGTCGCCGAGTTCCTCGCTAGAGCCACGGTTCTAGTCGTTTGGGCAATTCTGCTCATCGTCGTGAACCCTCTAGTCGCGCTCGCGGCCATCGGTGTCATGGGCGCGTTTTACCTCAGCATCTTCGGCATGTTGCGCCGCCGTCTCGGCTGGATGTCCGAGCAGCGATTCCAGATGCAAGAGGAGCTATTTGAGTATGTCAGTAGTTCTTTCCGTAGCGTCAAAGACATTAAACTAAGCCAAACCGAAGACATCTTCACCCGCAAAGTCGAGGCGCCAGCTCGGCTATATTCAACATTGAACGCGCGCATCGGCATCATCGCCCAACTGCCGCGATACGCGCTCGAGGCTTTGCTCTTCTTGGTGGCCATAATGGTGCTCCTGTCTTTGGTCGGTACGAGCAAGCTCACCGAAGTGATCCCCGTCCTTTCCCTCTACACCATCGCTGGGTTCCGCATGCTCCCTCACATGCAGAACCTGTTTGCCGCATCCACCAGGATCAAATACAACATCAAAGCACTTGACGTTGTGGCAGGCCAGTTGAAGTCGGCACAAGCCGCGACGGCTCCCCCGGCCAGAAAGCAAGATCCATTCAAGAGCCTGCGAGCCGAAAAAGTGTCCTTCAGATTCCCGGGTGCCGAGCAATATGTCTTTACTGACACCGAATTTGAAATCAATGCGGGCGAAATCGTGTTCATCCAAGGGAAGAGCGGATCGGGCAAGTCAACGCTGGGGGAACTATTGCTTGGTCTATTGCCCCCCACTGAGGGAACCATATGGTGCAACGACGAACCGCTGCACCCTGGCGCGGTGCTGACCGATCAGATCAATGCCGGATACCTATCCCAGGAATCGACGCTGTTCGGGGGATCGCTGCTCGACAACATCTCCCTGTATCGGGAACCAACCAGCGCGGAAGATCGTTCGAACCAAGCAGACCACCTCCGCAGAGTGGTTGAAGCTGCGTGCGCGGACGAGATCGTTGACGCGCTGGATGGCGGAAACGAGGGCTGGGTGATGGAGGGGGGCAAGAACCTGAGCGCTGGCCAGCGTCAGCGCGTGGGGCTGGCTCGCGCGCTTTACCTGAACCCTGATCTCCTCATCCTTGACGAGGCAACCAACGCCCTCGACCCGGCAACCGAGGCGCGCGTGATGGCGAATGTCCGTGCACTAGGCATCGCACTAGTGATCATCACACACCAGAACGAGTTATATTCGATTGGCGACATCGCGTACGATTTTGAACCCGTACCCGAACCCGCGGGTTCCCCGTCGGGAATTGCGGGATTGGGTGTCACCTCTCACGTCCGGCGTCGGTCGGTAACTACCGCTGGGCTCGCGGCATCCGATGGCGCCTAACGTGCGCTGCTTTGCAGAATCTCTGAAACTACAGGCGCAGGGCCCACGAGTGAACCTATGAAAATGCTACGCTACCTCGGGCGGGAGTTCCGCACCAGCTTCTCCCTCACGATGAGATTACCCGAATTCTTGAACCGCAGACGGCGAGTTCGAAACTCGATCAGTATCTACCTGATCGTCAGCTCTATCTTTGTGCGCATTGGTGCCAGAGTGCTCCATCGCTGGATTAGCTCACGATTAGTTCCTATCGTCGTCAAGTTCCGTGACGGTCTCACAATCAGATACCCATTGACCGGATACCTCAACAGCAGCGATGACTTTTTCAACCCCTACTTCGACATCTACTTCAAAGCATTCGAAAATCATTTCGGACAGTCGGTGGAGTTTAAAGATGGCGACATCGTCATTGACATCGGCGCCCACATTGGCACGTTTTGCGTTCCCTTGGCGTTCGCTAAGCCCGTGCACGTCATCGCGGTAGAGCCGTCCCGCGTCAACGCGCGATATCTGCGAGCCAACGTCAACAGCAACGGCCTCGCCGATCGGATACGGGTCATCGAACAAGCAGTATCCGCCGGAATTGACGAAGCGGTGTTCATGGAGGGCGACGCTAGCACGAGGGGAACACTCAATGCGACCATGCTGAGGAATCCAGCGCACCCAACCGGCCGCTACGTCGTAGAGGTGGTTACATTGCCCGATCTAATGGATATGATCCCGGAACCTGGCTCGCAAATCAGGCTACTGAAGATTGATTGTGAAGGCGCCGAGTACGAGATACTCCATGCGATGACCCCGGAGCGATTCGCTGCGATCAGCGACATGTTCCTGGAAGTTCACGCGAGGGACGACCTCGAAGAATCGGCTGAGGACCTGATCGAGCTGGTCCGCTCGATGGGTTTCGACACGAAACAACAGGATGCAGGAAACGGAAACTGGGAGGTCTTTTGCCATCGTGGAAGTTGACGCCACACGGTGGAATGCCTCAGCGAGATCGGATGACGCCAACCGAGAAGCACCCGGGCTCTATCGCACGCAGCGTAACGGCGAGTGTCGCACGTCGCGTTCAGCGCGTCTCACGCAGCAGAGGATTCCCGGCGGAAAATGGACAGTATGCGAGGAGGAATGAATAGCGTTGAGAACGAAGATGTCGGCGTCGTTGACTACCTGAAAGTCATGCTGCGGTATTGGTGGGTGCTCATAGTCACTCCACTGCTGCTCGGGGGCGCCGTGTACGGACTATTGTCCCTACAAACCCCGCTCTACGATGCACAAGTTCGGATTCTCGTACAGCAGAGCAGCGGCTCAAATGTGCAGAGTTTGACCGATGTCGACATGAACGTGGCACTGATAAAGACCTACACCGCAATCGTAGGAAGTGGGGTGGTGCTAGAGAGGGTAGGACTGAGCCTGACCCCGGATGAGCTGGCACATTTTGAGGTCTCCGCTGAGTCGCAGCCTGGGACGCAGATCATGATTATCCGCTCGCGGCATCCGGTCGCCGCTCACGCTGCCACCACCGCGAATACTGTGGCAGAAAGCTTCATCGCTTACATCCGAGAGTCGCAGTTGACGGCACTTGCGGAACTCTTGGCGGCGGCCACGTTGCAGGGCGTGTCGGTCGGTGACTCGGCGGATTTGTTCGCGGCGCAGATTCGCACCGCTGGGGCATTCTCCATCATTGATCGAGCCTCTCCTCCATCTACGATCGTTACTCCTCAGCTGAGACGCGGCACTGCTCTGGCGTTGTTCTTGGGCGCGATACTTGCACTGCCGATTGCGTTCGGCTTAAGCCGGTTGAAGAACAAAGTGGAGTCGCTGGATCTGCTTGAGCACCGTTTTGGCATGGTTCCTCTGGGAGCGATTGGATACTGGAAATCTACGAAGATTAACCTCCGATTCCTTATCGACCCCACATCGAATCAAACGGATGTTGAGCAGTTCAGGAGTTTGAGAGCAAATATCCAATTTCGGTTGAGCTCCTTGGGGGCCACAGTTATTGCAGTCTCCAGCGCCGGAGCGGGCGAGGGGAAAAGTACGATCAGCACTAACCTTGCGGGGATCATCGCTTTCGGGGGAAAGAAAGTATTGGTGATCGACGCTGATATGCGTCGACCCTCTGTGCATTCCATATTTGAGACCACGAACGATTCCGGGCTGAGCAACTACCTTGCTGGCATCGTGACGGACCCTGATGAAATCATCAGGGAGACGGGCGTTGAAGGGCTCTCGTTTATTCCAAGTGGCCCGTTGCCACCGAACCCTACTGAGCTCCTTGCCTCCGCCACGTTCCACAGGCTTCTCGAGGCTGCCAGGGAACGATGGGATATTGTAATAATCGATACTCCATCAGTGTTGGCGGTTGCTGATACCACAGTGATTGTGTCTCAAGTTGACGGAATGTTGCTCGTCGTTGAACGACGGAAGACCAAGATCTCTGCCTTTGCCGCGATGATCAAGCGACTGAACCTGTCATCTGCTGAGGTACTGGGGGTCGTTCTCAACATGGCTCTAGCTAGTAATTCGGAATACGGAGGTTACTATTACACCTCGGCTGACGAGAAACCCAAGCGCAGGGGATTGCAGAAACTCCGGTGGTGGTAGGTCTAGGTCGCAGCACGCGGCTAAAGTGAGGTCCACTGCGGGATGACTTGGCGCCGACCAGATGGGCGTTAGATGCTCAGCGAATCGTTGCTGATTCGTGCACTCGGTTGACCGCATCACACACACGAGTCAGGTCAACCTCAGTCAGTGCAGACCCAGAGGGCAAGCACAGTCCTTTCTGGAACAGACTGTCAGACACCTCTCCGCCGATCTTCTCGTACTGCTCGAAGACGGGCTGGAGGTGCATTGGTTTCCAGAGAGGCCGGGATTCGATATCCTGCGCCTCCAGCGCAAGGCGGATCGACTCCGGGTCGGCTCCGAATAGCCCCGACTCTACCTGGATACAGGTGAGCCACCGGCTGGAACGGCCCCACGGGGCCTCAGGCATGAACGATATACCTGGTAGCGAGCCCAACGCCTCCCGGTAGAAATCGTAATTGTGGCGACGAGCCAGCACACGATCCTCGAGCACAGGGAGCTGCCCTCTACCGATACCTGCCAGAACGTTGCTCATCCTGTAGTTGTACCCGATCTCAGAGTGCTGGTAGTGTGGCGCGTCGTCGCGGGCCTGAGTAGCGAGCTTTCGGGCGTGCTTGATGAAATCACCGTCTTCGGAGACGAGCATACCGCCTCCTGATGTCGTGATGATCTTGTTCCCGTTGAACGAGAACACGCCTGACTGACCAAGCGTTCCCGGCGTCCTGTCGTGATACGTTGCCCCCAGCGCTTCCGCAGCATCTTCGATCAGCGTCACACCGTACTTCGTGCAAACCTCAAGGATCGGGTTAATGTCTGCGCTCTGACCGTAAAGGTGAACCAACACCACCGCCTTGGGTAGGCGACCGGCCTCTGCTCGCTGAGCCAACGCCTCCGCCAACAACGCCGGATCCATGTTCCAAGACGTGCGCTCGCTGTCGATGAACACAGGCTGAGCTCCCTGGTACACGATGACGTTGACGCTCGCAGAGAACGTCAACGTAGAAACCATCACCTCATCCGACGGTCCCACGCCAGCGAGGATCAGAGCGAGGTGAAGCCCTGCGGTTCCCGAACTCAAGGCCAGTGCGTGGGGAGTGCCCACGGCCTCCGCGAACTCCTCCTCAAACGCATCTATATTGGGCCCAACAGGAGCCACCCAGTTGGAGTCGAAGGCTTCTTCCACAAAGCCCCGCTCTAACCCGGACATGTGGGGGGGGGAAAGATGGATACGAGGATTCGTTGTTGACATGAACTTCTAGAGAACTCCCATCTGGCGATACACATCTACGTATTGGCTGGTGATCTGCTCTTCCGAGAACCGCTCTTCGACCAACCGGCGAGACGCGGAGCCGAACCGCAACCGTAGTTCTTTGTCTTCCGCCAGGCGCACGAGTGCCGTCGTTAGCGCATCCGTATCCTGTAGTGGAACGATGAATCCATTCTCGCCTTCCTGAACCACCGTTTTGCACCCTGCGATGTCTGTCGCAACCAAGGGCAGCCCCGTGGAAGCAGCCTCTAGCAGGAATCGTGGAACGCCTTCGTGGTAGCTCGGAAGAACCGCCACATCGGTGTTGCGCAACAGCTCTGGCATATCGTCTCGGTGACCGAGCAGAACCACATCGCCCTCCTGGCGCCAGCGTTCTATCGTTTCGCTTGGAATGCCCGACGGGTTAGCAGGTTCAACTTCGCCCGCGATGGCGAACTCTGCGTTGATACCCAGATGTCGCACCGCTTGCGCCGCCTGCACATACTCCCCTATCCCTTTGTCCCATAACAACCGAGCAGCGAGCAAAACGCGGAGGGGCTGATCTGTCTCGACTACCGGATTCCGCTCCCCTGCCGCTACAGGTCGGAAAGTCTCCGTGTTCACCCCAGACCCAGGGATGACCGAACAATATTCACGTCGCACCAGGCCTAGGCGAGCGAGTTCATCTAGGTCATCCGTATTTTGAAGCACGTTCCGGTGGCGCGCCCAGCGCAGCAGCACCTTGAACAGAGGAATCAACCCCACCCGCAGCATTCGCGCCTTCTTCGCGGGCGTAAACAAGAACCCCAACCCCGTCCACGTATCGATCACGTGAGGGACCTTCGCCAGCCTGGCACTGATAGGCCCGTAGAGATTGGGCTTGATCGTGAAATGTTGAACCGCATCGGGTGACTCTGCTCGATAGATGCGTGACAGACTGCGGATGGCGCGAACTTCCCTAAGTGGATTCACCCCGAAGCGCTGGAGGCCCCATTCGATGACCCTGAACCCCTCCTGCTCCAACAGGCCCGTATGCGTACCTGGTGGGCACACCAACGCAACTTCATGTCCCTCGCTCTGGAGCGCACGCGCCAAGGGCAGTCGAAACTTGAACAGATTGAAATCCAAACTGGACACAAGCAAAATTTTCGCCATGCTAGCGGTCCGTGACCTTTCGCTCCTTATCCATCCTTACTTGTCGGCCCCGAAATCGTCGTTGACCCCGGCCTCGCCATACTGCCCCTCGCGCGTTACAAACGCCTTCCATTGGGTGATCACGAGGATCTTCAAGTCGAGCCCAAAAGACCAGTGATCGACGTACCAGAGATCCCACTCGAATCGCTGCTCCCAGGAGATGCTATTTCTTCCCTTTATGGCCGCAAGCCCGGTGACTCCTGGCTTTGCCAGCAGACGCCTCCGCTGCGAATCATCGTAATGGGCGACTTGGTGAGCGAACGTCGGCCGTGGCCCCACCAAGCTCATCTCACCACGCAGCACGTTGATGAGCTGGGGCAACTCATCGATGCTTGAGTTGCGCAGAAAATTACCTAGACGTGTGATTCTTGAATCACTCTCCGACACATTGAGGCCGAGGCCCATGTTCGGAGCCCCTGCAACCATCGTACGGAATTTCCATGGGACGAAGGGCTTTCCGTTTTGACCCACTCGCTCAATCCTGAAGAACACGGGCCCCGGTGAATCCAACTTGATCAGAACCGCAATAACCGCGAACGGAACCGCCAATAGCACCAAGCCAACCGTACTACCAAAGAGATCGAGCAAACGCTTCATCAGCAAGTCCGCAGTCTCCGTTTCTTCTGTGTCATCTGTAGAGCTAGCGGCCAGATCACTGCCGCCAGCCGCAGAGGCTTAATCCGCGTTCAGCACCTGACGTGCGGGATTACCGATAACCATCATCCCTGCTCCCACGTCGCGAAGCACGATTGCTCCCATCCCCACAACACTCTCATCTCCAACCGTCACGCCCGGATGAAAAGCTGACGCGGCTCCCAACATGCACCGCCGACCGATCGTCACATTTCCGTTGATGCAGCACTTCGGCCCCACGAATGTGAACTCGCCGATCTCCACATCGTGCGCCAAACTGCTATCGAAATTCACGTAGCAGTGACTGCCGACGCGCACATTCGCAGTGAGCAACACGTTTTGGCAGATGATCACGCCCGCAGCGATCTCTACCGTCGCATTCACCTTCACTGACGGATGAACGAACGTCGGGTACGTCATGGGAAAACCAGCCAACGATCCAACGATCCTCGCACGCACCTCGGCAGAGCCGATAGCTATGAACAGACCCGTTGATGCCGACTCTGCCGCAACCTCCCGCAATCGCTGCTCAGAGATGATAGGCCTCCCCATGAACGACGTTCCATGAGGCTCCGTCTCAACGTAAGCGATCACCTCGTACCTCGGTTCCCCCGTCTCGTCCAGAAGATCTTCGAGCATCAGCGTGAATTCTGACGCAAGCCCTCCTGCGCCAAACACGTATACCTGCTCACTCATCAGCAATCTCCTGTGCATCACACTACGCACTCGATCGTACAGGATTCTAGCCTCTAGAATCCCGAGCTTGGGAAGCGAATCATAGATATCAGGAACTCACCTCGCGCGATGGCATGAATGCCCAAAGGCACCTAGTCGTTCCAACCCCGCTTCTAGAATGCCTGTCGCCAAGACACACCTACCCAATACTTGCATGCTCTACTCGGTACAGCGCACCACAAGGGGGCATAACCTAAGACTGAATCTGGCCGCCTGCCGCGAGCGAAACCGGCAGGTATCGCGGGACAATCTCCATGAAGGATCGCGAGTGAAAACGAATCCGAGCGTCGCGCGTGCTCGCCGCAAGCGCGTGCAGATCTTCATCATTCAGCTACTGGTTGTACTTTTGGCCTACAGCGGTAGCTTCATCGTCCGATTCGACTTCGTGCCGACTTCGATCCCACAGGTTCAATGGGATATGTTCCTGCAAGGGCTCCCCATCATCATCGTTGTCCGTATGGGAGCGCTGTGGTACTTCAAGCTGTACCGTGGCCTCTGGCGCTACGTCAGCGTTTTTGACCTCGTTCAGATAGCAAAAGCTTCTGCGGTCAGCTCTATTCTGTTCACCGCATTCGTCTTGCTTTGGTTCGACTCCGGTCCCTACCCCGAAAGCATCATCCTGCTGGATTTCGCCGCGAACCTGTTGGGCTTGGCGGGCGTCCGTGTCCTATCTCGCCTCCGGTGGGAGAGCCAAGGTCTACCGACAGTCGCATCCGAAAGTAAGATCCAGCGACTGCTGGTGATCGGGGCGGGAGATGCAGGAGTTTCAATCTGCCGAGAGGCTCTTCGCAACAATCGATGGGGCTACAAGCCCGTCGCTCTCGTTGATGACGACGTACACAAAGTAGGCGACGCGATCTTCGACGTGCCCATCGTTGGTACAACCGACGATATTGCGGAAGTTGCTCTATCCGTTGCCGCCGACATCGCGATCCTCGCCATCCCGTCAGCTTCGCTGGAGCAGCGCCGTGCGATCATCGAAAGATGCCTGGCTATCGGACTACCCTTCAGGGTTCTCCCCGCAGTCGCCCACGTGCTCCGCGAAGAAGCCACGCTGGGGCAGGTGCGGGACATTGAAGCTGAGGACCTGATGGTCAGGCCACCTGCGATTCTTGACAACGAACTCATCGACTCCGTGATCAGAGGCAAACGTGTTCTGGTGACGGGTGCTGCAGGAAGCGTTGGGTCTGAGCTATTCAAACAGATCGTAGCCGCTCAACCGGAACTCATCATTGGTGTGGACCATTCCGAGAACCCCTTGCTGATGCTGGATAAAACGATAAGGTTCCAGCACCCTGCCACCCCCATCGTAACCATCGTCGCCGACGTCGCCGACCCCGCCCAGCTGGATCCGATATTCAGTCAGTACGAACCTGCATTTGTGTTCCATGCCGCTGCGTACAAGCACGTCGCATTCATGGAAGACTCCCCCGCACAAGCCCTTAGGAACAACGTCGCAGGCACCATGAACGTGGCTCGCTGCGCCATGGCTCACGGGGTTCAGCAATTCATCCTCGTTTCCACAGACAAAGCCGTGAAACCCACCAGTGTCATGGGCGCCACCAAACGCATAGCCGAACTGCTCGTCCGCTCGTTCAACGATGAAAGCTCTACCGCTTTTACGATCGTGCGATTCGGGAACGTTCTTGGCAGCAATGGCAGCGTGGTTCCCATCTTCAAGGAGCAGATTGAGCGGGGAGGTCCACTGACCATAACCGACCGCGATGCCACTCGCTTCTTCATGAGCATCCCCGAAGCTGCTGGTCTGATCCTTCAAGCCACCGCAATGAGCACCGGGGGCGATATCTTCCAACTGGACATGGGGGAACCAGTCAAGATCCTCGAACTGGCCGAAACCATGATCACCCTCTCGGGCTACCAACCCTATGAAGAGATAGAGATCGTCTTCACCGGGCTCAAGCCAGGGGAGAAGCTCCACGAGGAGCTTGCCGAACCCTACGAAATATTCTCAAGCACCATCCACCCCAAGCTCTTTGCTTCCGAAGCCATGTTGGCAGACACGAGCTTCCTTGAGCGGGTACAGCAACTGCTATCTACGCTCGATGGATCGGAGACGGCGATGCAGACCAAGCAGCACATACACCAGCTCCTGCCGGAGTATTCTCCCGCGTCATCCTGAGGCGGTTTGCTACTGCGAAAGCACATCCATGACGGCGCGGGATAACTTCTCCGGGTCGTGGTGCGTTGAAAGCTCCCCGCCTCCCACATCTCGCATCAGAATTCTCACTGCACCGTTGGCGATCGCCTCTGGTTCGATCGCGTGGGGCTCCGGCGACTCTTCAACTGCCCGCACCTGTGAATTCATCAGGAAATGCGTCACCTGAACCTTCGAGTGACGCTCGAATATCGCCAGATGATCCGCAGCACCTAGATCATCGGTCTCGCCTGCCTGCGTCGCGATGTTGCATACGAGCACCTTCGGCACTTTCGTCGCGTTGACTGCATCGCTGACCCCGGAGATCAGGAAGCTCGGCAGGATGCTCGTGTAGAGGCTTCCCGGCCCCATCACGATCAGATCCGCGTCCGCGATCGCCTCAAGCACTGCCGGGTTGGGCTGGCAATCCGGTGGCTCCACCCAGATCGTCTCGATCGACTCACCTGCGTGACCGACCGCTGACTCACCAGCTAGGTAGGTTCCCGAGGTTGTCCTCGCTGCGAGACGCATCTTCGTGCTGATCGACGAAGGCAGCACGCGACCTTTTACGATCAACAACTTCCCCGCGCTCTCTAGAGCGTGGTGGAAGTCGCCTTCTATGTCTACCAGCGCGGCGAGGAGGAGGTTTCCGAAATTATGCCCTCCCAGGTCGCTTTCCCCAGAGAATCGATACGAGAGAACCTGTTCCATCAGTGGCTCAGATTCGGAGAGCGCCACAAGGCACTGACGCGCGTCACCCGGTGGAGCGATTCCCAGTTCGTCGCGCAGCCGCCCTGAACTGCCACCGTCGTCCGCAACAGTAACGACTGCCGATAGATTATCCGTGTGCGCCTTCAGGCCTCGCAGCAGTGTCGATAATCCGGTACCACCACCGATCGCCATGATCTTCGGACCGGAACTGCGGGTCTGGTGATGGGCCAAGCTCTCGATGATGCCTCGGTTGCCTTGGGTGTACCGAGCGCCGAATGCAAGCTGCTTGTACAACATGAATGTGGACACTGACGCAAGCCCAAGGCCGACAGCCGCTGTTAGCGCACCACGCATCACCGGGGGCATCGACCGCGCGAATGTCGCACGCCGCGCAACCTCCACCAACGTCTCACTGACCGAAACGGAGAGCGCGAACGCGATCCCTGTCGTCAGGATCAACAGGCCCGCCAGGCCGGTTATCAGCCAGCGCTTGATACCGATCCCTGGCCTTGCGAGTAGCGACAACCACTCAAGATTGGTTGGTTTTTCCGATGGGGGGCGGTTGTCTAGGGACAATTGTTGCCTGCTTGGTGAGGAGGGTTACGGTGAGAGGGAATCAGTTCATCCTGGCTTCTGATTGTCCGGAGTCTAAGCCACCAACCAACAGTCCGCGACCTCACCCGATCTTTCCGCTCGAACTTAGCTGCTGCAGTGTAGCCACATAGGGTCACCACTTTGGTCTCTATTGAGCGGTTTGCCGCCAGTAAGATTTGCGGCGATTGATCTGCTTACTTCGTGAGTTTCTTGAATTCCTCTTCGAGGCCTTCGGTCAACGATG
>ERZ890510.892-NODE-892-length-21545-cov-13.584458_pt1 | contig 21545 bp, 20 predicted proteins | sample MGYA00521265_ERZ890510 | MGnify/ENA primary metagenome ERZ890510 (study PRJEB32303, sample SAMEA104408624) | aquatic metagenome | biome: Brackish water; feature: Chemocline; material: water | place: Baltic Sea | collected 2014-10-26T21:54:00 | depth 110 m ...
AGTATCTTTGGAGAAGTTGCATGATGCTTTATCTGAACCCAAAAGATCCGTTGATGTTTTTAATGTTCTTTTCAAGCGAGAGATAGATGACAGTAACTTAATCATGGCCACAGGGGAGTCTTTAGGACATTTAAATTGCTTAATCAAAAGAGGTCTAGCAAAAAAACATATTGCTGAAGGTGTGTGTTGGTATGAACAAGCCTAAATTATCAAAAGAAGCTAAGGCTTGGATTTTATATGATGGAGGTAACTCTGCTTTTGCCACAACTGTTATCGCAGCCTTTTTCCCAATATTTTTTAATGATTTCTGGGCGAGCGGTCTAGAGGCAGAAGTTAAAACAGCATATCTCGGATGGGGCTTAACAATTTCAAATCTTGTTTTGCTTTTTACCTCTCCTTTTATTGGAGCAATCACGGATGTTTCAAAAACAACCAAACTCCTCTTTACCAGCTTTGCGTTTATTGCAATTTTTTCAGTAGCCATTCTCTACCTCATACCGGCAGGCTCATGGCTGCAAGCACTGATCTTTTTTGGGATTGCTAATTATTGTTTTGCCGCTGGCAATACCCTTTATGACAAGATGTTGATCCAGGTTTCCAATGAGTCCAATATTGCCAAAATTTCAAGCTATGGGTTTGCTTTTGGCTATCTTGGAGGGGGAGTATTATTTTTGATTAATGCTGCAATGACAATGAAACCAGACCTCTTTGGGCTAGACAGCGTGGCTGAAGCTGTCCAATGGTCATTTTTAAGTGTTTCAGTCTGGTGGACCCTATTTTTAATACCCATCCTTTTGCGAATAAAAGATCAGGGAGAGAATGTACCTGGCGCTCATTTTAAAAAAGCCTTCCAAAAAGTTTTTCATACACTGCGAACCGTTTCTTCTAAAAAAAACGTCTTTATCTTCTTGTTAGCTTTTTTTCTATACATAGATGGGGTTCATACAATTATGGCGATGGCAGCAGATTTTGCTTTAAATCTTGGATTGCCCAGCAGCGATGTAATTGTCGCACTTATCCTAGTCCAATTTGTAGCCTTTCCCACCACCTTGCTGTGGTCTAAAGTGGCCCAGAGAATCGGAGATAAAAATACTTTACTCATTACAATTTTTCTATACTTAATCGTGATTGGATATTCAGCGTTCCTATCTAATGCTATTGAGTTTTATGTTTTAGCCTCGATGGTTGGCGCGATTCAAGGAGGCATTCAATCTATCTCCAGAAGTTTTTATGCAACCCTGATTCCACAAAATGAATCGGGTGAATATTTTGGTTTTTACAATATGTTTGGGCGCGCAGGAGCCTTTATGGGCCCAGCGATGGTCGCCATTTTTGTTACCTTTTCAAATGACACTAGATTTGGCTTGATCCCTATTGCAGCTCTGTTTATCATGGGCGGCATAATCCTCCTCAAGGTCCAAAAACCCAATGAATCTCTTTAGCCGCAATTCTATTATTTTGTATAGCTTGCTTGGTCTGGTCAGCTTATTCTTGGCGGGCTTCATCAAAGATGCACTTGAATTTAATACCTGGATTGAAGTGATCATTACCTCTAGCATTATTATTCCTATGTACATGTTGGCTAGAAAAATCTTTGGCAGGTATCTTGGCAAGGAATGACTGACGAGAAAAGATTGCGCCCTGATTATTTTCCTACTTTACGCTCAAGAGCAGAAACGGAGACCACGCCAGACTACTTAAACTATCTTAGCGATACTATAGAGCTAGCCCACAATAATCTATTAAAAGAACACAGCCCTTTTTATAAAATTTTAACTATTTTTAATACTAAAAAACCACTTGGTTTGAATGATATTAAGAGTATTTTAGACGAAGTCCAAAAGCTTAAGAAGACCTAGCTCTCCAGATTTTCTTCAGCACAGTTTTGAAATTCCAGGCTTTATGCGACACTAATTCTTTGCAATAAAATTTAGGAGACGAACAATGAATTGGTACAGGATAAAAACTTCGTTTATCGGGCTTAAGCGACTTGCAACAATTTCAGCCGAAGACAAGCAAGCCTGCATTGATGCGTACAAATTTTTCCAACGCATGCAGGAAGGTGAAAAAACTGAGACCGAGGATGAGACAAAAGCAGTAGCTGCTTATTACAAAGTATTAAATAATATGCTCTCAGTATTTGACTTAGAGAAGCTCTATATTCCACCTCAACTTGATGCTTCCAAAGGTCTGTATGATAACCAGCTGCTGTGTGAGCAATCTCTTCTAAAGCAATTAGATCTAAAGAATCCAGAATCATCTCACCTCTTAGACATGGGTTGTGGAAGAGGCCGCATCTCTCACTACCTTGCAACCATGACTGGAGGTCAAGTCTCTGGATATAATATTGATCCCAATCAAATTGAAAATGCTGTTGATTGGGCTGAAGAGACAGATATGTCTAATAGGCTGCACTTTAAAGTGGGCAATCATCACGATCCCCTGGACTACGATTCAGAATCTTTTGATGGATGTTTTTCCGTGCAAGCTGTCTGGCCTTTTTTTAAGAAGGATGAATTAGATGATTGTGCGAGAGAGATGTATCGAGTCTTAAAACCAGGCGCAAGATATGCCTGCTCCGAGTATCTGCTCTCTCCATACTTTGATTGGAATAACCCTGAGCATGCTGCGCTTCACAGAATGTATCTTCCAACGTTGGCGGCAACTCAATCCATGTATCCTGCCGATGTATGCGCAGCACTTGAAAGAGCAGGGTTTAATGTTTTGATTTCTGAGCCATCTAAAAGTCCGGCATGGCCAATATGTGAGCAGAAACGAAATCTAATATTTGGAATACGAAAAATCATCCGCGGACTTGAGAAGATTAAAATACTTCCAGCTTGGGTTGAAGAGTCATTAGAGCTTCTTCAGACTGGCGGTCAAGCATGGACAGATGCTGAAAAAGCTAAAATTGCTGATTTAAATTGGAGAATTGTTGCAGAAAAGCCTGTGAGTTAAGACTCACTTATCAATTTTTTGAGCAAGCTTGGGCGATCAGTGATGATCCCATCCACACCCATATCAATGAGTGATTGCATGGTCTTGGAATCATTAATTGTCCACACCATGATCTTGAGACCTTGATTTTGTATGTAATTCACAAATCTCTTGGTGACTAACTTTAATCCATATTGATAAATAGGAATTTGCAAACAGTTACCAGGAATTTTTTTGTTATAAAGTTTAAAGCTTGCTAAGAGTAATTTTAAAACCTCTTTTGGTCCCATCGAAAGACAAACTTCAGGATAGGCATCAGCGACTCTTTTTAACCTATCGCTGTTAAAGCTTGCGATGCAGATTCTATTCGTGGCTGCGCACTTTTGAATGACTTGTAATGCAGGCATCGCCACTTCATCAGTTTTGATATCAATTTGAAATAAAGCTTCTGGGAATTCTAGCAGGGCAGCTTCTAATGTTGGAATAGCGTATTTTTGAAATATGATTAAGCCATCTATTTCAGAACTTTGCATGGAACTAAATGCAATATTTTTACCTAAAATTCTCTCTAAATCATCATCATGAAAAATGTATGGAATCCCGTCTGATGAAAGCTGAACATCGGTTTCAATATATTGACATCCTATATTTAATGAATATCTAAAGGCTTCTAATGTATTTTCAGGAGCTTCCAGGCTGCCACCTCGGTGGGCCGAAATTGAAATTCCTGGTTGCTGAAGATACGAATGATATTCCATTTTAATATTGTACCGAGATTGGTGTAAAATCGTTATTTCTTGATATCAAATTTTAATGCGAGGGCTTTGTGGCTAATGGATACTGATAACACATTGATAGAATCAGGTATTAACTTGCTGTTAACCGGCATGATAGTAGTCCTTTTCTTCCTGTTGATACTTATTCTTTCAATTCACCTGTTGAAGTTCTTCTTCTCAGGATCATCTCAGCAACTTACTCCCTCGGTTCCGACTCATAGTGCTAATCCATCCATTAACAAGATTCATGAGAGGATTATTAAAGAGGTAATGGAGCACCGTCACCCATGAGCGAATTAAATAAAATAGGCGTAACAGAGGTTGTTCTAAGAGATGGGCACCAATCCTTGTTAGCAACTAGATTCAGATACAAGGATATGGAAGCATCCCTTAACCAGCTAGACCAAGTAGGTTTTTGGTCTGTTGAATCTTGGGGAGGAGCAATTTTTGATTCCTGCATTAGATATCTTGGCGAGGATCCATGGGAGAGAATCAGGAAAATTAAATCTATGATGCCCAATACGCCTCAACAAATGTTGTTAAGAGGGCAAAATTTACTGGGTTACAAACATTACGCTGATGATGTGGTGAAGAAATTTGTTGAATGCTCAAAAACCAATGGGGTAGATGTCTTCAGAGTCTTTGATGCGTTAAATGACCCGCGAAACATGTACCAAGCGATGCAATCAGTGATTGAAGTTGAAGGTCACGCTCAAGGGACTATTTCTTATACTACCAGCCCAGTTCATACCATTGATTTATGGATTGATTTAGCAAAAAAAATTCAGGATATGGGAGCTCACTCTCTAGCAATTAAGGATATGGCAGGCCTATTAAAGCCTTATGTCGCCTTTGAACTTGTTTCAAAATTAAAAGAATCATTAGAAATACCAATTCACCTTCATTGCCATGCAACGACTGGCATGTCTGTGGCTACTGGCATTAAAGCTATCGAGGCAGGTCTAGATAACATTGACACATCCATCTCATCAATGAGCATGACTTATGGGCATTCACCAACCGAAACAATTATCAGCATCCTGGATGGAACAAACAGAGACACAGGGCTTGATCTAGATAAATTAATTCCAGTGGCTGAGCATTTCCAGGCTGTGCGAAAAAAATATAAAAGTTTTGAAGGATCCTTAAGGGGTGTAGACGCAAGAATACTAGCATCTCAGGTGCCCGGAGGCATGCTGACCAATCTTGAGAACCAGCTCAAAGCTCAAGATTCATTGGATAGATTTGATGAGGTGATTCAAGAAATTCCCAGAGTCAGAGAGGACCTGGGGTATATCCCCTTAGTGACCCCCACTTCACAAATTGTGGGAACTCAAGCCGTGATCAATGTTCTATCTAACGCGCGTTATTCAACCGTTACTAACGAGGTAAAATCATTACTTAAAGGAGAGTATGGAGCGACTCCTGCGCCTGTGAATAAAGAGTTACAGCGAAGTGCCATTGGAGATTCAGCTATTATCTCTTGTAGACCTGCTGACCTGATTAGTGATAATTACAAGGGAATTGTTGATTTATTTCATGCGGCTCTAAGAGACAAAGATATTCAGGTCACAGCTTCTGATGAGAATATCCTGATCTTCGCGATGTTTCCTGAAATTGGTTTGGCATTTTTAGAGCATCAATCAGACCCAGAATTCTTTGAAGCTGAGCCAGCCGAAATTATCGAGAAGTCTGATCAGTCCTATTTAGTTTCCATCGACCATCAAGAGTACTCAGTGACGGTCAAACCTGATCATTCTATTGATATCAATGGTTCTTCGAAAAAGAGTGGCAATGAAGAGTTATCACCATTAGCCCAGGTCGGTCAAGGCTCTATCATCAGCGCGCCTTTAGGCGGTAATATTTTTAAAGTGATCGCACAAGCGGGGCAGTCATTAGAGGCTGATGCAACAGTGCTAATACTCGAAGCAATGAAAATGGAAACAGAGATTAAAACCCCGCGAGTCGGGATTGTGACTAAAATATTTGTTCAATCTGGTGATTCCGTGAAGCCGGGCGATCCATTGTTTGAGGTTGCCTAGCATGAACCTAGACGCAATTTTTTTAAATTTGGGTATTTTTAGCGCCACCTCTGGCCAGTTTATTATGTTATTTGTTGGCTTGGTAATTTTATATCTCGCCATTAACAAAAAATTTGAACCTCTTTTGTTGCTCCCAATTGGCTTTGGAGCAATTTTAACAAATATCCCAGAAATTGGATTGGCTCTTACACCCATTGAGAAGCTTATGTATGCAGATTATCCAGAGCAATTAGCCGGAGCTCTGTCATTAATTACTCTTCCAGATTCTGAGTCTTTGCAAGCGTTTATGAAGACAGCATCTCACTCTCAAGTTTGGCTGTTAAATGAATATGCGCAAGAGCTGGGTTATATACCTGGAATTTTAAGTACCTTTTATAATGTTGCTATTGGCTCTGGCGTCGCACCTTTGGTTATCTTTATGGGAGTGGGCGCCATGACTGATTTTGGTCCCATGCTAGCAAATCCAAAAACATTAATTTTAGGAGCGGCAGCACAGTTCGGAATTTTTGCTACCGTTCTCGGAGCCTTGTTGTTAAATCATCTAGGTTTAGTATCTTTTACCCTTAAGCAAGCTGCGGCTATAGGTATTATTGGTGGCGCTGATGGCCCAACTGCTATTTACGTCTCCTCGATCCTTGCCCCAGAGCTACTCGGCGCAATAGCTGTGGCAGCATACTCTTACATGGCACTAGTTCCCTTAATCCAGCCGCCTATCATGAGATTGTTAACAACGGATTCTGAGAGAAAGATACGCATGGTTCAGTTAAGAGAAGTCTCCCAAAGAGAGAAAATTATTTTTCCACTTGTTTTAGTCTTGTTGGTGGGAATGCTACTTCCGAGTGCAGCACCACTGATAGGGATGTTTTGTTTTGGCAATCTTATGAGGGAATCATTGGTGGTAGAAAGACTTAGTGATGTCGCCCAAAACTCTTTGATCAATGTTGTAACCATTTTTCTAGGTCTAGCGGTGGGATCAAAATTAGCTGCAGATCAATTCCTGACAGCCGAGACTCTTGGGATTCTTGCGTTAGGAATTATCGCCTTTTCAATTGGCACTGCCTCCGGGGTTTTAATGGCAAAGCTGATGAATCTGCTCAGCGTCAATAAAATTAATCCTCTGATCGGTGCGGCCGGCGTTTCAGCTGTTCCAATGGCAGCTCGGGTTGCCAACAAGGTTGGTCTGGAGAGTGATTCTCAAAATTTTCTTTTAATGCATGCAATGGGTCCTAATGTTGCAGGCGTTATAGGCTCAGCCGTAGCGGCTGGTGTCATGATTCAGTTATTGGGCTAGTAACATGGACCCTTTCAAGGCAATTAGACCTTATCAAGACCATGAGGTTAAGCCTGTATTAACAGCCTTGATTAATAACCCAGACGTATTAAAGGCTCTGTTGAGTTTGAAATATCCAGGTTATGTTCTAAAGATTCCTTTATTTAAGACGCTCGTAAAAATATCTTTAAAGTTCAAGGCTAATAAAATTCGAAGCATTGATGATTACCAAGATATTTTTAAAGATTTGATGGATCATGTTATTGAAACCTCTACTTCTAAATTAACAATCGAAGGTGACGACCAATTAGACATAAATTCCAGCTACTTATTTATCTCAAATCATAGAGATATAGCTCTAGATGCCGCCTTTTTGAACCTATTGCTCAGCAGGAAAGGCCATACAACTTTTAATATAGCAGTGGGAAATAATTTGATGCAAGAGACCTGGGCATCAGATCTGATGCGGTTAAATAAGAGCTTTATTATTCAGCGATCTGGCGGCTCAAAAAAAGAAATTTACTCAGGCCTTTCATTAGCATCTGAGTTTATTAAAGAGACAATTTTTGATAAAGGCGAGTCTATTTGGATTGCGCAAAAACAAGGCAGGGCAAAAGATGGGATTGATCAAACAGACCCAGCATTGCTCAAGATGATCCATCTTGCAGAGAGAAAATCTCAATCCATTGCAGAGTACTTTACTTCGCTCAAAGTTGTGCCTGTCTCCATTTCTTACGAATTAGACCCCAATGATCGACTCAAAGCTTTTGAACTTGCTGCTGTTGATAGCAATACACCCTATGTTAAAGAGAAAAACGAAGATTTAAAAAGTATTGCAAACGGAGTTCAGGGTTTTAAAGGCCATGTGCATATCACAATTTCTGATCCCCTCGTGCCATCACCAGATTTAACCTATGAGGATTTAGCGACCTTGATTACAAACAAGATTGTTTCTACCTATTACTTACATTCTACCAATTATGCAGCTTATGAAATGCTGAATCCGGGCTCTAGCATCGCTAAAGGTCACTTCGACCTATCTCACACCCAAGAGCTAGCTAAAAGATTAGAAGGTCTAGAGGAAGCCGTTGGCTCCAAACTGCTCGAGCAATATGCCAACCCCGTGATCCAGCAAATCTCCTTAAATAGATAGTTTAACCAGAGTGATAGGCGCTCTCGTTGTGCTCTGTCATATCCAAGCCTTCATTCTCACTTTCTTCATCGACTCGAAGTGGTGTCAGCAATGAAGTCACTTTGATAGCAACCCAGGAAAATACCAATGTCCATAAGCAGATAATAACCACCCCTTGCAATTGGATAAAGAACTGGTCAAACACGCTTGGCTCAAATCCCGCAGATCCTGCTCCCAAGAAGCCATCAGGCTTACCAAGGAATGCCAGCATCAGGATGCCTACTATGCCTCCAACTCCATGCACTGGAAAGACATCTAGAGAGTCATCAATTTTAAAATATCCCTTGATCAGTTGAGTTGCGTAAAAGCAAATGAAACCTGCCATTAAGCCGATGAGCATGGCACCTTGAGGACCAACTGTTCCTGATGCAGGTGTGATGGTAGCCAGTCCAGCAACCATTCCTGTGGCAATGCCAATGACAGTAGGCTTTCCAGTTTTCACCCATTCTACTGCCATCCAGGTTAGAGCCCCAACCGCAGCACTGATGTGTGTTACTAAAATTGCCATGGCTGCATTAGAATCTGCCGCTACAGCGCTTCCACCATTAAATCCAAACCAACCTACCCATAGCATGGCTGCACCCATCACGACCATAGGCCTGTTATGTGGCACCAAACTTGATCCAGGAAATCCTTTCCTAGGCCCTAAGACTTTAGCGACTACTAGCGCACCAACACCGCAAGTCGCATGAACGACCAGGCCGCCTGCAAAATCTATGACCCCAAGCTGAGCTAAGTATCCACCACCCCAAACCATGTGACAGGCTGGGAGGTACACAAGGGTTACCCATAAAACAGTGAAAATACAAACAGCACTGAACCTCATTCGCTCAGCAAAGGCTCCAACAACAAGTGCTGGAGTGATGACAGCAAAAGTCATTTGAAAAATTACAAACAAGCTTTCGGGCAAAGAGCCTGATGTAGCTTCGCGCGTTAAGGTTTGAAGGAACAAAGCTTCTGAGCCACCAAAGAATTGACCGGTTCCAGTAAAGGCTAGGCTATACCCATAGATGACCCAGATCACAGAAACAATGCAGCAAATAGCAAAACATTGCATGAGCACAGAAAGAACATTTTGAGATCTCACCAGACCACCATAAAAAAGAGCTAGCCCTGGTAGCGTCATAAATAATACCAATGCAGTCGCCGTAAGAATCCAGGCTGTGTCACCAGCATTAATCTCAGATGCCAAGATCGCAGGAGAGGCGCAGGTCAATAAAAATAGGGCACTCACATTACACAGTTTCATTACCTTGTCTCGATTCAAATTAAATAGCATCATTGTTAGTTTCCCCAGTTCTTATCCTGATCACACTTTCAACATTGGTAATAAAAATTTTTCCATCACCAATTTTTTCAGTGTTAGCTGTTTTGGTAATTACATCGACTATTGATTGACATGACTCTTCGTTTGTTAGAATTTCAAGCTTTATTTTCGGCAAGGTATCAATGGTGTATTCAGCACCTCGGTACAACTCGGTGTGACCTTTTTGTCTGCCGAAACCCTTGACCTCAGTTACGGTTAGACCTTCAACGCCTGCTTCAAGAAGAGCGTGCCTGACCTCTTCTAATTTAAAAGGTTTAATTATTGCTGTTATAAGCTTCATGACGTTCCCCATAATAGAATTTTTATATATTTATGATCCTTATATATCCACATGCAATTCTTATGCCAATAAAATGGACATTTTTTAGTTAATATTTGGGCATCTTTAATTTCTCCGCGGCTATCGACGCACATTTAGAAAGCAAGATCAGCAGATAGAAAATTAAATGAACACCTATCGATATTTAGATATCTATATCAAGGCTCAAGTGATGGAGGGGTCTTTAAAATAATGGCTGAGTAATATGCAGATTAGATCGTAGATAAGAACCTATAAATTGATTCAAATAATGATAGTAAAGTATGATGATTTTAATGAATAAAATATATATGTCCTTGGCAGCAGCTATTTTTTTAATTAGTTGCTCTTCTCAAACAACTGACCTCAATTACCCGGAGTCCAAGAAAGTAGACTTTGTAGAAACTATTCATGGATATGAGATTCAAGACTCCTATAGATGGCTAGAAAATTTTACTAGCGATGAATCAAAGGATTGGGTTAAAAGACAGAATGAATTTACTCAAAAATTTATAGGTAACAATAGATTTAAACATTCTATTGCCAAAGATCTTGAAAATATTTGGGGGGGTGAATCTATTAGCATTCCTTATAAGGTAAAAGATAAAACCTTTTATTATTTTAATGACGGTTCATGGCAGCAAAGTAAATTGATGATTAAAGATTGTAGAAATTGCGAAGCAAGAGTTTTATTAGATCCAAATACATTTTCTAAAGACGGCACTGTTTCTTTGGGAGGAACTAGCGTCAGTAACAATGGATCTCTTTTAGCTTATTCTATTTCTGATGGTGGCTCCGACTGGAGATCATGGAAAATTCTTGATATAGATTCAGGCAAGGCACTTAAAGACAATATTGAATGGTCAAAATTTTCAGGCGCTGATTGGGAAAATGATGATTCAGGTTTTTATTATCAGAAATATGATGAGCCAAAGGAGGACCTTTTAAAGGAACTCAACTCCAGTCCAAAATTAATGTTTCATGAGGTTGGAACCGACCAATCTAAAGATAAAATGATTTATGAAAATACAAATCAACCGAGATGGGGTTGGGCCATAAGTGTAGTAAAAGATTCTCCAATAAAATTCCTTGCTATCTCTAACGGCACAGACGAGAGGAATAGGCTTTATGTCCAGCTTGAGCCGGACACTTCCTTTATACCCCTAATAGATGAATTGATTGGCGCTTATCAATATTTAGATAATGTAGATAATGTTTATTGGTTTTACTCAACTCAAGATGCTAAAAATGGAAAGGTAGTTTCACTAGAAATAAAAAATGAATCTTTTGTCTGGACTGATGTCATTCCTGAAAACAAGCATTCTTTACAAAGTGTTAATATTTTTAGTAACACAATTGCTCTCAGTTATCTGGTAGATACTTTTACTGAAGTGCAATTCTTTACTTTAGATGGGGTATATAAAGATAAATTAGAGACTCCCAGAAAGGGAACGATTAGGGGCTTTGATGGAAGCATGGAAGAAACGTCTTCTTATTTTTCATTTACAAATTTTGTTACTCCAACAGAGATCTATGAAATAGATTTAAATGACATGAGTCAAAAACTTTTCTGGAAAGAAGATTTGGGTGACTATAAATCTGACGACTATATATCTGATTTTAGATTCTACGAATCTAAAGATGGAACTCAAATCCCTATTCATATTAGTTACAAAAAATCCTCAAAAATTAATGCAACGACACCGGTTCTCTTATACGGATATGGAGGGTTTAATATTTCTAGACTTCCTGGGTTTAGCAAGGGCTATACGACCTGGATGAATCAGGGTGGCGTTGTTGCCGTTGCTAATCTTAGGGGCGGCGGTGAATATGGAGATAGCTGGCACGAAAGTGGGATGTTATTTAATAAACAGAACGTCTTTGATGATTTTGCTTATGCTGCAAAGTTTCTTCATAGGGAATCAATAGGATCTCCAAAATCCACTGCTATTCAAGGCGGGTCCAATGGCGGATTATTGGTTGCCGCAACGATGCTTCAAAATCCAGAGCTATTTAAAATTGCTATCCCGCAGGTCGGGGTATTAGATATGCTCAGATTTCATAAATTTACAATTGGCTGGGCTTGGACCAGTGACTACGGATCACCGGATATCAAAGATGAATTTGAAAACCTGTTGGCCTATTCACCTCTTCATAATATTGAGAGAGATAAATGTTATACAACAACTTTAATTACTACTGCAAAACGAGATGACAGGGTCGTGCCCTCCCATTCATTTAAATTTGCTGCAAAACTTCAAGAATATCAAGGATGTGATAACCCCATCTTAATAAGGATTGAAGGAAGAGCTGGGCATGGATCGGGAACCCCAAAAGATAAAAGAATTAATCAAGTTGCTGAAGTGTATGGATATGCTTTATCAGAGATAAATAAAGGTTAATTTTGCTTAATATCCAGTAAAGTCTCGTCGTCAGCATTGATACTTGAATACAATTTACGAACAAAAAAAAGCCGTCGACGTCGACGGCTTTTTTATAGTTGAACTATTTGTTTAGATTTACTTAAACTCAGGGTAGGCTTCAACACCTATTTCTGAAATATCTAGTCCAACTGATTGCTCCTCGTCCGAAGCTCTAATCGGCATGACCATATTAATAAGATAAACAGCTCCATAGCTAGCTATAAATCCGAAACCTGCAATTGCGATCACCCCATAGAGTTGAGTTATGAATGAGGCATCTGTGTTGGTGAATGGCACAACCATTACTCCAAAAATTCCAACGATGCCATGGGCAGAAATAGCTCCCACTGGATCATCAATCTTTAAGGTTCTATCAAAGAAGAGGATGGAAGCGTAAACAATTAAGCCCCCAATCAATCCTATGATCACAGCTTCACCGCCACTTGGTGCGCTTGGCCCTGCGGTGATTGCTACTAAGCCAGCAATTGCACCATTGATAACCATAGTCACGTCACTCTTGCCTGTTAAAATAAGGCTCACAAGTAATGCTCCTATTACTCCGCCAGCAGCTGCCATATTTGTATTTAGGAACACCTGACTTACAGCAATAGCACTAGCTTCATCGCTAATCACTAACTCTGAGCCACCATTAAATCCAAACCAACCCAACCATAGGATTAATACACCCAAAGCCGCCAAGGGTATGTTTGAACCTGGCATCGGATTAACGGATCCATGTGCACCATATTTTCCATTCCTTGGCCCAAGCAAGGCTACCACTCCAAGAGCGGCCGCAGCACCTAGCAGATGAACAGTTCCAGATCCTGCGTAATCAGAATAGCCTAGGGTGCTTAAAAAGCCTCCACCCCAATTCCAATAACCTTGAACTGGATATATAAAGCCAGTTAGGATCACAGTGAATGCAAAAAATGGTAATAGCTTCATTCTTCCAGCGACTGCACCAGAAACAATTGACATAGCTGTCGCCACAAAGACCACTTGGAAAAAGAAGTCAGCTTGTTGCGAATAATTCATGCCGTAAGCCATTCCAATTTCTTCTAAAGGCATATCAGTAGATAGCCCCCATGAAGTACCTATTGCAGGCAAGATGCCGTAAGTAATAACCTCACCAGCTTCATCTAAGCCGCCGGATATAGCTAACACCGCATCTGCAGGGTACATGAGGACAAAACCACAGAGCAAATACATGACACATGCAATAGAGAACAACCCTAGATTTTTGGTTACAATTTCTGAGACATCTTTCTTCTGGACTAGTCCAGCTTCAAGCATTGTGAAACCTGCTGCCATCCACATCACCAAGGCACCAGACATAATTGCGTAGAAAGTATCTAAAGCAAATTTAATTTCTTCCATAATTTTCTCCTGTATTAAACGGCGTCATTGCCGGTTTCACCTGTTCTGATCCTAATGACATCATCTAGACTAGAAACAAATATTTTTCCATCTCCAATTTTGCCTGTGCCGGCAGAAGAGGTAATGGCTTCGGTAACGGTCGCAAGGTCATCGTCCTTAACAACAACCTCGATTTTGATTTTAGGCAGGGTGTCTACAGTGTATTCAGCCCCCCTATACATTTCAGTGTGGCCTTTTTGTCGGCCATACCCTTTAACCTCAGATAGTGTGAGGCCCTCAATGCCAGCGGCAATTAGGGCTTCACGAACTTCCTGAAGTTTGAAGGGTTTAATGATTGCGGTAACTAACTTCACGATTTATAGACTTGCAGACACTGCAAAGAAGAAACCGTCTTCATCAGCACCATACCCGCTGTCGCTAAAGTCATATGCAGTAATACCGCACTCAAATGACCCACAAGTAAAGCCGTAGCTAATAGTTAGATTATCTCCGTAATCATCATATTCGCCGTAGGCCACTGAAACTGGACCAAATGCATATGAGACTTCTGTGTAATCAGGAGCCCCATCTTGACCAGAAGCCAATGTAAGACCTAGATCACCGTAGCTTAAACCAAGGTAGATTTCTTCAAAATCTAGACCCGTTTGGTTCTCAGGGTAATCAAAAGCAATGTAACCAAGATCAACGCCTACTTCGCCAAGAGCAAAACCATAACCAGCGTAATAGTCTAGTTCGCTTCCTGCTCCATCATTGAAGTTTACGTTTGATCCCCAGATGCCTGCATAGAAACCAGATTCAGCTTCAAAATCAAAGCCGCCCTGGATTGCAGGACCATCACTTTGCGTCATTCCCCTCCAGACATAATCCGATGCAAATGAGACATTTGCACTAACCGCTGCAAAAGAAGGTAGGGCAAGCATTCCAACAAGTAATAACAATTTTTTCATAATTTCTCCTATTATTTTATGAAGTTACATTGGTATATATGCAATTATCGTGCCAATTAATTATTAACCTTTTATAGCGATCATTTTTATTGATAGGAATGTATAATTCATGTTCAAAATTTAAGAAATAGCTTAATTTAATTAATTAGGGAGATGAATAATGGAACTAAAAGATAAAGTAGTAGCAATTACAGGTGGAGCTTCGGGTTTAGGTGAGGCGTCTACAAGACATTTTGTTGCTCATGGCTCAAAGGTCATGATTCTTGATATTAACGACGTTAATGCAAAGGCTATTTGCGATGAACTAGGCGATGATAATGTTAAGTACATTAATACCAATATCATGGAAGAGCAGCCCGTGATAGATGCCATGACATTTATTAAAGAGTCTTTTGGAAGGCTTGATGTTGCAATTAATTGTGCTGGAACAGGTTATGGTGGAAGAATTCTTGGCAAAGAAGCCCCTCATCCATTAGATCATTTTAAATTCATCATAGACCTCAATCTTGTTGGTACATTTAATGTTATGCGTTTGGCAGCTGAGCTTATGGATAAAAATGATGAGTCAGAGTCAGGCGAGAAGGGCGTGATTATTAATACCGCATCAGTGGCTGGCTACGAAGGTCAAATTGGGCAGTCTGCCTACAGCGCCTCTAAAGCTGGGGTCATTGGGTTGACCTTAACTGCTGCCAGGGACCTAGCGAGACATTCAATTAGGGTGAACACCATTGCTCCAGGTATCTTTGATACCCCTTTGATGAAAATGGCTCCCGAAAAAGTTAGAGAACCTTTGCTTCAGTCAACTCAGTTTCCTCATAGATTTGGCGACCCAGCAGAATTTGCCTCACTTGCTGCTCATATTGTTGAGAATACATATCTAAACGGAGAAACAATTCGTTTGGACTCTGGGATGAGGATGACACCAAGGTAATGTCATATTCAGCTTACTATGTTGAAGAATCTAACGGGGATTTTTCGGCCTCGATTCATGAGTTAGAGCTCACCAAACCTGAAAGCGGCTTTGTTCAAATTGAGGTCTCTCACTCATCACTGAATTACAAAGATGCTTTATCAGCGACTGGAGTCAAGGGAGTCACAAGAGAGTACCCCTTTGTTCCTGGGATTGATGCAGTTGGCGTAGTTGCAGATTCTGCATCAAACATATTTGCGAAGGGCGACGAGGTCATAGTCACGGGCTATGACTTAGGGATGAATACCCCGGGGGGCTTCGGTGAATTTATCACCGTGCCAGCTGAATGGGTGGTACTAAAACCAAGTAATTTATCAGCGGTTGAGGCTATGTCGATTGGGACTGCGGGGTTAACAGCTGCAGCGAGCGTTTTAAAAATACTCGAATCCAATCCAAGCAAAGATTTACCCATTGTCGTAACGGGAGCCACCGGCGGCGTTGGATCTGTTGCTGTGATGCTGTTATCTACCTTAGGTTTTGATGTGTGTGCCTTAACCGGTAAAGAAGCATCACGAGATTTTTTACATTCAATCGGAGCTAACTCCATCATCTTACGAACAGATTTCTTGGAGGTGCCATCCAAGCCTATGGCTCGACCTATCTTTGCAGGGGCCGTTGATACAGTTGGCGGAAGCATTCTCAGCAAACTTCTTCCTCAGATATTACCGCATGGTGTTGTCACATCCTGTGGGAACGTTGCAGGTATTGAAATTAATACTACAGTCTTCCCTTTCATTTTAAGAGGCATTAGCTTATGCGGCATTGACTCTGCAGAAGCTCCCATTGAGTTTAAAAAGACTCTTTGGAATAAATTTGCAAATGAATGGAAGCTCGATCTAACCTCTCTTGTTAGAGAGGTCTCGAAAGAGCAATTAAATGAAGAAATACTAACAATACTTAAAGGCGGCCAAGAAGGCAGGGTTGTTTTAAGTCATCGGGAATAACAAAATGTCAGATAATCTAAAAGAATTTTTTGAATCTCAAGAGGCGAACGAAGATAGTCAGAGTGATACTAAAGTTGCGCTGCTGATCGTCATTGTGGCAGTGGCAGCTGCAGTTTTTTGGGTATCAGGCCAGTAAAATTATTCTGATAAAAATCTTTCTGCATCAAGTGCAGCCATACAGCCAAAGCCTGCAGAGGTAATTGCTTGGCGATACACCTGATCCGAGACATCTCCAGCGGCAAAAACTCCAGGAATACTTGTTGATGTAGCAAGTCCTTTGGTTCCAGATTTAATATTGATGTAGTCATTCTCCATGTCTAGCTGACCTTTAAAAATCTCTGTATTCGGGTGATGTCCAATGGCAATAAACACACCCATTAGCTCTAAAGTTTGAGCCGCTCCATCTTCTTTGATTGCAATTGAGTGAACGCCTCGCTCATCGCCTAATACCTCTATCAGTTCTGAGTTCCAGTGCATTTCAATTTTTCCCTCTGTGGCTGCATCAGCCACTCTGTCTCGAAGAATCTTTTCAGCCCTTAACTTATCTCTTCGATGAATGAGATGAACTTTTGAGCATATCCTGGAAAGGTAGAGGGCTTCTTCAGCCGCTGTGTTGCCACCTCCAATAACCGCAACCTCTTGATTCTTATAGAAAAAACCATCACAAGTTGCGCAGGCTGATACGCCTTTGCCTAGAAATGCTTTTTCCGATGGCAGGCCAAGATATTTTGCACTAGCTCCAGTTGTAATAATTAAAGCATCGGATGACCAGTTTTGGCTTCCATGAAGCTTAAAAGGCTTTTCGGTTAAAACAGTTTCGTGAATGTGATCGTTGATAATCTGTACATCGAACATCTCAGCATGCTTTTTCATTCGCTGCATTAATTCTGGTCCCTGCAACCCATCGTGATCTCCTGGCCAGTTTTCAACGTCCGTGGTGGTTGTGAGCTGACCTCCTTCTTCGGCCCCTGTTAATAAAAGAGGGCTTAATCCAGCTCTTGCAGCGTAAATACCTGCAGCATAGCCAGCCGGCCCTGAGCCTAAAATTATAAGTTTGTGATGTTGATATTCCATGGCGCAATTATAAGATAGTGTTTAAAGAAATTGTGATCTTTTCTAACTTAATGCTGTTTTTCGAAATATAATACTTAAAACCGGAGATTGCTATCGCTAAACAACCTGAAGATTCCAACCTTTCAGCGGGAACTATAAAGAACATTACTGCATTCTTATGCCTTGGTTTGGCTCTGTATGTATTTATTTCCCTTGTATCTTATTCTTCGATGGATGCTAGCTTCTCTTCGGTAAGCTCTATGACCAATACAGTCATTAATCTTGGTGGCCCATTCGGAGCTTACTTATCTGATGGTCTTTTATCAGCTGCGGGCATGGGAGCCTATCTAATTCTCTTTATCATATCTTTTGCTGCAATTAGACTTCTCTTTTTTTTTAAACCCAAGAGCGCATATTATAAATTTCTAAAGATTGCCTCGGCTGTTATCTTAGTTTCATCCTTTGCATCAATTTTTGAGTATTACTTTGCGGGTGATTTTTTCCCACAAGGCTCTTCAGGGGGCGTGATAGGGGACCTTATCTTCACCACACTCTCCAATATTTTTGGTGTTGTTGGCTCACTGCTTTTTATTACCATCTTTCTGCTTGTAACTGCGTCAATTACCTTTTCATTTTCATGGCTCACGGTGATTGATCGCATTGGCTATTTTTCTTTGCTAGCATTTAACTCGGTGTATACGCATTTGAAATCTAGTCTGATATTTCTATTAGATAAAGTGCAAACTATCAACTTCAAAGCCTTTGCTGGGAATGTAAATATTTCTTTGGATCAAACTGCATCCGATACGAAGGCAAGAGAACTAACTATTACTAAAGATACCTCTCCCACGCATGATATTCCCCCAACCCCACCTAAGGCAGGGCCAGTTGAAGCAATTGCTTCGGGCGACGAGAATGCCAAATTTTCAGCGACAGTTTATAAGTCAAAGAACAAGAATCTAGATGCTGAAATGCCCTCAACAGATCTTTTGGATAGAGCTCTAGATGATGGATCGTCCTTAAGCCAAGCGGAGCTAAACCAATTAGCGGATCTTTTGGAGGTCAAGCTTGATGAGTTTGGGGTGATTGCTAAGGTAGTGTCTATTATACCAGGGCCTGTGGTGACACGATTTGAAATTCAACCTGCTCCAGGTACCAAAGCCAGCAAGATTACGAACATTGCTCAAGATATTGCCAGGTCTCTTTCTGTCATGAGCGTGAGAGTGGTAGAAGTGATCGAAGGAAAATCAGTTATAGGCGTCGAGATCCCAAACACTAATAGAAAAATGGTTCGTCTGACTGAGATTTTATCCTCGGCTGAGTTCAGTCAATCTGTTGCTCCGCTTTCGATGGCTTTAGGCCAGGATATTGCTGGTAACCCAGTGGTTGTGGATTTAGCAAAAATGCCTCATTTGCTTGTTGCAGGGACGACAGGTTCGGGTAAGTCTGTTGGGGTCAATGCCATGATACTCAGCTTGCTTTTTAAGTCTGATCCTAAGCAAGTGCGTTTTATCATGATTGATCCCAAAGTTCTTGAGTTATCAGTGTATGAGGGAATACCTCATCTGTTAACGCCCGTCATCACAGATATGTCGGATGCGGCAAATGGCCTGCGTTGGTGTGTTGCTGAGATGGACAGAAGATACAGGCTAATGTCCGCAATGGGCGTGAGAGGTTTAGACGCATTTAATATTAAAGTTGCAGATGCTAAAGCAGCTGGCCAACCCCTTCTAGACCCCTTGAGAGAGGAAGATGAAATTGAGCTAGAAGAACTGCCGTCCATCGTGGTTATTGTGGATGAGTTTGCCGATATGATTATGGTGGTTGGAAAAAAAGTAGAGCACTTGATTGCAAGGATTGCGCAGAAAGCTCGAGCCGCTGGGATTCATTTAATCCTGGCCACACAAAGACCTTCTGTTGATGTCATTACCGGGCTGATTAAAGCAAACATACCCACTCGAATAGCCTTTCAGGTTTCTTCAAAAATTGATTCTAGAACTATCCTCGATCAAGGCGGTGCTGAGCAGCTACTTGGTGCTGGAGATATGCTGTATTTACCGGCGGGACAGGGCGTTCCTATGAGAGTGCATGGAGCTTTTGTTGGTGATGATGAGGTGCACAGAGTGGTTGATAGCTGGAAGCAAAGAGCTGAGCCCAATTATCTTGATGAGATCACCTCTGATCTTCAGGACACGGGCCTCATTCCAGGATGGTCAGGTTATGATAGTTCTGAAGCCTCTGATGAGGATGATGAATTTTATGATGAAGCCGTGAGTTTTGTGATTGAGTCTAGAAGGGCATCCATCTCAGCCGTTCAGAGAAAATTTAGAATCGGTTATAACAGAGCGGCTCGTTTAATTGAAGCCATGGAGATGGCTGGTCTGGTCTCTGAAATGGGCAGCAATGGAAGCAGGGAAGTGCTAGTTCCTAAGCAGCAATGAGCTCTAAGTTATTTTTAATACTCGCAACGCTCCCATTTCTAGTTTCTGCCCAACAACAACCTTCACTTGGACATCTAAACAAGGCTCTCTTAAATAACTATTCCTTTGTCGAGAGGTCCCTAGACCCTACCGGGTTAAAAATTGAAGAATCCAGAGGAGAAATTTTGTTTAACGCCAAGGGATTTACTGTCAATATTTCAACTCCATTTAAAGAGCGTTATGAGGTCACTCAAGAGAGAGTGATTATTTTGGATATCGATTTAAATCAATCCAGAATCATAAATCTTGAAGACGTCGATAGTATTTTTATCAAAGCATTGCTGAATGGTATTGATGATCAATCACCAAATTATCAGGTTAGTTTAACCCAGCCAAATATTTTAACTCTTAGGCCCATTGATAACTCTTCTAACATTGACTTTATATTCAATAAAGAGATTCTTGGAGCTATTCGCTATAAAGATAATCTTCAAATCGAGCACAGCATTGAGTTAACCGAATTATGATAAAGTTGTTATATATTGCTTTAGGTGGCGGGGCAGGCGCTTCCTTGAGATATATTGTAAATGAGGGCTTGAAGAATGTGTCCGTGTTCTCTTTGCCGCTTGGAATTATGGCCGTGAACTTTTTGGGATGTTTTTGTATCGGCATTGCAATGGCGCAACTAGCTGAGTGGAAAGAAAACCTATATTTTTTTTTAATAGTGGGATTTCTTGGTTCCTTTACCACCATGTCTGCATTCTCTCAGCAAACTATTGAAATGCTATATAATGGCAGGGATATGAATGCCCTTGTTTATGTTGTTGCCTCAGTGGGCTCATGTATCCTCGGAACATATATAGCCTATACATTATTTAAAGCATCATAAAATATGATTGATACCAATTTCATTAAATCAGACCCGCAAAAAATTTCTGAAGCATTAAAGTCAAAAAAATATGATTTGAATATTGAGGCTTTTGAGTCCCTTGAATTAAATAGAAAGAATGTTCAAATGCAAACTGAAGACTTGCAGGCCCAAAGAAATGCCCTGTCAAAAGAGTATGGCTTGTTAAGACAGGAGGGCAAAGATGATGAAGCTTTGAATGCCAAGATCGAGGCAACCAAAACTGAGCTTGATTCCTGCTCTGAAAAGTTAGCTGTAATTCAAGAATCCTTTAAAAATTTCTTACTAGATATACCAAACATTCCCTCAGATTCTTCTCCTAAGGGGCAGGGCGAGAATGACAATGTTAAGGTTCGTGATTTTGGTAAGCCATTGATTTCTGGTGGTAAAGATCACCTTGATATTACTTCGCTTATAAACACTGAGGCAGGTACCATGCTTGCTGGATCAAGGTTTGCAGTCTTAACTGGAAAAATTGCAAAACTTCAAAGAGCGCTCATTGCTTTTATGCTAGACAAGGCTGCAGAGCATGGTTACGAAGAGCATTATTTGCCATTAATCGCTAACTCTGAGTCTCTACTTGCCACCGGTCAGCTTCCAAAATTTGCAGATGATTTATTTCAGCTGAACGATGATTATTTTTTAATTCCAACAGCAGAGGT
>ERZ890510.893-NODE-893-length-21534-cov-5.244890_pt1 | contig 21534 bp, 19 predicted proteins | sample MGYA00521265_ERZ890510 | MGnify/ENA primary metagenome ERZ890510 (study PRJEB32303, sample SAMEA104408624) | aquatic metagenome | biome: Brackish water; feature: Chemocline; material: water | place: Baltic Sea | collected 2014-10-26T21:54:00 | depth 110 m ...
TCATATTGAACAAGTAGCGGCCCGTCTAAACTGGCCTTGCCTACGGGTCAATTTAGATAGCCATATCAGTCGAATTGATTTAATCGGAAAAGACGCCATTACGTTAAAAGACGGCGTACAAGTAACAGAATTTAAAGAAGGCATTTTGCCATGGGCCTTACAAAACCCAACGGCGTTGGTTTTTGATGAATATGATGCGGGTCGTCCTGATGTTATGTTTGTCATCCAAAGGGTGCTTGAAGTTGATGGTAAGCTTACACTGCTAGATCAAAATAAAGTTATTAAACCCCATCCGTCATTTCGCCTATTTTCCACAACCAACACAGTCGGTCTGGGCGACACCACGGGGCTATATCACGGAACTCAGCAAATTAACCAAGGCCAAATGGACCGTTGGAACATTGTATCGACTTTAAATTATCTTCCCCACCAGCAAGAAGAAGGTATCATCGCCGCAAAAATGCCCTTGATGCAAAATGAAGCCGAAATGAAAATCATCAAACAAATGGTTCAAGTCGCAGATTTAAGCCGCAAAGGTTTTATCAATGGTGATATTTCCACTGTGATGTCACCACGTACTGTGCTGACATGGGCTGAGAATTTTGAAATATTCAAAGACCTCGACTTTTCGTTCCGTCTGTCATTTTTAAATAGATGTGACGAATTGGAACGGCCTATCATTGCTGAATATTTTCAGCGTTCTTTTGGTGAAGAATTAAAATCTACCGCCGTCCTTAAAAATTCTGAGAGCCAATAGCAGGTTTATAAGCTTGAACAAAAAAAACATTCAAAATATTGATGATTTTAAAAGGGCGGTGTCCTCCACCGTTCGTGCGCTTGCCAATGACCGTGAGATTGAAGTCAGCTTCGGTACTGCCCCTGCGCCAATAGCAGGGCAGGTTCGCTTGCCTATGGTTTATTCTGATATGTCATTGCAGGAAATTGCAGAGCTGCGCGGCAAAGGCGATAGTTTTTCCCTCCATAAACGCTATCACAATGATGTCCTACACAGCCAATATAAGCCACAGGGAGATATGGCTCGTGAAGTTTATGACGCCATAGAGGAGGCAAGGGTAGAGGCAATCGGGGCCAATAAAATGGACGGCGTCGCCCAAAATTTAAAGGCTCATCTGGAAAAATATTATAATGAACATAATATCGTACAATCAGAAGAAAGTACAAAAGCCCCTTTAGGTGATGTTATGAAATTATTGGTTCGTGAACGATTAACCCACGAATTACCTCCCCAGTCCGCACGAACTGCCGTCAATAAATTACGCTTTGAAATTGAAGAAAAAGCGGGAGAACATCTTAATGAATTGATCAATAATATTAATGATCAAAAGAATTTTCTAAAATTAAGTCGTAAAATCATAACCGACTTAGAATTAGCCCGTGACATTGATGATGATCAAAATAACGACCCTGGCGAGAATAGCGATGATCCAACACAGGAAAATCAACAGTCCGATCAAGATATAGATAATGACGACGAGATGAGCGAAGATGGCGCCGAACAAGAAGGCGATCAATCAGATCAAGAAGTTGATGATAACGCCGCTGGTGATCAACTTAGCGAACTGACCCCTGAACAATTGATGGAATTACTCAAACAAGCTCAAAATGAGGGTACATCACCCCAATGGGATGATAATGACCCAAGCGGTCTCTATTCGATGGGGCCGGGCTATAAGGTCTATACCAGTGAATATGATGAATGTATTGTAGCAGAAGAATTATGCGAAGCTGATGAGCTTATACAACTTCGCAAAAAACTCGATCAGCAATTATATCATTTACAAGGGATGGTCTCAAAGCTCGCCAACCGCTTGCAACGATTACTTATGGCAAAGCAAACCCGTTCATGGGAGTTTGATTTAGAAGAAGGAATACTTGATACGGCCCGTCTGACCCGTGTTGTCACCAATCCTACTCAGCCCCTTTCATTTAAAATGGAAAAAGACAGTAAATTTAAAGATACAGCCGTCACATTGTTAATTGATAATTCAGGATCAATGCGTGGCCGTCCCATAACCATTGCTGCCATGTGTGCGGATATTCTTGCCCGCACGTTAGAACGCTGCGGAGTGCGAGTGGAAATATTAGGCTTCACCACAAAAACATGGAAAGGCGGCAAATCCCGCCTTAAATGGACAGAGAATGGCAAACCTGAAAAACCGGGTAGACTTAATGATCTTAGACATATTATTTATAAATCAGCCGACGCCACCCTTAGGCGTAGTCGCAATAATTTAGGGCTAATGCTACGCGAAGGGTTGCTTAAAGAAAATATTGATGGGGAAAGCCTGCTCTGGGCCCATAACAGACTGATCAATCGTTCTGAAGAACGGCGAATTTTAATGGTAATATCCGACGGCGCACCAGTTGATGACAGCACATTATCATCAAATAATGCCAATTATCTGGAGGAAAATTTACGCCATGTTATTGAGGTTATAGAGACAAGATCACCTATAAAACTTCTTGCCATCGGTATTGGCCATGATGTGACACGCTATTATAAAAATGCCATCACCATTATGGACGCCGACCAATTAGGGGGGGCAATTACCGACCAATTGGCCAATTTATTTGCCGAAGATTAATCATCCTCTGAATTTGAAAAATAACCTCTTAGCCATTTTTCAAAATGCTCTGAATTAAGTGTATCTGACAATTGGCGGCGAAAATGATCAACTTCATTATCCGCCATATGCATTCCAGCCGATCTAACGTCTAATTGGTTACCATCATACCTTATATTAATTGCGTCCTGCTGTTCCAAATAATGCCCATATTCCGTCATTAATTCCGCCAATGACGGGCCAAGAAAGCCAACGGAATAGGTCAATGCGTTTGTGAGGGTCTCGCCTTGATGGGGAAAATAAGGAGGAATATAAATAACGTCCCCTTGAGTGACTTCAAAGTCATCACCAATGAATGGATCTTTTAGAATTTTTAAATCAAGGTTTTCAACATAGTTTTCCTTTGTAATGGCTTGGCCTCCGATTTTCCAACGCCGCGTCCCTTCTCCCTGAATAAGAAACACATGATAACTGTCAATATGGGGGCCGACGCCGCCGCCAACAGTTGAATAACTAACCATCACATCATCAATCAACCAACGGGGCGAAAAATCAAACCCCATAAGAATTTCTGCAGTAGGAGGATGATTTTTTTCAACATCCTGAACCAACAAACTCCAGTTTTCTTCACCAATGGTGGAAAAAACATCTTCATCAAACGGCCCATGCACGCAGGTCCAGTCCTCGGCACCTTGGCCCTTTTTAACAATACGCGAACGAATGTCATCATCCAATGACAATCCTGCCAACTGATCCGCGTTTATTAGGTTTGCAAATATTTTCGCCCCAATAGCACCCTTAACAATGAACGGCTTTTTATTCCAGTAAATGTCATAAAAGTCAGTTTCACTGGGCAATTTTTCTAATGATGCAATAACTGATGTCATAAATAGCTTCTTTTAAAAATGATAAAATAATATAAAGATTAGCATAAACTAATCTCGCGAAAGAATAAAATGTCTAAATGGTGTCTCTATATTCTAAAATGTAATGATAGCAGCTATTATACAGGCATAACCAATGATTTGGAAAAGCGCGTGGCTGACCATCAAAATGGAAAAGGAGCCAAATATACCCGTGGTCGTGGCCCGCTTATACTGGTTTATACAGAAAATCACCCTGATCGAAGCAGTGCCACAAAAAAAGAAATCTTCATAAAAAAATTATCCCGTTCTCAAAAAAAAGCCCTGATAAATAATCAAAATTAATTGCCATTGGGCTTTAATAAAGGCACAATGATTGCACATATTATAAACTAGGAGAGGTAATGAAATGGGATTTTTAGCATATTTATTAATCGGCGCCCTTGCTGGGTGGCTTGCGGGCAACATGATGAAAGGTGATGGTTTTGGCCTGCTTGGCAACATGGTTGTTGGCATTATTGGCGCCATTTTAGGGGGCTGGGTTCTTGGTCTGGTTGGTATAAGTTTTGGTGGCTTCATCGGATCCTTAGTCACCGCCACAATAGGCGCTATTATTTTATTATTCATTGTTGGCAAAATAAAAAAATAAAAAAGCATCAATGCGTACTAATGAGGTAATTAATTGAAGATTATCACTCTTTCTTCATTGAGCCATCATCACGTATGTAGCAATGGCTAATGCCGAAATTATGCCGCTGGCGAGTTTGGCATATCTCCACGGGGTTAAATCAACTTTTGCTATCGTATTTTGATATTCCACATAAGGCTCAGGCCAGATTTTACTGATCACCAGCATCAAGAGTGCCGTTAAGATAAAAACCAATGCCAACAAATGAAGAAAATGGATTTCATCAGTCGTATTCAATAATATTTTGGCAAAGCTCTGTACTTGCTCCCCAAAAACAAAGACGAGACAATAAAACAATACAGGTCCTAGGATCATAGCGACTTTCGCCGCGCGCGCCGTTGCAAATTTAGTTAATAATCCGAGCAATATAACAGCCAACATCGGACCAAAGAATGTGGCATTGATTTTTTGTAAATAATTATAAAGACTGCCTTGGCTATCAATCATCGGTGCCGCCATCATCGCCACCAATGCCAGCACAATACTACAGAGCCGCCCTGACCATACCATCTGGCGACCTGTGGCGTTCTTGTTAATATAAATATGATAAATTCCTTGGCTGTAAAGTGTCGCCGCACTATTTAAAACACTGTTAAACGTGCTTAAAACAGCCCCAACCATCACTGCGGCAAAAAGCCCAACCAAGGCCGGCGGCAATATGGCCTTGACCAACATAGGATAAGCGAGCATGGCGTTATCGGCGCTTAATTTATCTTTGAACATATAAAAAGCAATAACCCCGGGCAAGACAATGGCGATCGGGCCAATCAGCTTAAAACAAGCAGCGATCAACACGCCTTTTTGTCCCTCTTTTAGGTTTTTAGCGGCTAAGGCACGTTGAATTATTGATTGGTTGGTACACCAGAAGAAAACCTGATTAATGATCATTCCCGTAAATAATACGCCAAAAGGTAGAAAGGAACCCGGCTCATTGCCCGTAATATCGAATTTTTCAGGAGCACTTTGATAGACCTTATCAAGTCCACCCCATAAATCGCCATCGCCAATATAAATCAGGGCCAGTGCCGGCACTAATAATCCAAAAGCTAAAAAGCCAATACCATTAATGGTATCAGAGATGGCGACCGCCTTAAGGCCACCAAAAATTGCATAAAGTGACCCCAAAGAACCCACCGTCCACACTATAATCCACAATGCCGCAGATTTGCTAACCCCCAAAGATTGCGAAACATCAAAAAGGCTCTCTAAACCTGCCGCGCCAAATAAAAGCACCACGGGTAAGATGGCAACAACATAAGAAAAAAGAAATAAAACCGTAGCAATCACGCGGGTATTTTGATCATAACGATTGGCAATATATTCAGGGATCGTCGTCAAACCGCTTTTTAAATATTTTGGTAAAAAATAAAGCGCCGTTAAAACCATGGCTAACGCCGCCGTTGTTTCCCATGCCATAACGACCACAGTATGAGCAAAGGCATCGGCGTTAAGGCCGATCAGATGCTCGGTCGATAAATTGGTCAGCATAAGGGAACCTGCTATGACCCACGCCGTTAGACCGCGCCCAGCGAGAAAATAATCATCAGACGTAACCATCTTATCATTTCTAGTTTTTAAATATGAAATCAAAGCCACTAAAGCGCTAAAAGCTAAAAATGATAAAACTGCAAACATAAACATCCCCTGAAGTTTTTTATAATCTCATAATAGACATCTGAGCAGTGGTGTGGCAATAGTAGATATAATATGATCAAGGGACATATATGAACGAAGATATAATCATATCAGATGTGGGGGGCACCAATGGTCGCTTTGGCATTGCTCAATTTTCCAAAAATCAGAAAAAGCCCATCATAAAATCTATTCAAGTTTTTCCTTGCAAGAATTACAGCTCTTTTATTGCTATGCTTGAGGCTTATATTAAAACGCTGGGCACTGATATTCCCAAAATCGCCCATTTTGCTATTGCTGGTGAAATAAGACCTCGTCATGGCAATTTATGGCATTTTAACTGGGATATTTCCGCAGACGAGATTGAAAAGAAATTTGATTTTGAACACGTCAGATTGTTCAATGATTATGAAGCGTTAGTTTATGCAATTCCCATATTGGAACGTGATGATTTTTTAAACCTAACCCCTGATAGAAAAGCTCTCAAAAATGCTCCCTTCAGTGTCCTTGGTATTGGCACCGGTTTAGGCGGCTCTATCGGCGTCACCTGCCAAAATAGATTGCAAGCAATATCCACAGAATTAGGCCATATATCCTATAGCCCTAAATCAAGTATTGAGATGGATTTAAATAACCATTTACAAAAAACCATTTCCCATATTTCAAATGAAACATTATTATCAGGGCTCGGGTTGAAACGCATATATGACTTTCTTACGGGGTCAGAAAATTCAAATATAACCCCAGAATATATCACAGAATTAGCCCATAAAGGCGATGATGCTGATTGTGTTAAAGCCGTGCAATTATTTTTATCAATTCTCGCCAGTGTGGCAGGAGATATTGCTTTAGTACAGGGGGCCAAAGGCGGCGTTTATATTGGCGGCGGCATAATTCCTAAAATAGCCTCTCTCATAAAGTTTGAAGATTTCAAAGCACGCTTTAATGATAAAGGCCCTATGGTCAGTTACGTCAAAGAAATTCCCATAAAAATAATCACCGCCCCCATGTCCTCTCTTCTTGGTGCCGCCGTGACCCCTAGTAGGTGAAAATCTCCCCAACTGAAGTAAAGATGCCAAAAATTTATATGTTATATACTATCATTTAAAATTGTGCTATCTTAGCCCTTCAAACCTGCCCTTAAGCGATAGTTTATAGGCTTTAAAGGTGATAATAAAATCAACGCAGGTCTGGCTCATTCACACGAAGTTGGTGAGCTGGAGAGGAGAAGATCAAAAAAATATAGTATGCTTGTTATTGAAACATCTCCTTCTGACATTATGGAAAATAACCGTCAAATGAAGGGAAAAAAATGAAAAATAAAGCACTAAAAAGACAATTAAAAAGAGGAACATCAAGTATCTTGATGTCATTTTTAATCGCCACAGGATTAACGGCTCAGGACGTAAATTCTCAAGAAGCAAATACCAATGCCTCACAAGACGACCCCATAGATGAATTAGTGGTTACTGGTCGGCGACTATCAACAGCATCGGACGCGATTGGTGAAGGTGAGGCTGGAAATACAATATCTGTAACACGTGAAGCGTTATTATCTGCCCCTTCAGGGGTTTCAGGCTTAAAAGCACTCGAAGGCTTGCCTGGTTTTAACGTTCAAACGGACGGTGCCCTTGGTCTATATGAATTCGGTAACTCGGTTACCGTCAGAGCCTTTAACTTTCAACAAGTTGGGTTCACACTTGACGGCATACCGATGGGTCGACCTGATGCCTTTGGGGGAAGCCCTATCTTTCGCTATGTAGATAATGAAAATCTGCAACAAGTTCGTGCCTCACCTGGCTCTGGTAATATTGTATTACCGTCCGCGACTTCTCTTGGGCCGGTTGTTGAATATTTAACCACCAAGCCTTCAAAAGAATTAGGAGGCACCCTGATAGTTACATTAGGCGATCAAAATCTAAGACGTAGTTTTGTTAAACTTGAAACGGGAGATATAAATGGGTTTTCTGGCTATGTAAGCCGTTCAAAAACCGATAGTGATTTATGGCGTGGCCCTGGATCTATTGACCGAGAACATTTTGAAGCCAAAGCAAGATATGATTTTGATGATGACACCTATATCAGCACTCAAATGGTATATAATGACTTTTTTGACTATGACTCACCTTCTATGAGCAGATCACAATATGAAAGTCCAACTGGTGCTGGGTTGGGTCGTTCTGGTACGGGTCGCAACATTGCCTATTTAGGAACGGTTCCTGCTCTTGGCGTTGGGGCCAATGTTGAATTTCAGGATAGCAACTATACAGGATATTACATAGATCGTGTGAACATACGTAAAGATCTACTCCTTGGAATGACCATCACCTCTGACCTTTCAGAAGACTTGGATTTTAAAGCCACAGCTTATTATGAAGACAAAGATGGCTTTGGTGTATCACCAGACAGCTATGGTAACACTTTGGGCAATTATAATGAACAACTTCAGGCAGGCGTTCCCACATCTTATGGCTTACCCTTAGTATCCCCGCGCGGCGTTCAATATGGATTATCATCTGTTGGCGGCGACCGTAAAGGTATCACAATCGCTGCGACCTATCACATTGAAAACCATAAAATTGAGTTTGGCGGTTGGTTTGAAAAAGAAACTTATAACCGGACACAATTACGCCTAAATAAAGTTGGCGGCAACCCAGCCGGAGAACTTCTGCCCGACGAAGTTGCTTATTACAGAAGAAACTATACCACTAAACGTAAGTTCATGCAGTATTTTTGAAAGATACCATAAGCTTAATGGAGGATCGTCTTACGGTAGAAGTCGGCATAAAAGGCCTTCAACTAGATTATGCTCTAGCTGGCTTTCGTGATTTCGATGATTATTCACTTAAAGTTGGTGGTGTTGGTGTACCAGGATATGGTCCTCAATCAGTTTCTCAAGAGTTTAATGACGCCTTCCTACCTATGGCAGGAGCAGTTTATAAACTGAACGATACCGAGCAACTATTTGCTTCTTATTCCCAGAACTTCTCTTTACCAAGGGGAGCCGATGACTTGTTTGATAATATTGTAACACCCGATATCACTGGTGAACGATCAACAAACTATGAGCTTGGAATTAGAACAAACCGACCAACTTTCAATGCGGCCGTGGCCTTTTATTACATCGACTTTGATGACCGTATTGAAACGGCGGGCCGCGAAGTCGTTGGTCAACCAGGTTTAATTGAAACCATTGCACAAAATGTAGGTAGCGTAGAGGCATATGGTATAGAATTTACAGGAAACTGGAAACCAGAAGCCTTTAATGACTATGCTTATTTTACGGCAAATCTCACTCACAATGTCGCAACATTTAAAAACGATTTTGCGATTGGTTCAGGACCTTTATTGGGTCTGCCTGGTAACCAACTTTCGGATAGTCCAAAATGGCTTGCAACCGTGGGCTTAACTGTTGAACCAACCGAATGGATTGTAGCAAATATTAGTGCTCGTTATACAGGTATGCGCTACGCAGACTTTATTAACACTCAAGAAATGGAATCATATACAGTTGTTGACACTTATATTGAGTTTGGCAGTGGTGTTGAAGAAGTCGGACCCCTGAAAAATCTCAAATTACGTCTGAATGTGAACAACCTGTTTGATAAAGATACATTATCCTTCACCTTTGGAACCATCAACGGCAATGCCTTCTATAGGCCTCTTTCTCCGCGTACGTTCCAATTATCAATTGGAGCTCAATTCTAAGAACTACTATATTCTTAAAAGAGGCTAAAACATGATCAATGTTTTAGCCTCTTTTTTTGCCTTAACAGCATTCAATATATCCAGACCACAGCAAAGCAGTTGACTTTGTAGGTCTGTTTGATATGGTTTTTTTAGGAAAAGAATATCTCAAAAATTATGAAATGATTTGAAAATTAAAAGGATATAGGAAATGAAATATTTAACGGTCATAATCACCGCACTATTGATACTAACCGCTAATACAGCCATTGCACAAAGCAACAATGATCAAGCTGTTTATGAACTGAGAATATATACTACAAATGAAGGTAAATTAGACGCCTTACATGCGAGATTCAGGGATCATACCATTAAAATATTCAATAAATACTCTATGGAATCAATCGGTTACTGGACGCCTGCTGATAAACCTAATACCCTCATATATATCATAAAACATAAAAGCATGGACGCGGCTAAGAAATCTTGGCATGATTTTAGTGAAGACGCTGATTGGAAAATAGTTGCCGTAGAGACCAACAAAAATGGACCCATCCTCGCCGCTCCTCCTCAATCTACTTATATGTATGCCACTGATTATTCTTTAAATTTCTTGAAATAAAGCCAACAAGAAAAAAAGATCAAAACTATAAAGTGCCAAATATCCGATCACCCGCATCACCAAGACCGGGCACGATATAGCTTTTATCATTGAGTCTTTCATCAATAGCCGTGGTATAAATTTTTATATCGGGATGAGCATCACTCAAGGCTTTAATCCCTTCTGGCGCGGCAAGCAGGCAAAGAAAGGTAATATCCTTTGCCCCGGCCTGTTTAATTCTATCAAGAGCGGCGATGGCTGAATTTCCAGTAGCCAGCATAGGGTCAACCACAAGGTTAAAACGTTCCTCTAAATGGCCTGGTGCTTTAAAATAATATTCTACAGCACGAAGATCATTTGGATCACGGTAAAGTCCAATATGGCCGACTTTTGCAGTAGGAATAAGATCAAGCAACCCTTGGGCCAATCCTTCGCCAGCTCTAAGAATTGAAAAAATACACATTCTTCGTCCTGCTAATTTTGAAGCAACGGTCTTGGCCACGGGTGTTTCGATATTAATATTTTTTAAGGCTAAATCACGTGTCACTTCATAGCCCATAAGCAGGCTTATTTCCCGTAATAAATTGCGAAAAAGAGGTGACGGAGTTTCTTTTTTACGCATTATTGACAATTTATGTTTAATCAACGGATGATCGATAACAATTGCTTTGTTCATTTTAAAACTCCTCTTAATATCATCTGAGTGATATTTTTCTTAGCCTCTTGGTAAAAGTCTTTATCGGCTAATGTTTTTCCAGTTAATGTCTCTATTTGTGTTGAAAAGTCGGCATAATGTTGCGTTACTGCCCAAATCATAAATATAAGATGGATCGGCTCGATAGGTTCTATCTCACCTGATTTTATCCAACCTTTTATGGTTAGAATATTTTGTGAAACAAACAATTTTAAATCTTCGCCTAATAGATATTTCAAATTTGGCGCACCTTCAAGAATTTCATTGACAAAAACACGTGAACCAAAGGCATGATCCCGTGAAAATTCAAATTTCTTATCAATATAATTGCTGATGGTTTGTCGGGCGCTACCCTCTACTTGCCATTCTTTTAAACAGCCTAACCACTGATTTAAAGTATCTTCCAATACGGTACGATAAAGAGTCCTTTTGGTTTTAAAATAATAAAGTAGATTTGGTTTAGACATGCTTGCCATAATGGCAATTTGATCTAAGGTTGTACCGTTAAAACCATATTTAGCAAAAACGCGCGTTGCCGCATCTATTATTTTTTGCCGATTGATTACTTGAGTACGGGATTTTTGTTTCTCCATAATCTTTTATACTCTTTGGCTTATTTAAGGTTGGTGATGAAAATGATAAAAATAGCAATTGGTATCAAATATCGCATGACGAAACGCCAACTTTTAAAGATCAATCCATCTGTTAAATTTATTTCCTCCACCATAGATTTGCGCGCCATGATCCAGCCGACATATATGGCAATAAGAAAGGCATTCAGCAAAATAAAGATATTAGTGATAACAAAGTCTGCAAGCTCAAGCAGGTTTTTATCTTTTAATATTGGCGTCATGGGAAAAAGCCGCACATCAGCCCAATAGTTATAAGAAAGCACAAAAACGATTCCGAAAAGCCACGTACTTCCCGCAGCTAGTAAAGTCATTTTTACCCGATTAAATCCGCGATCTGATAACCAAGCAACTGTTGGTTCTAACATACCGACCGCCGTTGAAAATGCCGCAAAAAATAGCAATAAGAAAAATGCAATGCCCAACAAATAGCCCATTGGCATTTGGCCAAAAGCAACCGGCAAAGTTACGAAAATAAGTTCAGGTCCGCCGCTAGGATCAAGATTATATTGAAAAACAATAGGGAAGATCGCAACCCCTGCCAAAATAGCAACCAGTGTGTCTGAAATAGCAATGGTAGCAGCCGACTTTGCCAGAGAATAATTTTTAGGCATATAGGAGCCATATGTCATCATGGCACCAACGCCAATACCCATAGATAGAAACGCTTGGCCCATAGCCATAGCAACAACAGCAGGGGTTATTTTTGAAAAATCTGGGCTAAAAAGAAAACTCAACCCAGCAATAATATCTGCGGTCAAAACAGAATTAATAACCATTATGATAAGCAAGACAAACAAAGCTGGCATCATCACTTTTACAATTCGTTCGATACCGTTTTTAATGCCGCGACTAACGACTAATATTGTAAGCCCCGTAAAAACTGTGTGTGCGGCAAATAAGCGCCAAGGAGACGCCACAAAGCCATCAAAGTTTTGCTTAGATATGACGCCATCAATGGCAGAAAAATTATCCAATCCTGCTTCAAAAATATAATAAATTGCCCAGCCGCCAATGACACTATAAAAGCTCAAGCTCAATAGTGGAATAGCAATGCTGAGCCAACCGATAAATTGCCATTTCTGACTACGGCCCTCATCTTTACTGAGGGTCTGCATTGTCGATATTGGGTTTTTCTGGCCGCGTCTGCCTATGCCAAGCTCAGATATTAAAAGCGGCATCCCAAACACTATAACAAATCCAATATAAATCAAGACAAAGGCACCACCGCCATTTTGCCCTGCAACAAAAGGAAATCGCCAAAGATTTCCAAGTCCAATCGCGGCCCCCATCGCCGCAAATAGAAAGGCCGTTCGTGACGACCAATGTTCATGGGATTTAATAGTGCTCATCTGTCCCTCTTTATTTTATTTTGTGATAAATTCACTGATTAATTGCAGAAAAAAATCATTATCCTGTCTGTTGCCAAGGGTAATTCTTAAATAATCATCCAACCCATAATCTTCATTAGTTCTGGTCATCACGCCTCTTTGCGCCAGATATTTTAACAACTCATTAGCCCCACCATTAGGTAAATTCAAAAGTAAAAAATTAGTCTCCGTCTTGACAACATCAATGCCTAATTCACCAAGTTTCTGATTAGCACGATCACGCTCTATTTTGTTTTTCTGTTGAACGTCTTTGACAAAATCTTGTTCTTTAAGCGCGGCAATGGTCGCGGCTTGTGCTAGTGCGTTAACATTACCAATGCCGCGCATATTGTTCATGGCTGCGGCAATTTTGCCATTAGTATAAACCCACCCTGCCCTAATTCCCGCAAGGCCGTAGGCTTTTGAAAGTGTGCGCGTCACCACCACGTTTGGATATTTTTCCACATATTCCATCCCGCTGGTATAATCAGGCGCATCGCAATATTCCGCATAGGCCGCGTCAAGCACCAGCACTATGTGTTTTGGAAGTTGCTCTACCAAACGATCAATTTGAGAGCTTGGTGTATAAATACCTGTTGGATTATTAGGATTGGCAACATATAGAATTTTAGTTTTTTCAGTGACCGCCGCTAGTATTGCGTCCACATCAAGAGAAAAATTTTCTTTATTAGTAACCGCAACCGGCGTTGCACCAACGCGGTAGGCGACGATTGGAAATTGTAAAAATGAATATTGAGGATAAAGAATTTCATCGCCGTTACGGGCGTATAATCGCGCCACAACGTCAAGCAATTCTTCCGAACCATTGCCGCCAATAATATGATCAGGATCAACGCCGTATACAGTGCCAATGGCTTGGCGCATTTGACGGCAGCTAACATCGGCGTATCGTTCAATAGTTTTTAGACGCTCCACTACGGCCTTGCTAACACTTGGTGGTGTGCCGTAGCAACTTTCATTTTGAGCCAGATTTATAATCCGGTCGACCTTGCCAACATCAATGGCTTTGATAACGGTTAGGGTTTTGCCTTTTACATATGCATTAGGTGATGATGTATTTTTCATATCAGTGCCTTTAATTAACCTTAACGACCATGCGTCCTTTGGTGCGTCCTTCCAACAAATCTGCACAGGCCGTGGGCACGTCATTAAAATCTATATCTGTGATCCCTTGCTCTAACAGGTCAAGATCAATATCTTGAGCCAGACGCAGCCATGCTTTTTGCCGTTTTGAAATGGAGGCCATGACACTATCAATGCCGATTAATTTTACGCCCCGTAAAATAAAAGGCATTACCGTAGAATTTAAGGCAAAGCCCCCTGCTAGACCGCAAGCCGTTACGGTACCGTTATATTTTGTTTGTGCAATGGCCGTGCTAAGAGTTTTACCGCCAACACAATCAACCACCCCGGCCCATCGTTCTTTTTCCATAGCTTTGGCATCCCGATCCAATTCGCCGCGTTCAATGACATCACTGGCCCCCAAAGATTTAAGATAATCCTGATGCTCCATGCGACCCGTAACTGCCACCACAGAAAAACCTAGTTTGGCCAATATCATAATAGCTATCGAGCCCACACCGCCTGTTGCCCCGCTCACTAATATTTCACCGTCCTGCGGTTTTACTCCATGATCTTCTAATGCTTGAACGCAAAGCATCGCCGTATAGCCTGCTGTGCCAATGGCCATGGCTTGGCGCGGCGATAATCCCTTTGGTAATTTTACCAACCAATCCGCGGACACACGTTGGCGGCGACTATAGGCCCCTTGCTCGGTTTCAGAAAGGCCAAATCCATTGACAATAATATCATCCCCCGTCTGCCACTTATCATCATCGCTACTGATCACTTTCCCCGCAATATCAATACCGCAAATCATGGGAAAAGAACGAATGATCCGACCTTTTTTGGTGATCGCCAACGCATCTTTATAATTAATTGTCGAATAATCCACCTCAACAAGAACGGGCAGATCTGGTAAATCATCCTCTGTAATTTCTTTGAAAGAAACCTCATAATCCCTTTCGCCCACTGCGCTTGCCATTAAGGCTTTAAAACTTTCAGACATAATCTATTTTCCTATTTTTTATCAAATTCTTTAAAGGGGGCATCGCGTTGGGCGAGAAATTCTTTGAGGGTTTTTTCTTTAAGCATCCGCATCCAATAGCTTCCCTCCTTGCCTGCATGTAGACTTGCTGTTGTCTCCACATTATATTTCCATGAACTGGTAAATCCCGCGCTTTCCTGTTGATGATTAAGGGATGCTTTAGCAAATTTTATGGCTGGATGCGGCACCCGCGATAATTTACGAGCTAATTTTTCGGCCTCAAGCATTAATTGATCCGCAGGTACCGTTTTATTAACCATGTGAATACGTTCAGCTTCGCGACCATCAATTAAATCACCAGTATACATTAACATTCGTGTGTGACGCATAGGCACAGTCCACGGCATCATCAAAGAGGGCGGGCCTGAGGCATGGCGCACTTCCGGCTCACCCAACAAAGCATCTTCAGAGGCGATGGCCAGATCACAACACATCATCAATTCAAGCCCCCCCGCCAAAGCATACCCGTTTACAGCAGCAATAATAGGGATTGGAGCCTGCCAAATAGTGCGCAGACGATCACAATTGGCCGTCATATCATCGCGCCAACCTTCCACATCCATTTCAAAATCCTCGCCTTCTAAATCATAACCCGCTGAAAAGGCTCGACCCGCACCGGTTATGATAATGGCTTTTACCTGTGGATCGTTACTGGCATCACGGATGATTTTATCCAAAGCATCACCAAGCTCTGCATTCATGGCATTCATTTTATCAGGACGATTAAGGGTCACCGTAATGAAAGCGTCTTTTTCATCACGTTTAACGATGACGGTTTGTTCGCTCATATTTTCTGCTCCTATAATTTTATAAAAGCCCTTTAAAATTCTATTAAAGAACTTATTTATTTTATGGAATTGCCCTATTTGAAAAACAATAATAATTTTTGACCATTTAGTCAAAATATAAAAACATCAAAATAAGTTTGCAAAAAATTTCTTAACGCAACTGCCTCTTTTGGCGAAAACTTATTGCTTCTGAGATATGAATTTTACTTATATTTTCGGCGTCGTTCAAATCAGCCAAAGTCCGAGCAATTCTTAAAACTCGATGATAGCCCCTCGCGGTCAATTTCATCATTTCCACGGCCCTCATTAATATATCGCGGCTTTCATCATCAAGAACACAAATTTCTTCCAATGCTTCGCCGTCAACTTGGGCGTTTGAGCTCACTTTATCACTAATACCCATTTTTTCGTAACGAGCATGTTGAATTTCCCGCGCCCGCGCTACCCGCTCGGCTATTTCCGCGCTGCCTTCTGTGGCCGATGGTAAGGCAAGATCATTGGCACTAACCGCAGGGACTTCAATATGAATATCAATACGGTCCATCAAGGGCCCTGATACTTTTGATTGATAATCTATGGCGCATTTTGGAGCACGACTACAGGCAAGCTCTGGATCATCAAGATAACCACAGCGACAAGGGTTCATAGCCGCCACCAATTGAAAACGCGCTGGATATGTCACATGTTTATTGGCCCGTGCCACCACCACTTCACCGGTTTCTAGGGGTTGACGCAAACTATCCAAAGCCGATCTTTGAAATTCTGGAAGCTCATCTAAAAAAAGTACACCATGATGGGCCAAAGACACTTCGCCCGGCCTTGCTTTCGCGCCGCCGCCTGTAAGGGCGGCCATAGAGGCGGAATGATGGGGATTTCTATAAGGGCGCGTTCTTGAAATTTTATGATCCGTTAAATTTCCAGCAATACTATCAATCATACTGCTCTCTAAAACTTCAGCAGCCGTCATGGGCGGTAAAATTCCCGGAAGTCTTGCCGCCAACATGGATTTACCAGAACCCGGAGGGCCGGTCATACAAATATTATGCCCACCTGCAGCCGCTACTTCTATGGCTCGCTTAGCGCTTTCTTGGCCTTTAATATCCTTAAAATCTAGATAAAATTGTTGTGCCTCATCCATTTGTGCTTCAGGAGGGTTGAGCAATTGCTGGCCTTTTAGATGATTGAGCAATTCAAGTAAGTTTTTTGGAGCAATGATTTCAATATTTTGCGCCCATGCCGCCTCGCCGCCCGTAGCGGCAGGACAAATCAGACCCAGATCATTACCGCTAGCACTAAGGGCTGCGGGCAAGACACCGGGAACAGATTGAATGCCGCCATCAAGGCCGAGTTCACCAAGGACCAAATAACCTTCGACTGCATCACTTGATACGGCGCCCATGGCCACCAAAATCCCTAACGCAATCGGTAAATCAAAATGGCTTCCTTCTTTTGGGAGATCAGCGGGGGCTAGATTAACGGTAATGCGTTTTGGCGGCAATGCAAGCCCAATAGCACCAAGGGCTGCCCGTACACGTTCACGGCTTTCCGCCACCGCCTTATCAGGAAGACCAACAATGGTAAAAGTAGGAAGGCCTGACGCCACATGAACCTGAACATCCACCGACCGTGCTTCTATGCCGACAAACGCCACCGTACCAATATGCGCGACCATCCCCAAAACCCTTTAAAATTTTTCACCAATAAGTTTTATTCATTGTTAAATACTAAACTAACAGCAAAAGAGACAAAGGGGCAATATTTTATTGAACAATGATACTTATAAAAGTCCAGGACGATCGGGACGGAAGGGCGATAAGATTTCTTCTTGTTTATCACCGATTAATTCTGATGTTACCATACGGCCCACGATCGGTGCTAATGTTACCCCTGAATGCATAACGGCTACATAAATAGTTGAAGATTTTGGCAGATATCCTAAAATAGGAAAGCGGTCAGCAGGCATCGGTCTAAAGCCTAAGGTTAAATGATGGGGCTGCGCTTTTTGTGCTGCGGGCAAAAATCTGGCTATCTTGTCAATGATACGCTGGCTGTGCATATCTTCAATTTCCTTACTGGGAAAGGCCACCGCGTGACGGCGAATTTCTTGATGAGTATCACTTTTTGGTGGCGTCTCGCTATCAGCACCTACGATGCGGCCATAGGCAAATTGTTTAAAATGAACCCCGGGGCCGTAAACCACTTTATTTGTTGCAACTTCTACTGCCGTGGAATGGACCAAAATTCCCGGCTCATGATGGAGATTAGGCAAATACCCGGCCTTGGATGTGAGGCGCGGCGTATCAACGCCAGAGGCGATCACCAAACGGTCTAAGGCCATATCGCCGTCGGTGGTTTTTACACCGCGAAGATCATTACCAGACATAATAAGCTCCTCAACGGCACAGGGCATTTTAACATCCACACCAAGCAATTTGGCGCGCGCCATTAGCTTGGTCGTGACCGACACGGGGTCCAAATGACCGCCCGTGGTCGCAAGCCCCGCAATATCAATGTCACCAGGGGTAAATTCAGAACCAACACGCCTAAACATATCTGCGTCAATTTCCTTGAACGGATAATTGGTAGCCGCCATTGCCATAATATCAGCGCGAACCCTAGCCGCCACCTCACCGGGAGGTTGCCACTTAATCGCCCCGCCCCAAATGATGCCGAGCCCAAGTTCACGATCTAATTTTTGCCACCCCTCAAGGCTTTTTATGCGAAGATTTCTATAATTTTGATTGGTATTAGAGCCATTAATCCACGCAAAACTCTTGCTGGTTGCCCCCGCCGCAAGTGCGGTTTTTTCAAAAACTGTTACTTTTGCCCCTGCCTGTGCCAAATGTAAGGCGATAGAGACGCCAACAATGCCGCTGCCAACCACGCCTACATGCAATTTCGCTTGGCCAAATACAGGGCGCGCAAAATAAGTTGCCGCCGTAAGGGTGCTAATAGCTTTCAGGATCGAGCGTCTATTTGTCATCTAGTGCCTCCGCGATTAAGACCCTTGCAGAGGCTTTGGCCTCTGTCGCTGAATGAGTGCCATGCATTAAATGAGCCATACTGATTGCTCCTTCCATCAATAGAAAAAGACCACAAGATAATTTTTTAGCATCTTTTGCCCCCGCTTTTTCAGCAAGCAGGTTAATGTCATTTAAAATAGACCGTTTATGGTCAGAGGATATTTCATGAATTGGGCTGTTAAAATCCAAATATTCTGATGAGGCTTTAATAAACATACAACCGCTAAACTCATTTTGAGCGAACCATTCTTTTAAAGCATCAAATATGGCGAGCAATTGACTGCGTGGGGTCGTTCCTAATTCTTTAATTCTTTTATTGAACCATTCATGAAATTGTTCGTCGCGCAGTCGTAATGCGGCGATGATTAAATCTTCTTTACTCTTAAAATGATTATACATCGAGGTCTTAGAAATACCCGTCTTTGCCACAAGTGTATCCATTGCGGTTGCATGAAAACCGTTTTCGTAAAATATTTGCAAGGCCTTATGGACGATCTCGTCACGCTTGGAAGGTCTCAAAACTCATCCTCATATCATTTAATTTGTGTACCGATCAGTATTTAAACTAGAATATTTTTAACTATTGTCAATATTTAAAAACACACTTATTAAGAAATTGTACTGATTAGTACATTTTAAATTCATAGAAGTACTATACGGTACTTTTATGAATCACAAAAAGGAGACTTAATATTGGATATTTAAACAAAAAAACATTCAGGCATAAGATTGACTAACCATTTTATTTTACTTAGTCTTATTTCAAAATAAAAATAAGGATAAGTATTATGAAAAAAGACATCACAAGACGTGATTTTCTCAACGGCACACAAATCGCCATTGGTGCTACAATAGGCGGTTCTTTACTTAGTCCCTGGACCCAAGCCTTTGGTGGTACGCCAAATAATTTTACTTTAGGAAAAGATTATTATCCACCGGCCAAAACTGGCCTTCGCGGCAGTCATGATGGATCATGGGAAACCATGCACGCCCGCGTCATGGGCGACGATTGGACCGTGGATAAAATTGATGCCGAGTATGACCTTGTTATTATCGGCGGCGGCATCAGTGGCTTATCATCTGCCTATTTTTACCGACAAAAGCACCCTGATGCTAAAATTCTTATTCTTGATAATCATGATGATTTTGGCGGCCATGCCAAACGTAATGAATTTAAATATGGAGATGATATTCGCATTGGGTACGGTGGCACAGAAGCGATTGATACTCCCTCTTCTTATCCCAAAATAGCCCTAGAACTTCTTAAAGATATCGGCATTGACCTTAATAAATTCTACAAAGCCTTTGAACAGGATCTCTATTCTAAGCGTGGTATGGGCTTCAGTATTGTTTTTGATGAAGAACAATTTGGCCAAACCAAACTTGTCACTGGCTATGGTCAAAAGTCATGGCAGGATTTCGCCGCAGAGGCCCCTTTAACCGATAAGGCAAGGGCAGATTTTATCCGCATACAAACAGATGAAGTTGATTATATGCCCGGCGTCAGCACAGAAGATAAATTTAAAATTTTAAGCAAGACCGGCTATTCAAGTTTCCTTCGTGATTATTGCAAAGTTGACGAGCAAGTGATCAATATCTACCAAAATTGGGGCATGAGCTTTTGGTGCGTTGATATGGAAGAAGTGCCAACAACATCGGTGCAATATTATGACGGCGGCATCCCCGGTGTTGATCACACATTACCCATAAAATCAGGGCGTGGTGATGATCCTTATATATTTCATTTCCCAGATGGTAATGCCTCTGTGGCGCGTCTCTTGGTGCGAAAATTAATACCAGATGCGGTCCCGGGAACAACAATGGAAGATGTTGTTACCACTAGAATTGATTATTCAAAATTAGATCAAGCAGATACCAACATAAATATTCGCCTAAACAGTACGGCGGTTCACGTGGTTAATACTGCTGATGGTAAGGCTGTTGATGTAACCTATATTCATAGTGGTGATGATGGCCATAAAATTCGTGCTAAAAAATGCATAATGGCCTGTTATAACAGCGCCATTCCCTATCTTTGCCCTGAACTTCCTGAAAAACAAAAACAAGGATTGGCCTTTAACGTAAAGGTACCGCTAGTCTATACTAAAGTTTTGGTGCCTGATTGGCAGGCCTTTGATAAATTAGAAACCAGCTTTTTCTATTTTACAGGTGGTTTTTATAAACAGGTTGAGCTGGCCTACCCCATCTCACTTGGTGACTATAAAAGATCACAAACACCGGACCAACCCATGGTTCTTCATATGTGCCACGTTCCTTTATTTACCGACCTAAAAGGACCAGATCAATGGCGCGCTGGGCGCACTGAACTTCTAACCACGCCATTTGAAGTTTATGAACAACATGTCAAAGATCAGTTAAATCAAGCTCTCGGTAGTGCAGGGTTTGACGCGGACCGTGATATAAGTGCCATTACCGTTAACCGCTGGCCACACGGATATGCCTATAGCAATGAATTATTGTGGGGTGAGGATTTCGCAGAAGAAGACAAGCCGTGGGTCATAGGGCGCAAGCCTTTTGGAAATATTCATATCGCAAATTCAGATGCCGGTGCCTCTGCTACAACTAAGTCAGCCATCAAAGAAGCTCACCGTGCGGTTAAAGAAATTTTAGACTGAGAAAAAATTAAATTGATCACTCTTGTGGCAGGCAATGAAATAATTGCTTTAGTGCCGATACCTTCTTCGCTCTCTAATGTGAAGATACCGCCGTGCAATACGACTAATTCTTTAACGATAGAAAGACCAAGCCCGGTTCCCGAATCGTTTGAATTCTGTAAACGGCGGTGACAAACTAGTCCACTGAAGCGGCGATATTATATTGCTGCG
>ERZ890510.895-NODE-895-length-21464-cov-4.309309_pt1 | contig 21464 bp, 17 predicted proteins | sample MGYA00521265_ERZ890510 | MGnify/ENA primary metagenome ERZ890510 (study PRJEB32303, sample SAMEA104408624) | aquatic metagenome | biome: Brackish water; feature: Chemocline; material: water | place: Baltic Sea | collected 2014-10-26T21:54:00 | depth 110 m ...
TATTAGTGCGCCCCTTTATTGTTAGTTAATCGAAAATTAATATATATTTTAATGGGTTATCGAGATATTCTGCCTGTATAACAGCATGGAATTTATGTTTTTATGATGTCTGTATGCCTGTTTGTTTTTGTATTAAAAAGCAGGTTTGATCGTCTTAAAAAATAACAGAGGTAATTCTGGGGGTAACTTTTTAATTCAACCCACCTTTGCTAACAGGTTGTTCTTGTTGTTTGTTAAATGTTAATTATAAATGTATTAACTCCTTAGTAAGTTGTGTGTTTTTCATTGTCATCCAGATCTGTTGTCTGCTGGTGTTATTTTACCTATATACTGAATAAATCATTGAAGTATGGGGTTTATTTCATTAGAATCCTCGACCCTGAAACTTCAGCACAAAGAAAATTGGATACAACGTCATGAAAAGAACATTTCAACCCAGCAATCTGAAGCGTAAGCGGACTCACGGGTTTAGAGCGCGCATGGCTACACCGGGCGGTCGTGCAGTATTAAACCGTCGGCGTGCAAAAGGCCGCAAGCGTCTTTCAGCGTAAGGTTTAGGCTACTTGCCCAACTTAACTTTTAGTAAAGACAAACGATTGCTTAAGGCCTCTGAATTTCAAGAGGTCTTCGATACCAATACCTTTAAGATTGCACACCCTAAGCTGTTGATGCTCGCAAAATTTAATGATCGTGAGAAGTCAAGATTGGGTTTGGTGGTGGGTAAAAAGAACATCCCTTCAGCCGTTGATCGTAATTACGTTAAGAGAATAGTACGCGAGACATTTAGGTTGGAGTACTTTATTCAGCCAATTGATGTGGTTTTTTTAGCGAGAAAAGACGCTCACAAGCTTAGCTCCGAAGATATGACCTTGTTGTTGCAACAGTCTTGGTGCAGACTTCAGCAGCGCTGCGGTAAGAAAGAGAAAAATAATGCGTAAACTGGCCCTTGTGGGCATTCGATTCTACCAACGAGCAATTAGCCCGCTACTTGGCAATAACTGTCGATTTCACCCGACTTGCTCTTGTTATGCAGAGGAAGCGTTTGATCGATTTGGGTTTATTAAAGGTAGTTATTTAACAATATTAAGGATCCTCAAGTGCCATCCTTTTCATCCCGGCGGCTTTGATCCAGTTGAGGATGACAAGGTGGTTTAAGCACCCCCCTATAAAAACCAAAAAGAGTTATAAAGAGTATGGATTGGCAAAAAACAGTTTTGATCGCGGGTATGGCTATTGTTGCGTGGATGTTGGTTATTCAATGGAATCAGTTTCAAGACGAACAGCGAGCGCTTGCGCTTACTAGCGCACCACCGGTAACAAGCTATCGACCAGATGCCGGTATCACAGCCTCTTTTGACAGCGATGAGCTAGATTCAGAGTTGCCGCTACTACTAGTACCCGCAGTGACTCCAAAAGCAAATAATGAGCTGCAAAGAAATCTTATAACCGTAAAAAACAATGTTATTGAGTTGGTTATTGACACTCTCGGTGGCGATATAGTCAGTGCCAAGCTATTGAAGCATTTAGATAAAATGCCTAAGGATGGTGGTCAACCGCTCGCTATTCTACAACAAAATAATCTGGCGACGTACGTTGCAAGAAGCGGTCTGATTGGTCCAAATGCCACAGATAAAAATAAAGACAGGCCGCAATTTTCTTCTTCAAGCAGACTATATGAAATACAAGATAACCAAGAAGAAATGAATGTCGACTTAACGTTCAATATGGATGGCGTGAGAATCGTTAAGCGGTTTCAACTTAGCCAAGACGGCTATGATGTCAGCGTTCAATACTTAATTAGTAACCTAACTAATTCAGAGTTTAATGCTAGTTTTTATGGTCAAATAAAGCGCGACTCACAACCGCCCGCGGGCAGTTCTAGTGGGTTGGGCGTGCAACCATTCTTGGGTGCAGCGCTGCGTGAGCCTGAAAAGAACTATGCAAAGTATAAGTTTAGTGAGATTGAAGAGCAGAGTGTTAAGACCTCTATTACTGGTGGTTGGATAACAATGGTGCAGCATTACTTTATTAGTGCTTGGGTTCCACCAGTTAATGATCAAAATAGATATGAGCTTCGAAAAGTGAAAGACGAAGATATGTATTTGGTGAGTGTTATTGGGGCACCTATTGTTGTTGCGGCGGGCCAGTCTGGCAGCTATGAGGCGATATTTTACGTTGGACCAAAGGATCAAGCGGAGCTCTCAAATCTAGCTGAATATCTTGATTTAACTGTTGACTATGGGTTTTTGTGGATGGTTGGGAAGCCTATATTCATTGCCATGCAAGCTATTCATGGTGTTGTTGGTAATTGGGGTTGGTCGATTATTTTATTAACCCTACTCATAAAATTGATTTTGTTTCCGCTGTCAGCAGCTAGCCTCAAGTCAATGGCAAAAATGAGGAATTTACAGCCACAGATGGTCCGATTGAAAGAGTTGTATGGCGATGATCGGCAGAAGATGTCTCAAGAGACGATGAGTTTGTATAAGAAAGAGAAGGTTAATCCGGCGGGGGGTTGTTTCCCAATGTTGCTGCAAATGCCGGTGTTTTTATCTCTTTATTGGGTTCTATTAGAGTCGGTAGAGATCCGCCACGCGCCTTGGGTGCTTTGGATTCAGGATTTATCAGCTAAGGACCCTTACTTTATATTGCCGTTAATTATGGGAGCGAGCATGTTTTTTATGCAAAAAATGCAACCTATGCCAACCGATCCAATGCAGGCCAAAGTAATGCAGTTTATGCCGATTGGCTTCACGTTTTTGTTTATGACGTTTCCGTCTGGACTGGTCCTTTATTGGACGGTTAATAATTTATTATCAATGGCTCAGCAGTGGTATGTTAATAGTCAGCTAATTAAGAAGAATTAAATAAAGGTGGGACAAGGCGTCAGTGGGAGCCTTTTTTATCTGGCATACTTTTAATATGTTTCAAAACAACAAAGACACTATCGTTGCTATTGCCACCGCCACCGGCCGGAGTGGGGTTGGAGTGGTCCGCCTGTCTGGTTCAGACATGTTACCCTTTATTGACAGTCTAATAGGTAAGCCGTTGATGGCTAGGAGGGCAACCTATTGCATTTTCGGTGATTCCGTTGGAGACGCCATAGATGAGGGCGTAGCCTTGTATTTTCCGGGACCTTCCTCCTTTACTGGCGAAAGTATACTCGAGCTTCAAGGGCACGGGGGTATGGTGGTTCTCGACCGTTTGGTGCAGCGCTGTGTTGAACTGGGTGCCAGGTTGGCTCGGCCGGGCGAGTTTAGCGAGCGCGCTTTTTTCAACGATAAGATGGATTTAGCTCAAGCAGAGGCTATTGCGGATCTAATTGATGCATCCTCTGTTGAGGCGGCTAGGTCGGCGGTCCGATCAATGCAGGGCGAGTTTTCACGGTTAATAAACGTACTTGTTGAGCAGATGATCCAAGTAAGAATATTTGTCGAAGCAGCCATCGACTTTCCAGAAGAGGAAATAGATTTCCTTCAAGATAAAGCGTTGGTTGTAAACCTAGATCAGTTGGCTGCTGATTTAGAAAAGGTGTTGGCCCAGGCTCAACAGGGCGCAATACTTAGAGATGGCCTGACCGTGGTGCTTGCTGGGAGGCCTAATGCTGGAAAGTCTAGCCTCTTAAACGCATTGGCGGGTAATAATGCGGCGATTGTCACTTCTGTTCCGGGCACCACAAGAGATGTGTTGAGAGAGCGAATTACCTTAGGCGGATTGCCTCTCAATATTATTGACACCGCGGGGCTTCGAGATAGTGACAATGAGATAGAACAGGAGGGTGTGCGCCGAGCATGGAAAGAAATAGCCGGTGCGGACCAAATACTATTTTTAGCTGATGCTACAGAAACACCCAACCCAAACTTGAAGGATCTGTGGCCAGAGTATTTTCAGCTATACCCAGGTTCAACTCAGGCGGTTACCCTATTACTAAACAAAATTGATTTGTCTGGCCATAGCCCCGGTATGATCGACGCGACTACGATCGCGATTTCAGCAAAAGATAAGAGTGGTTTTGATGCTCTTGGGTTACACCTGCAAACTACGATTGGCTACTTGGGGCATGCGGAGGGACTTTTTTCGGCGCGCCGCCGGCATTTGGTTGCCCTGCAAAATGCATCGACATTGGTTCAAAATGGCATACAACAACTGAAAGGCGCCGGCGCTGGAGAATTACTTGCCGAAGATTTACGGCAGGCACAAAATGAGCTGTCGGAAATTACTGGGCAATTTACGCCCGATGATCTTCTTGGCCGTATTTTCTCTTCCTTCTGCATAGGAAAGTGACCAAAAACGGTTTTTAGGTCACGTTATTTTCTCGCGCTATCGCTTTCCTCTTTGATCTCCCCCCCAAAAAAGATAAACACGGTTTCTTAACTGTATATACACAGGTTATCCACAAATGCTGATCAAAAAATGATCATTTTTAAGATTTTTATTGTTAGTAAAAAAAAGATTGCTTTTAATTAAGTTGTTGTTTTTAATGATAATTATAAAATTATTAAATAAGAGATCGTTTTTTTAATTGTGGATAATGTTGGTTTTGTTATATACACTTTGGTTAAAGCAGGAATAACTTATATTTTTTGCAGATCAATGGTTTTTAATTTTAGCGGGGATAAGTTGACATCTAAATTACGCAAAATAGCTTATTTTTTCTGGGTTGTGATAGCCCATAAAGGTATGCTTTTCATCGCCCGCAAGTCTAAGGATTTCAGTAATGGAATCTAATGTAGATACGATGGCTTGGGCTGAATGCCAGACCATGCTCCGAAGTGAATTACCCGAGCAGCAATACAACACATGGATTCGCCCCCTTACTATTCAGTCTGCAGAGGGTGCCTTTGATATGCGGTTGTTGGCGCCAAATCGATTCATAGAAGATTGGGTTAAGAATAAGTTTTTATCTAGGATTGAAGAGTTGCTCGCCCAGTTGGGTGGTCGGTCGGTTAAAGTTGATATAGCGGTTAGTCGTGTAGATTTAAATGGGTTTCGTGCGAGCGCTGTATTACATCAAACGTCTATTCCGGCGGCGCAAGCTGAGCTAAGCGAGCCTTCGAGGAATAATTTTATAGCGGCACCTGCCATCATAAAGTCTGCGGCAGAGGGTAGTTTAAAGACGAATCTTAATAGAAACTTCACCTTTGATAGTTTTGTAGAGGGGAAATCAAACCAATTGGCATTTGCCGCCGCGCGGCAGGTTGCTGAAAACCCCGGGGGTTCATATAATCCGCTATTTATTTATGGTGGGGTTGGACTTGGCAAGACGCATTTAATGCATGCGGTGGGTCATGCCATGCGAGCGAAAAATCCCGACGCGAAAATCGTTTATTTGCACTCTGAAAGGTTTGCTGCAGACATGGTTAAGGCCTTACAGCTGAAGGCGATAGATGAGTTCAAACAGTTTTACCGATCGGTAGATGCTTTGTTAATAGACGATATTCAGTTTTTCTCTGGCAAAGAGCGCTCTCAGGAGGAGTTTTTCCATACCTACAACGCGTTACTGGAGGGAGGGCAACAGATGATTTTGACCTGTGATCGATACCCTAAAGAAATAGATGGTGTTGAGGAGCGACTGAAATCTAGATTTGGCTGGGGCCTTACTGTTGCGGTTGAGCCTCCTGAGCTTGAAACTAGAGCGGCTATTTTGATTAACAAGGCGGAGCAGACGGGTATGGCTCTCTCTAAGGACGCCGCGTTCTTTATAGCGCAGAGGATTCGTTCGAATGTGAGAGAGTTAGAGGGCGCTTTGAAGCGGGTAATGGCACATGCTCAGTTTACGGGTCGAGTTATAGACATTGATTTAATTCGGGAATCTCTCAAAGACTTATTGGCACTCCAGGATAAGCTAGTTACCATAGACAATATTCAAAGGGTGGTGGCTGATTACTACAAACTTAAGATGTCCGACATGCTTTCCAAAAGGCGTAGTCGGTCGGTAGCGCGACCTAGGCAGGTTGCTATGTCGATTGCTAAAGAATTAACGAGTCATAGCTTGCCAGAGATTGGCGAGTCATTTGGCGGTAGAGACCACACAACAGTATTACATGCTTGTCGGAAGGTTAAGGAGTTGGAGGGCGTGGACAGAGAAGTACAGAGAGATCTTAAGAATTTGTACAGAGCATTATCTACCTAAGGCCGTAGTCAACGAACATAAATAGAGTTGGAGATAATAGAGTATTATGAAATTTAGCTTATCACGTGAAGCTTTTCTTAAGCCGTTACAGCTTGTTGTTGGTGTTGTAGAGCGGCGACAGACATTACCAATATTATCTAACGTGCTCTTGAGTTTAGAAAATAATCGTTTGTCTATAACGGGCACGGATCTTGAAGTCGAAATAATCGGCTTTACCGACAGCGGATCTGAGGGCGAAGATGGGGAAATAACCGTTTCTGCTCGCAAGCTGGCTGATATTTGTCGATCATTGCCAGATGGCGCGCAAATTAGCTTTGCCAGCGGAGAAGGGAAAGCGACGCTCAAAAGTGGAAGAAGTAAATTCACTTTAGCGACTCTCCCGGCTAATGAATTTCCGTCAGTGGATGAGGGAGAAAAGACGGTAGAGTTCGTTGTTAATGGCAAGGTTCTTAAGGCCTTAATCGAAGCCACCTCCTTTGCTATGGCGCAGCAGGACGTTCGGTATTACCTCAATGGTATGCTTTGGGAGCTAACCAATAATAATCTTAGGACCGTGGCTACAGATGGGCACCGAATGGCGCTTTGTGATGGTGCCTGTGACGTCTCTGTAGAGGAAACGATCTCAGCTATTTTGCCGCGTAAAGGAATAATTGAGCTATCTAGGTTGCTGGGGGAACACGAGGTTAGGGTTGCTATGGGTTCAAACCATATTCGCGTTACTGGGGAAGATTATTGCTTTACGTCAAAGCTAGTAGACGGCGCCTATCCTGATTATGACCGCGTGTTACCTAAAGGTGGGAATAAAGAGGTCATTGGAGACAGAGCGGAGCTTAAGCAAGCGTTTGGCCGCGCAGCTATACTGTCAAATGAGAAATACCGTGGAGTCCGTATCTTGCTATCCAGCGGCTCGGTAAAAATGGTCGCAAATAACCCCGAGCAGGAAGAGGCGGAGGAGGAGGTCTCTGTTAACTATACTGGAGATGATCTTGAGATTGGATTTAATGTTAGTTATCTCCTTGATGTGCTTAATGTTATCTCAGGTCCTGAGGTGCGTATTACGCTCTCAAATTCCAATAGTAGCGCGCTGGTTAGCGGCGCAGTCGATAGCGGCGCCGTTTATGTTGTCATGCCAATGCGCCTCTAGGGTAGGGAGGCCGCTGGCGATAGGGCCAAAAAATGAGCGCACATGTATCTTTCAAGCATAGATATACATCAAGTACGAAACATCAAAAGCCTGCAGTTGGATTGCCACCCTGCTATTAATGTTATTTATGGCGCTAACGGTAGTGGTAAGACCAGCGTGCTGGAGGCTATTTATCTTTTGGGCCGAGGGCGGTCTTTTAAGCATCGTGATTTGCGCCTGGTGATTAACCATTTGTCTGACGAGTTAGTGGTTTCGGCAAAGGTGGAGCGACAAAAGCCTGAAGGCAGCCATCGGTTGGGGGTCAGGCGTACAGCTAAGGGTCATTTTGAGGCTCGCCTTGACGGTAATGGATTGCAGTCAGCCGCGCAACTTGTTGAGGAGCTCCCCCTACAACTGATAGACGCCCATAGTTTTAATTTGCTGGAGGGCGGTGCCCTTCAGCGAAGGCAGTTTTTGGATTGGGGAGTGTTCCACGTGGAACATTCCTATACGGACTTGTGGCGGCGATTTCAAAAAGCATTAAAACAGCGGAATCAACTACTTCGTCATGGTAGAATAGACGAAGATTCATTGCGCGCATGGACCAGAGAGCTTATACCGCTGAGTGAGGAGATAACTCGCCACCGCACGGCTTATTTGGGCGGGCTGGTAGAGCACGTGAAAGCTGTTTCTAAAGTGCTCGATGGGCTAGGGGATTTAAGCTTTGAGTATTACCAAGGGTGGGCCGATGGGGCCAGCCTTGCCGGCGTTATGGATGCGGACCGGGGGAGGGATGTGGCGGTAGGGACTACTAGCCACGGAGCTCATAAGGCGGACATGAAAATTAAGGTAGACGGGGTGTTGGCGTCAGACTGCTTGTCCCGTGGCCAGATCAAGCTGCTTGTTTATGCCTTGAAGCTAGCGCAGGCGACCTTTTATAGGGGTAAAACGGGAGAGTCTTGTTTGTTTTTGCTGGACGACCTGCCGGCAGAGCTCGATTACCATCATCGCCAGCAGATTGTCGGGTTCTTGAGGGGGTTGGACTGCCAGGTATTTATGACCGGCGTGGATAAAAGAGATTTTCAGGTGTTGGTGGAGGGGATGGCACATCATATGTTCCACGTGGAACATGGTGTTGCTACAAAAAGCGAGATAATGGGAAGCTAAAAGGCTATGACTGAACAAAAAAAGTATGATTCGTCGAGTATTCAGGTATTAAAAGGACTGGACGCGGTTCGCAAGCGGCCTGGCATGTATATTGGCGATACTGATGATGGAACGGGTCTTCACCATATGGTTTTCGAGGTGGTTGATAACTCTATCGACGAGGCTCTGGCGGGGCATTGTTCAGAAATTCGTATTGTTATTCACCCAAATGAATCAATCTCTGTATCCGACAATGGGCGCGGTATTCCGACAGAAATGCACGAGGAAGGCGTTTCTGCCGCCGAGGTTATTATGACCGTGCTTCATGCGGGCGGGAAGTTTGACGATAACAGCTATAAGGTCTCTGGAGGCCTTCATGGTGTGGGAGTCTCGGTGGTTAATGCGCTCTCAAAGAAGATGCGCCTTACCATCCGCCGCAACGGCAAAGTCCATGAGCAAACCTATACACATGGCGTTCCCGACGGGCCTCTTAAGGCGATCGGGGATACTGAAGAGACGGGGACGGAAGTTTTCTTCATGCCCTCAGAGGATACTTTTACTAATATTCAGTTTCATTTTGAGCTGTTAGCGAAAAGGTTGCGTGAATTGTCATTTCTAAATTCTGGCGTACGTATGGTCCTACATGATGAAAGAAGCGGTAAAGAAGAAGTTTATGCGTATGAAGGCGGATTACGTGCCTTTGTTGAGTTTCTCAACACCAATAAAACCAGCGTTAACGAAATAATGCACTTCAACAGTGAGCGCGAAGATGGAACCAGTGTTGAAGTGGCGTTGCAGTGGAATGATGGATTCCAGGAGAATATTCTCTGTTACACCAATAACATCCCTCAGCGCGATGGCGGCACTCACCTTGCCGGCTTCCGGTCAGCACTAACGCGGGGACTGAATACCTATATTGAAAAGGAAGGGATTAACGGGAAATCAAAAGTCAACACTACTGGCGATGACGCTCGTGAGGGGCTAACGGCGATTGTTTCAGTCAAAGTGCCGGACCCTAAGTTTTCTTCTCAGACCAAGGATAAGTTGGTTAGTTCAGAGGTGAAAACAGCTGTTGAGCAAGAGATGGGGGAGAAATTTACTGATTATCTCCTGGAGTTTCCGCAGGAGGCTCGGGCGATTGTTAACAAGATGATAGACGCGGCAAGAGCTAGAGAGGCGGCGAGGAAAGCTAGAGAGATGACGCGCCGAAAAGGCGCGCTTGATATTGCCGGGTTGCCCGGGAAATTGGCCGATTGCCAAGAAAAAGATCCTGCTTTGTCTGAACTTTACTTAGTGGAGGGAGATTCTGCGGGAGGTTCAGCTAAACAGGGGCGGGCGCGGAAGACTCAGGCGATTCTTCCGCTGAAAGGGAAGATTTTGAACGTTGAGAAGGCTCGTTTCGATAAAATGCTATCTAGCGTTGAGGTGGGCACTTTAATCACCGCGCTGGGGTGCGGTATCGGGAATGAGGAGTTTAATCTGGCAAAGCTTCGTTATCACACTATTGTTATTATGACTGATGCAGACGTAGATGGTTCGCATATTCGGACCTTATTGCTGACGTTCTTTTTCCGGCAAATGCGGCAATTGGTCGAGAACGGCCATATTTTTATTGCCCAACCTCCTCTGTACAAAGTTAGTAAGGGAAAAAATGAGGAATACGTTAAAGATGATGCCGCGTTGATGGTTTATTTAACCCAAAAAGCCCTCGAGAGCGCCAGCCTGCACGTTAATCCGGAGGCTCCTGCTATTAAGGGAGATGCCTTGGAGGCCTTGGTGGGCAAGTTTAGAAAGGTGAGTGGTTTAATTGAGAGAATGTCCTTAGTTTATCCCTTGACCGTCCTGGAAGCGCTGATTTATGTGCGAGGGCTCGATATAAAACTTCTGCAAAACTGCAGCGATATGGAGGCTTGGTGCGGGGAACTCCAGGGAAAACTCATGGAAGTTGATAGCGGAACCCATCGCTATAAGGTGGCTGTAGCCGAGGACAAAGAGCGCAATGTATTCTTGCCCAGCATCGAGATTACCGCTCATGGCGTGCCTCACTATCATACCTTGAGCAGAGATTTTTTTGGTTCGGCAGAATATGCGACGATCGTTGAGTTGGGCAACACGCTGCAAGGATTAATCGAAGAGGGCGCCTATGTTAAGCGTGGAGAGCGAGATCACCCAGTTGGTGGGTTTAAAGAAGCTTTAGATTGGCTGATGGCGGAATCTCGCCGAGGCATCAATACTCAGCGCTACAAGGGTCTCGGGGAAATGAACCCCGGGCAGCTTTGGGAAACCACAATGGACCCGGAGGCGCGAAGAATGCTAGTGGTGACCATAGAGGATGCTATTGCAGCTGACCAAATGTTTACTACTTTGATGGGAGACCAAGTGGAGCCGAGAAGAGAGTTCATTGAGAAAAACGCGCTGTCCGTTGTGAATCTGGACGTTTAAGGGTGCTTTGAGGAGGAAAGGCAGGGAGATAGTTGCCGCGCGTGCTACTTAAGCGAGCTATCAATCCAGGACCGCGCGGTTTCCGTCAATTCTCGAGCACTATTATTCGAGGCATCAATTGCCGGTCCGATGTTTAAGTAAACGGTGCCGGGATATTTGAGAAATCCGTGAAGAGTCCAGTGTTCACCAGCATTGTGAGACACGGGTAAAATAGGGACGCCTGCCAAAGCGGCTATTGCAGCTCCGCTACTTTTAAATTTTCCCAGCTCTCCGGGATCCATTCTCGTCCCCTCGGGGTAAATAACAACCTTGAGCCCCTCGTCTAAGCGCGATTTACCCTGTTTCAGTACTTGCCGAATAGCCGCAGCGGGCTTGGCTCGTTTGATAGCAATGGGACGCAAAAGCGCTAAGGTCCAACCGAAAAGGGGTATCCAAAGCAACTCACGTTTTAACACAAAGCTGACCGGCTGGAATAATCCTTGCAGATACAATGATTCCCACGCGCTTTGATGGTTGCTTAATATAACGCAAGCCCCCGCCGGGATGTGCTCGCGCCCTGTGACCTTCACATCAATATTACAAGTGAAACGCAGCCAAGATAGCGTCAAATAATTGCCCGCCGATGCCACTGCCTGTAACTGTTTATGCGCAAGGACGAACGACACACAACAGGCACAACTTATGAGCAGAATGATGGTAAAAAATCCCACATAGAAGGTGCTTGCGCGCAGAGCTAGCAAGGTCTTTTGTGTGGCGCTCAAAGTTCCATACCGGCTCATCATTTGCTTGTGACTAACTGTGAAATATCAGCGACGTTAAGGAATAAATCTCGTAGTCTTTTGAGTAGGCTTAGACGATTTTCTTGCAGCGCAGGCTCTTCAGAGACCACCATAACCTCCTCAAAAAATCTATCGACAGGCTCTCGCAGGGACGACAGGTTTTTTAGCAAAGTGTTGTAATCTCGTGACGCTAATAACGGCTTGGAGCTATCTTCTAGCGTTTCAATTGCTTGAGCCAAGGTTTTTTCTGCCGATTCATGGAGTAAATTGTGGCTTACAGGCTCTGGCGTTCGTGTGCCGAGCTGCTTAGCCAAAATATTAGAGACTCTTTTGTTGGCTGAGGACAAAGCATCAGCTTCTGGTAGCTTGCAGAATTGGGCAACGGCCTTTATTCGCGCGTCAATATCGAGCGGGTTACCAAAATCTAGGGTGGAAACGGATAAAAAAACCTCGGCGGTAAAACCTTCGTCGCGGTACCAAGACCTAAAGCGCTCTAATACGTATGTAAGTACTTGCTTCCGCGTTTTGTCCATTTCAGCCGCATCTAAGTCAAATTGGGATGCGGCGAGGGAGATAGCTTTAGTTAGGTCAATATCAATTTTTCTATCCAAAATAATACGTAAAATTCCAAGACTAGCGCGTCTAAGCGCGAACGGGTCGCGGGATCCTGAAGGTGGCTGCCCTATACTAAAGATTCCGACCAGCGTATCTAGCTTGTCGGCAAGAGCGAGGGTAGCCCCAACGGCATTCTCCGGAGTCCTGTCGCCAGAAAAGCGAGGCAGGTACTGCTCTAGCTGCGCTTCTGCTACGCTAGGCTCTTCACCATCATGAAGCGCATAGTAACGGCCCATTACGCCCTGTAGGTCGGCAAATTCACCCACCATGTCTGTGACGAGATCGGACTTGCACAGCTCTCCGGCTCGGTACGCTAGTTTTGCGTTAGCACCAGTGAATGGGGCCAGCTGCGAGCAAAGATTAGCCACGCGCTCTGTTTTATCAAATACCGAGCCTAGCTTATCCTGGAAAATGACCCGTTTTAAGGACTCTCTGCGCTGCTCGAGAGAAACTAAGCGGTCGTTTTTATAAAAGAACGCGGCATCGGCCAACCGCGGACGGATTACACGCTCATTTCCAGCGACCACCTGAGATGGATCATTGCTCTGTATGTTGGCCACAGTAATAAACGCGGGTAACAATTGATTATTGCTATCAGTCAGGTGGAAATATTTTTGGTGCTCTTTCATTGAAGAGATAAGCGCTTCAGCGGGGATTTCCAAGAAATGAGGGTCAAAATGTCCGATGAGAGGTACCGGCCATTCATTGAGCGCGCTCACTTCGTCCAGTAGAGCTCCGTCAATGACGGCATGGCCATGAATGGTTTTCGCTAAGTTCGTCACGCCCTCTCGAATAATGTTTCGCCGCTGATCAAAGCTGGCGATAACAAATTGATCCCGTAACTGTTTCTCATAGCTAAGAGGGGTTTCAATCGCAATATCGCCAGACCCATGAAAGCGGTGGCCCTGACTCAGGTTGCCTGAGGTAATTCCCAAAATAGGCAGTTCACAGGTCTTCCCATCAAACAACAAAACGGCCCATTGCACTGGTCGAACAAATAGCTCTTTGTTGCTCCCCCAGCTCATTCGTTTGGCTATAGGCAGCCCTAATAAGACGGCGTTAATAAGCTCCGACAAAAGGGCAGCGGTGTCTCTCCCTTCCTCTGTTTTGCGTAGACACAACTTTTCTTGTTGGCCGTCATGCTCGACATTGTTCATAAGCTCAGTTAAAACCAAATTATTTTTTGTGGCGAAGGCTTGCGCCGCCTTAGTAGCCGATCCATGGCTATCAAAAGCGACTTTAGTGGGTGGTCCCCAATTCACGATCTCTATATTGGGAGCCTTTACGTCTAAGTCGCGCACTACAACGGCGAGTCTACGAGGCGAGGCGAAAGATGAGACCTCTCCAAACGAAAGTCTGGCACTTTTAAAGCCATTCAAAAGACCAGATGTTAGTGACTCCGATAGGGCCAGTAGTGTTTTTGGTGGCAATTCTTCGGTACCGAGTTCAAATAGGAAATCACTCTTCATTTAGATTCTCCTGTGTGACGAGCTATTACTTCTGCAGCAATAGAGGGCTCTGCCAGTGGAAAACCTGCGGCCAGGCGAGAATCGAAATAGCCTTGCGCGACCGCTCTTGCCAGAGTGCGCACGCGCAGGATAAAGCGTTGGCGCTCTGTTACGGAAATAGCTTTACGAGCATCTAGCAAATTAAAGGTATGAGAGGCCCTCATCACCATTTCATAGGCGGGCAGAGGCAGGCCCTTTTGTGTCAAATTTGTACAGTCTTTCTCATGCTGGTCAAAACTCTTGAACAAGAAGTCAACATCGGCGTGCTCAAAATTATACGCGGACATCTCAATTTCATTTTGTAAGAAAACGTCTCCGTAGCTGACATCGCCCTGTGGACCATGAGCCCAAACTAGGTCGTAAATACTATCGACCCCCTGTAGATACATAGCAATCCGCTCAAGGCCATAGGTAATCTCGCCCGTGACAGGATAGCATTCAAGGCCACCGACCTGCTGAAAATAGGTAAACTGAGATACTTCCATTCCATTTAGCCATACCTCCCAGCCTAGGCCCCAGGCTCCTAGCGTAGGCGATTCCCAGTTGTCTTCCACAAAGCGCACGTCATGGATTAGGGTATCTAAGCCTAGATCTTGCAGGGACCCAAGATAGAGCTCTTGAAAATCTTTTGGTGAGGGTTTCATCGCTACTTGAAACTGGTAATAATGCTGAAGTCGATTTGGGTTTTCACCATATCGGCCATCGGTAGGACGTCGTGAGGGCTGGACATACGCGCTATTCCAGACTTCTGGCCCAATCGAGCGCAAAAACGTTGCAGGATGAAAAGTCCCCGCACCCACTTCCATATCGAGAGGTTGCATGATTACGCAGCCTTTCTCGGCCCAGTAATTTTGTAGTCTGGAAATTAAACCCTGAAAAGTATCAGGCGGCGCACTGAGTTCGGCCACAACATTCACCCACGGTAATAAAATGTTCAATCAAAAATGCAAGTATAAAGCCGCACCGCAATAAAGATAGGGGATAAGTGCGGCAAAGGGTTGAATAAGCTGCCCTGCTTGATCAGGCATTAGATATAATGATCTTAGCCGCAGCTAAATACTCTCAGGCTATTGGGGTGATAAATGTATATAAGATCCTGTTCTAGGCAACAAAACGCAGCGTCAATCAACGGTTACGGGCTCTTTTTGCGGTTGCTGCGGGGCGCCGACATACCTGAAGAAAGACAATAATGAGAAATAAGTTAATTTTGTATGCGCTTAAGTGCATTGCCTGGCTTCCGCTTACTGTGGCCCGAGCACTTGGCAGAGGGCTTGGTGCGTTGATTGTTATCTTGAATCTTCATCCGGCCAGAACGGCTAAGATTAATTTAGCTCTTTGTTACCCAAGAATGACCGAGGCGGATATTAATCGGCTCAGCGCTAAGCGCATGTCGCATTTGGCGCAGACTCTTTTTGAAACCCCCAAAGTTTGGCGAGAGGGCAACATCGGATTGGAGACAAAAATATTAGCTATCAGAGGCCTAGAACTCTTCGAGGCGTCATTGTCGGCGGGATTAGGCACCATTCTAATTATTCCCCATCAGGGAAATTGGGAGGTACTTGGTTTGTGGGCTTCTCAAAAGGCGGCAATGACGTCTTTATATGATCCGCCTAGAATGATAGAGCTCGAAGCGTGGATAAAGGCCTCCCGTGAGCAGGCGGGCGCAACCTTGGTGCCGACTAATTTGCGCGGCGTGGCGGCCCTAATCAAGGCCTTGCAAAGGGGAGACATCACTGGCATTTTGCCAGACCAGCAGCCGCCGCTGAACAGTGGTGAATTTGCGCCCTTTTTAGGCATACAAACTCAGACCATGACCCTTATCCACAAACTGCTGCAGCGCTCAGGCAGCCGGGCCTTGATGTGCACGGCACTTCGTGTTCCTGGAGGCTGGGAGATACACTTTCTGCCGGTTGCCAGAGAAATATACAGTGACGACCAACAGCTAAGTTTGGCTGCGCTTAATCAAGGGGTTGAGGCAGTTATCGATTTAGCGCCGGAGCAGTACCAGTGGGAATACAAGCGCTTTCGGGCTAGGCCTGATGGCGAGCCTTCAGTTTATCCCTAGGGTTCTGCCCTTATACTACCGCAAAATAGTAAAGAGACCGTTTTGACCATATTACAGGACACACATTTGATTCCACCCAGCACCTTTATATGGCAGGCTCTTGCGACTGTGCCTGACAAAACAATACCGCCAGACTGGATTGGCTGGTTGTCTGACCGGGGGTCCTTAACCCAGCGCTTGATTGATGCCAGTGTAAACCGCTTTGCCGTCGAGGTCATCGACCAGATAGAAACCAAGCCGACCGAGAGCGAAGCGCAGGCGCTCAAGATAGGCCGCGAGACTCCGGTTTATTCAAGGCAGGTATTGCTACTTGGTAATGGAAAGCCGTGGGTTTTTGCGCGAAGCATTATGCCATTATCAACGCTGACAGGGAGGCTGCAGTTTTTACGGAATATCGATAGCCAGCCTCTGGGTGCCCTTTTGTTCCGAGATCCTAGCATGACTAGAGGTCCTGTCGAAGCCGCTTTTTTGTCGGCGGAAAGGGCACACCTGCCAGACAAATTAAGTCACATTAAAGTTCCGCTTTGGGGGCGAAGATCAGTCTTCCGGCTTGACCAAAAACCTCTGTTGGTCAGCGAAATATTTTTGCCGGATTTTAAGCCTTATAATCAAAAACCCTCTTTAGGATTCACAACATAATATGAGCGAATCAGACAAAGCCTCTAAGGTAAGCCTATCAAATCCTTGGTGGCGACTAGTGCGAATGGATAGGCCAATAGGGGTCTATTTACTTTTGTGGCCAACGCTCTGGGGGCTTTGGTTTGCCGCAGAGGGGGTGCCGTCACTGCGCAATTTAGCAATATTTGTTGTTGGCCTGCTCGTTATGAGAGCTGCGGGCTGTGTGATTAATGATTACGCAGACCGCCATGTAGACGGGCTAGTTGAACGCACCAAAGGGCGGCCTTTGCCAGCGGGAGAAATAAAGCCAAAGCATGCGTTAATTTTATGCGGCGGCCTACTTGTCACCGCCTTGGTCCTGGTGCTGCAGACCAATCAATTAACGATCTTATTATCCTTTGGAGGGCTAGCAGCGACAGCGGTGTACCCGTTTATGAAGCGCTTTACTAACCTACCTCAAATCGGCCTCGGTGTTGCATGGGCCTGCGCGATCCCTATGGCGTTTGCAGCCGAGAGGCAGGCTTTGCCGAAAGAGTTATGGCTTTTGTTCGCCGCCGTGGTGGTTTGGACAATCGCCTTTGACACCTATTATGCAATGGTCGATCGTGAGGATGATTTACAAATTGGTATAAAGTCGACCGCTATTCTATTTGGACGACATGACCGAACGATTATTGCGGGTCTGCAGCTCGCTACGCTAGGGCTGTTAATTTCAGTAGGAATCGAATTTGGCCGCGGCTGGATTTATTTTCTGGGCTTGGGCGCCGCGGCTTGCTATTTCTATAATCAGTACCAGACGACGAGAAATAGAGCTAGGGATGCTTGCTTTGCCGCTTTTTTAAATAACCACAGAGTGGGCATGGTGGTGTTTATCGGTGTCGCTCTTGACTACCTGCTTCTTAACTAGTCGGCGACCGATTGTTGCCGCGCTTTTGCCAAACTAATAATCTATTATTCGCGGGCATAGAATTGTCCTCCTGCAAAACCATTCCTTCACCGGCAGCCAACGCATTTAAGTCGTTGAATTCTCTAATGCCCTGCAGTTGGTTTTGGGCCTTAAGGTGGGTATTAAAGGCGCGATTACTTGCTGCTTTAATCACCCCAGAATATTGCATTGGACCATAGAGGCCGAAGACACCTCCATCTGCCAGCATTGAAGCAACCCCGCGAATCATTTGCTGGGCCTCTGGCCAAGACATAATGTGGGCAGTGTTTGCCGAAAAAACGCCGTCATATTTGTCTTGTGGCCAATTGAACTGGGAAACATCCAAGGTTATTGGGGCGACGACATTGCTGAGAGCCAAATCGGCTAGCCACTGTTGGATACCAGGGTGATTCTCTGTTCGATCGCTGGTATGCCAGTGTAGATGAGGCATTTGTTCGGCAAACCAAACTGCATGCTGGCCGGTACCGCTACCTATCTCGAGAATAGCGCGCTTGTCAGCAAAGATGCGCTTGAGTACCTGGCAGATAGGCTCGCGATTATTTTCGCAGGCTTGGGAAAATGGTTTACGCATCGTTAGAAATCAACCGCGAGTGAAGACCCACTTGTCGCCCTCACTCATCCCCTCGTTAAACGCATACCCGGCCGAGTCAAAGTCTTTGATGCCGTCTACGCCTGTGATTTGATTTTTAATAATAAAGGAGGACATCAAGCCTCGCGCTCTTTTGGCAAAAAAACTGATAATCTTATATTTATCGGTTTTATAGTCCATGAACACCGGAGTGACAATGCGGGCACGGATGTTTTTTTGATTAATGGCCTTAAAATATTCGTTCGAGGCAAGATTTAAAAGCACCGCATCCGGCTCTTTTAGCAGAGCATTAAGCTCTGCTGTAATAATCCCATCCCAAAAAGAATAGAGGTCGCCGCCGCGCTGGGTAGCGAATTTAGTACCCATTTCAAGACGGTAGGCTTGCATTAAATCCAGGGGTCGAAGAACGCCGTAGAGACCTGACAAAATACGCAGATGATTTTGTGCCCACCGGAGTTCAGCCTCACTCATACTATCTGCGTCTAATCCTTGATAGACATCGCCTTTGAAAGCCAGCACTGCCTGACGGGCATTACCCTCATTAAACGGAGCGCTCCATTCTTGAAAACGTTCATAGTTCAATGCGCCGAGTTTATCGCTTAGGCCCATCAACCTGCAGACATCCTGAGGCGACAACTGTTTTAGGCCTTCTAATAACTCCTGCGAATGTTCTAAAAGAGCAGGTTGCGTGTGTACCCTAGTACTTATCTTACTACTGTAATCAAGTTTTTTTGCTGGAGAAATAACGGTGAGCATCATTTTTAGGGACCCAATGGAGAAGGTTAAGTTTGACAATCGCCCTCAGTATACCAAGCCTGCTAACAACTGTTTAGTTAATTAAAAAGCGCAGACTATCGACGTGTCTGTGTATCAAGCAGCCACAAGGTAAACAATGCACAGATAAAGTGCCATGCGTAGTCTTCAATCACTGCAGTGGCAACTCGCCTAAGGGCTGTCATTATTATCGCTAGACTATTTCGAAGCACCTAAACTATAGAGTGCTATCGGCCTTGTTATTCAGGCGGTATACTATTGGCCGATCGCAATTAGGAGCTCTAAACCCCTTGAAATCACTAGTAATAGTCGTCAATGCTGTTGAATCATTTACTGAGATCACTGGGCGCCTAATTGCTTGGCTGACGATAGTGATGGTTACTTTGGTGGTTTTGGTGGTGGTTACAAGGTATTTTTTGGAGATCGGTTCTATTGCTTTGCAAGAGTCGGTTACCTATTTGCACTGCCTGGTATTCCTGATGGGTCTAGCTTTTACTCTAAAGCATGATGGCCATGTGCGAGTAGATATCTTCTATAGAGGCTTTTCGCGAAAGTCTAAAGCAAGGATTAACCTAATCGGCGGGATTTTGTTTTTAGTGCCAGTCTGCTTCTTGGTGTTGGTTACTAGCTGGGACTATGTGTTAGCCAGCTGGAAAATTCGAGAAACCTCGGTCGAGAATAATGGCCTGCCGTTTGTTTATTTACTGAAGACGCTCATGTTACTTATGCCTGTTAGTTTATTGTTGCAAGGTATCGCTGAAATTATTAAAAATGGCCTAGTTGTCATTGGCCGGGACATTTCAGGAACTCAGATAGTTGGAAACAATGAGCCGCTAATCTAATGGCCGACTTTATTCCCTTCTTAATGTTTCTAGTTGCCTGCCTGGTTCTAATGGCGGGTTACCCTGTGGCTTTTTCGTTGGCAGGGACGGCTCTAATTTTCGCCATGGTGGGCGCGGTTACTGGCCATTTTGATATGGCATTTTTACAGGCCCTGCCTAATCGTTTGTTTGGTACTATGGAAAATACCACTTTGATTGCGGTGCCTCTATTTATATTAATGGGGGTGATGCTTGAGAAGTCGAGGTTGTCAGAAGATCTGCTGGAGAGTATGGCCGATCTCTTTGGTGAGTTTCGCAGCGGCCTAGGTATTTCGGTAGTGTTGGTGGGGGCCCTATTGGCGGCTAGTACCGGCATTGTTGGCGCTACAGTGGTCACAATGGGGCTGATGTCATTACCCACTATGCTCAAGCGAGGTTATTCTCCAGCCCAAGCAACAGGTCTTATTGCCGCCACAGGGACTCTGGGACAGATTATTCCACCGTCTATTGCTTTGGTGTTACTTGGCGATACGCTATCTAGCGCCTATCAGCAAGCGCAATTAAATATGGGCATCTTCACACCCAAAACGATCTCTATTGGAGATTTATTTGTGGGAGCCATTATTCCGGGTCTGATGTTGGTGATATTTTATTGTGCTTATTTGGTCATCTTTTCTCGTCCGTCGTTAGATGAAAATAATCCGCAAAGTGTATGCAAGGCCAGCCTATCGAGGGCGATGAAAAATTTGTTACCACCGGTATTTTTGATTGTGACGGTATTGGGCTCAATTCTTTCTGGGATCGCGACCCCAACAGAAGCTGCGGGTGTCGGTGCTTTTGGTGCCACAACGCTTGCCGCGATTAAAGGTCAATTGAATTTTACTAAGCTTCGCGAAGTCGCCATCAGTACCACCCAAGTCACTTCTATGGTGTTTTTGATATTGATCGGCGCCGCCGTATTTTCGTTAGTATTTAGAGGTTTTGGTGGCGAAGAAATCGTAGAGAATTTTTTCACTAATTTGCCGGGAGGGCTGTTTGGCGCCACCCTGCTGGTCATGGTGGTTATTTTTTTACTGGGCTTTATTCTTGATTTTATAGAGATTACCTTTGTAGTGGTGCCGATTGTGGGCCCTGTTTTGCTGGCAATGGGCGTAGACCCTGTGTGGTTGGGGGTGATGATTGCCATCAATCTGCAGACTTCGTTCTTAACACCACCCTTTGGCTTTGCGCTGTTCTATTTGCGCGGAGTCACCCCAGATACAGTTGAAACTTCTGATATGTATCGCGGCGTGGTGCCCTTTATCATACTGCAGCTATTTTTAATGTTGCTACTGTCGTTTTGGCCGGCGTTAGCCACTTGGCTGCCGAGCTATATTTATAATTAGTTAGAGGGTTAGCGCGTCAAAGATTTGCACTCTAAGATCTTCTTTCTCGTTAACTAGATGATGATTGCCGGTGGCGATCATAGTGACAGACAATGCGCTAAACTTTTGCTTAAAGGCCTTGAGGTTGTGCACCCAGTCTAAAGTTTTATCGTTGTCTCCCTGAATAATATTGATGGCAAAGTTGTTTGCCGGAGCACGTTCAAATTCTGATACCCAGTTATTCATCGCGCCTACCCACTTTAGAGGTACCGACCTTGGCTGCAGGGGATCACGGGTGCGTAAAAAAGTGAGAAAAGCACGATCGTGAGAGCTGGGACGAAAAACGCGCTTAATGGATTTAACAAATAGTCGAGACAGGAAATACGCTCTGCGGCTTTGCTTCCACGCCCATGGCCGCAATAGGGGGGCGAGTAAATTAAGACTGCTAAAGGGATACTGCTGGTTATCGGTTTGGTTGATTAGATGTTTGAGCAAGATTGCCCCACCCATACTTTGACCAATGCCGTGTATTGGACCCGGG
>ERZ890510.897-NODE-897-length-21447-cov-6.848869_pt1 | contig 21447 bp, 20 predicted proteins | sample MGYA00521265_ERZ890510 | MGnify/ENA primary metagenome ERZ890510 (study PRJEB32303, sample SAMEA104408624) | aquatic metagenome | biome: Brackish water; feature: Chemocline; material: water | place: Baltic Sea | collected 2014-10-26T21:54:00 | depth 110 m ...
AAGGAAGTAGCGGACCTGCCGCTGCCGTTGCAAAATCGGCTGGCGCGTGTGCTCCAGGAGCAATCATTCGTTCGCGACGGCGGCAAGACCCGCGTCGAGGTCGATGTGCGTGTGCTGGCCTCGACGGCCCGAGTTCTGCAGGAGGAGATCGCAGCGGGACAGTTCCGCGAGGATCTGTACCACCGCTTGAACGTCGTCTCCCTTCCGGTTCCGCCGCTCAGTGAACGTCGCGAGGACATTCCGGAGCTGGCGGCCGACCTCTTGCACCGTGTCGCCGACGCAACCGGGCTGCCATCTCGGACAATTGGCGAGGACACGCTGGCGGCACTGCAGGGTCACGACTGGCCAGGAAATATCCGACAGCTGCGCAATGTCATCGAGCGGCTGCTGATTCTTGCACCCCCAGGGGGCGGTCCCATCCGCGCCGATGTCCTGCCGAACGACGTCAGCGAGGACGCCCCCTCGGTTCTGCGTTGGGAAAAAGGCGGTGAGATCATGCAACTGCCGCTGCGCGATGCCCGCGAGGTGTTTGAGCGGGAGTATCTGTTGGCTCAGGTCACCCGGTTCGGCGGCAACATTTCACGCACCGCGACCTTTGTCGGTATGGAACGTTCGGCATTGCATCGCAAACTGAAGTCGCTGGGCCTTCATGGCGGCGCACCTGACGAGCGCGGCGGCTCGGAACCCACAGGCTGAGAACGAGGGAGACGACGTCATGGCGCGCTATGCCTACGTCAACGGTCGTTACGTCGATCACCGCGAAGCCCGTGTCCACATCGAGGATCGTGGTTACCAGTTGGCCGACGGCGTTTACGAGGTCGTGGGTGTCCGCGACGGGCGGTTGATTGATGAAACCCTGCACATTGACAGGCTGGACAGGTCACTGCGCGAACTCAGAATCTCCTGGCCGGTCTCGCGGGCGGCGTTGGGCTTCATCATACGCGAATTGATGCGGCGCAATCGTCTGCGCGACGGGCTTATTTATATGCAGGTGACCCGCGGCGTCGCCCGACGCGATCACGCTTTCCCGACGCTGCCGGTCAGGCCTGCGCTTGTGCTTACCACCAAGAATACCAAGCGGGCCGACGCCGATCCTGGCCCCGGGATTGCTGTGAAGAGCCATCCCGACATCCGTTGGGGGCGCTGCGATATCAAGACGGTGGCATTGCTGCCGAACGTGCTGGCCAAACAGGCGGCGCGCGAAAATGGGGCTTATGAGGCCTGGTTGATCGACGCTGATGGTTGCGTCACCGAAGGAGCGTCAACCAATGCCTGGATCGTGACAGCCGACGGCGAATTGGTGACGCGCCAGACCGACAAAGGCATCCTGGCAGGCATCACGCGTCAGACCCTGAAGTCGCTGTGCAATGTGCTCCAGCTCAAGCTGGTCGAGCGGCCGTTTTCCCTGGGGGAGGCCAAACTGGCCCAGGAGGCATTCATTACCAGCGCGACCTCGTTCGTGACTCCGGTCGTGAAGATCGACGGTGAAACGGTGAATGACGGCAGGGTTGGGCCGGTGGCACGGCGTCTGCGCGAGGAATACGTACGTTTCGCGGCTGCGGGCGAGCCGGTCACGTGAACAGGACGGCTACCTCCAAGCCGCCGCGTGCCGTTTTGTTCGATTGGGACAATACCCTGGTCAACACTTGGCCGACGATCGTTCAGTGCTATCATGACACCTTCACAAGGCTGGGCATGACGCCGTGGACCGCTGAAGAAGTCCAGGATCGGGCGCACGGTTCCTTGCGGGATGTTTTCCCCAAGCTGTTCGGCGTCCGAGCTGGCGAGGCAGAGCGGGTCTTCTACGAGACTTTCCACCGCATCCATCTGGAACGTCTTGAGCCCTTGCCCGGCGCGGATAGGCTGCTCGCGCGCTGTAGCGAGATCGGCTGCTTTGTCGCAGTGGTCAGCAACAAGGTGGGCGACAATCTCCGCACCGAGATGGCGCATCTGGGCTGGCAGCGCTGGATCGTCCGGGCGGTAGGGGCCAAGGACGCCAAACGTGACAAGCCGGCACCAGACCCGATCTATTTGGCCCTCGACGGCACGGGAATTGCCCCGGACGAGACTGTATGGATGATCGGAGATTCCTCGGCCGACCTTCAATGCGCCCATGCGGCGGGGTGTTTGCCCGTTCTGGTTGGGGGGGCGGATTTACTGTCTGCCTCGCTGCTTGAGCATCCGCCACGCCTGCGAGCACGTAATTGTCATGAGTTGCTGGCATTGCTTTGACCCAAGCGTCCCCTATATTTGTTTCAACTCGGTAGCGGGGAGAGACCCGCGCCACCCAAACCGGCGACCTTCGGGCAGCCGGCCGCCCAGCAAGAGGCCAAGAATATGAGCGAAAAGGCACAAAACGTTCAGGACGTCTTCCTGAACCACCTGCGCAAGAACAAGACTCCGGTCACGATTTTCCTCGTGAATGGCGTCAAATTGCAGGGAATCGTCACGTGGTTCGACAATTTCTCGGTGCTTCTGCGCCGGGACGGCCACTCGCAGCTTGTCTACAAGCACGCGATATCGACCATCATGCCCGTCACCCCGGTGCAGTTGTTCGATGGGGACAAGGCCGACGCAGCAGGCTGATTTGATCGAAGACCTCGAGCACGGCGAATTCGACAAGCGCGAGCGCAGGCCTCTCGAGACGGCGCGGCCAGCGACGGTTGCGGCGGTCCTGTGCCCTTACGCGCACGGCCGCGGTGACGAGCGTAACAGCGGCGCCAAGCTGGAGGAGGCAGTCGGACTTGCCCGCGCCATCGATATCGACGTCCGGCTGGCACAGACGGCGCCGCTGCGGCGGATTACGCCCGCCACTCTTGTTGGCAAGGGCGTCGTCGAGCGGCTGAGGGGTGCGATCGACGAACTCGGCATCGGCCTGGTGATTGTCGATGACAAGCTCACGCCTGTTCAGCAACGCAACCTCGAAAAGGCCTGGCAGGCCAAGGTAATCGACCGGACAGGGCTGATCCTTGAGATTTTCGGCGCTCGCGCCCGCACCCACGAAGGCAGGCTCCAGGTCGAACTCGCGGCCCTGGATTACCAGCGCGGCAGGCTGGTTCGGTCGTGGACCCATCTTGAACGCCAGCGCGGCGGCTTCGGCTTCCTCGGCGGCCCTGGCGAATCACAGATCGAAATCGACCGCCGGCTTATCGGCGAGCGTATTGTCCGCATCAAGCGCGACCTCGAGGGCGTCCAGCGAACCCGGGCCGTCAATCGGGTTGGCCGCAAGAAGGCGAGGCTACCGACTGTTGCCCTGGTGGGATACACCAACGCCGGAAAGTCGACGTTATTCAATCGCCTCTCCGGCGCCAGCGTGATGGCCAAGGACCTTTTGTTCGCAACCCTCGACCCGACCATGCGATCGATCAAGCTGCCCAACGGCAAGGCGTGCGTCATCTCTGACACCGTGGGCTTTGTCTCCGACTTGCCGACACATCTTGTTGCAGCCTTCCGGGCGACGCTGGAGGAGGTCATTGAGGCGGATCTGATCGTGCATGTGCGTGACATTTCCCACCCGGGGAGCGAGCAGCAACGGGCCGACGTCGAAGCTGTTCTACGGGAACTTGGAGCGATCGAGGAGGGCGCGGGTACACCGCTGATCGAGGCTCTGAACAAGATCGATGCACTTTCGGCCGAGGCGCGGGACACGCTGCGGACTCGCGCCGCCGGTGCCGAGCGGTCCCGTCAGTATCCTGTTTCAGCCGTGACCGGAGAGGGAGTTGAACGCCTTCTGGAGGCAATTGGCGCCGTTTTGGGCCAGGCCGGGACGGCCCGCGAAGTTTCCGTACCCTTGAGTGACGGGGCAACCATTGCCTGGCTCTACCGTCACGGTGAAGTACGCAATCGTCGTGACGACGGCGAGGTTGCCCTGCTGACCGTGGCACTCGATGCCGCCGCTGTCGCCCAGCTCGAGCGCCGTCTCGCGCGTTGACATGCGGCCAAGCCAATACCTATAAGCGGCAACGTGCCAAACGAAGGAAACACCATGAATTTCAAGCCTTTACACGATCGTCTTTTGCTCAAGCCCGCGACTGCCGAAACCAAGACCAAGGGTGGTCTGATCATTCCCGATACGGCTCAAGAAAAGCCGATGCAGGGCGAGGTCGTCGCGGTTGGCAAGGGTAAGCGGCTCGAGGACGGCCGGTTGGTACCGCTCGACGTCAAGGTCGGCAACACGGTCATTTACGGCAAATGGTCCGGTACCGAGGTCAAGATCGGCGGTGTCGACCATGTCATCCTCAAGGAAGAGGACCTGTTTGGCGTCGTTGGCTGAGGTCGATGGCTGCCCGCGGTGATCTTCCGCAGGTCGCCGATCTGATTCGCGAGGTCGCTGCAGCCGAGTTGATGCCGCGATTTCGCAATCTTTCCAAGGACGACGTTCGCCAGAAGCGACCCAATGACTTCGTTACCGTAGCCGACATTGCTTCGGAGCAACGGCTGGCTTCCGGACTGGCGAAGATACTTCCCGGCGTGCCGGTCGTGGGTGAGGAAGCCGTCGAGGACGATGCTGCCCTCCTCGAGTTGATCGGCCGTCCGGGCGAGATGTGCTGGGTCGTCGATCCCCTGGACGGCACCGCGAACTTCGCGGCCGGCAAGGCGACTTTTGCGGTCATCGTCGCTCTGGTTGCCGATCGCCGGACGATCGGCGGCTGGATATTCGACGTGCCGAATGGGCGGATGGCCATAGCACGGGCCGGACAGGGCGTGACCCTCGACGGGGCGACCGTGGTCGGCGTGCCATCGGGCGGATCGCGTTCGGGGTTTGTCGGTTACCGGATTCGCACGGCCTTCGAGCGTCAGTTTCCGGTTGCCCGGCGGCAAAGCCTCGGTCCCGTGTCGACGCTGCGCTGTGCCGGTATCGAATACCTCGAGATCCTCGCGGGCCGCGCGGGCTTCAGCATCTATCGGCGCACCAAGCCCTGGGACCATGCGGCAGGAGCGCTAATGCTCACCGAGGCGGGTGGCGGCGCCGTGCGATTTGATGGTGTTGACTACGGGCCTGCACAATCGATCGATGCCGGGATCATCGGCGCTCCGTCGCGGCAGGTGTTGGCCGAGGCGCTCGGGGCGTTCGATATGCTGGAGTTCCCGCTGTCGCAGCCTGGGGACGGCTAGACCCGTGTCTTGGCTTCCTGCCAGAGCATTTCCATTTCCTCCAGCGTTGCACTTGCCGGCTTGCGGCCCTGGTCAGCCAGTCGGCGCTGGACATAGCCGAAGCGGCGTTCGAACTTGTCATTGGTGGATCGGAGGGCGGCCTCGGGATCGACTTTGCAGTGTCGAGCAAGATTGGCGACGGCGAACAGGACGTCGCCAAGTTCGTCTGTCAGACGGGTTTGGTCGACGGTTCCGGCTTCGATCTCGGCTCGCAGTTCACCTAGCTCCTCCTCGATCTTGTCGATGACGGGGGCGGTCGCGTTCCAGTCGAAACCGACCCGCGCGGCCCGCTTCTGGATCTTCTCGGCGCGAAGGAGCGCGGGGAGGGCGCGTGCAACCCCGTCCAGCGCTCCTGCCGGTTCGGCGGTGTGCTTGGCAGCTCGCTCGGCAGCCTTGCGGGCTTCCCATGAAACAGTCTGGGCGTCGGCCGTATCGATTTGGGCATCGCCGAAGACATGGGGGTGCCGGTCGACCATCTTATCGGCGACGGCTGCCGCGACGTCCTCGAAACTGAAGGCTTGGGACTCGTTGGCGATTTGGGCGTGATAGACGACCTGCAGCAGCAAGTCGCCTAATTCTTCCTTTAGGGCCGGCAGATCGTCTCGCTCGATGGCGTCGGCAACCTCGTAGGCTTCCTCGATCGTATACGGTGCGATGGTCTTGAAGGTTTGGTCGATATCCCAGGGGCAACCATGCTGACGGTCGCGCAGCCAGGCCATGACCGCGAGCAGGCGCGCCATCGGTTCGCGCGGGAGTGTTTCTGCGGTGGGGCGCCCGGGCGTCATATGGTCTGACCTCATGTCCAATTATCGTATAATATATATTATGGAAAATATATATACCATAATATTATCAAACCACTACCAGTCTATCCGGATGTTATCTTTCATCAGTGCCAACAACTTGAGACCTCGCCCGGCATCGCTTGCTGGCACTCCCAACGTCACGAGTACACCAAGCTTGGGATTACCCGGCTGTGGCACTACGAGATCAAATACGACGCGCGCTTCATCGTCGCCTGCGCCCTTGGGCACATTCTCGAAGACCACCAGGAAAGCTCGATCGTCGAGCTTTTGTGCCTTTGCCTTAACGCCGGGACGGCGCGCCTTTATGGCGCCACTCTTGGTCGCAGCGTAGTGCTCGGCGTCCTTGACGCCCTCGAACTCGAAATCCACTCGCCAGACAATCAGGCGGTATCGCTTGTCGCTGCTGTAGGCGACGCCCCGCTCCCAGTCTTCAGTAGCCTCCCAGCCCTGGGGTAGATCTACGGTAACTCTGATCTGATCGAACCGGACCCGCACAACCCCTTTATCATTGTCGATCCCGACAATCCTGGACGGCACCTGGTTGGGGCCGCCGGCGATCATAGGGTCTCGGCGGGCGAAACTCGCACCGTTGTCGAGGTTGGCAAAATCCCGAAATGACAGGCCGCCGGTATCGAGCTTGTCATTGGCCCACGCCGGAAACGCCAGGCACAAAGCGGCGCCGGCCGAGGCCAGTATCAAGCGTCGGCCGGACGCCTTTTGTCTCACCTCATTTTTCAAATCAATAATCAACTATAACCTATTATGTTAGAACGATAATCAATCTGGCAAATCGATGGCCAACCCATCCTGGCAAGGGCGCACGTGCGGCGGGGTCAGGCGATCGACTTCAGCATAGTCCATATCGACGTGGAGATTGGTCAGAAACGCCCTCGCCGGGCGAATCCGATCGATCCATTCCAGAGTGCGTTCAAGATGGGCATGGGTTGGGTGTGGCCGGAACCGCATGGCGTCGACAACCAGGACCTCAACGCCCGCCATGGCCGCAAAGGCGCTGTCGGGCAGCGTTACAACATCGTTGGCGTAGGCCAGCCGGCCAAAGCGAAATCCCAGTGACGAGATCGAGCCGTGATCCTGGGTAAAGGGAATTACCGGGAGTCCGGCGGCATGGAATGGTCCCTTGATGAGGTTTGGCTGGTAGATTGGATTGTAGAATCCGGCGCCTTCGGCTTCGAAACAGTAGCCGAAACGCCGCCGCAGTACGCCAAAGGTATGCGGATTAGCCCATGCTTCGATCTTGCCCTGTCGCAGTGCGTAGGGCCGCAGGTCGTCGATGCCATGAACCTGGTCGGCGTGCTCGTGTGTCCACAGAACCGCATCGACCCGCTCAACCCGGGCATCAAGCAACTGCGCCCGCAGATCGGGCGAGGTATCTATGAGAAGGGTCTTGCCCTTGTCCTGGACCAGGATTGAGCAGCGACGCCGATGGTTGCGCGCGTCTGCGGGATTTGCTGCCCCCCACTCCCCCTTGCCGTCCTTGCCGCCCGGACGAGGAACGCCGCCCGAGGTGCCGCAGCCGAGAATGGTCACCCGCACCGCTGGCGCTCCGCTTTTGAAAAGAGCCTGAAGAAATTCGCCGTCGTAGCGGCCTCCAGTTCAGCAATGCCGATTCCCTTAAGTTCGGCCACCTTGGCCGCGGTATGGGCAACGTAAGCCGGCTCATTGGTCCGGCCGCGCTTGGGAATGGGCGCGAGATAGGGGGCGTCCGTCTCGACCAGCAGCCGGTCGAGCGGGATATCGCAGACCACGCTTCGCAGATCTTCCGCGGCCTTGAAGGTGACGATCCCGGAGATCGAAATGTAGAGGCCGAGCGCCAAGGCGTGCCGCGCGACTTCGGCTCCGGAACTGAAGCAATGGATCAAACCTGGAAAAGCGCCAATGCTGGCCTCTTCCTCCAGAATGTCGATGGTTTCCCGGTCAGCGTCGCGAGTATGGACGATCAACGGCAGGCCGGTGTGGCGCGATGCGGCAATATGGGCGCGGAAACTCCCTGTCTGGTCGTCACGTGGACTGTGTTCGTAGAAGAAATCGAGCCCGGTCTCGCCAATCCCGATGACCTTCGGGTGGCGGGTGGCTTCGATCAGGCGATCGGGCGTGCGCTGCCCCTCCTCCTTCGCTTCATGCGGGTGAACGCCTACTGAACACCAGATATTTTCGTGGCGCTCGGCGATGGCCCGGACACGCTCGAACTGGTCGAGGCGCGTGCCTATTGTCAGCATGCCGCCGACGCCGGCCGCCCGGGCCCGCGCCAGAACGCCGGCCTCGTCACCGGCAAGCTCGGGAAAGTCGAGATGGCAATGGCTGTCGATCAGCATGTCACCCTGCGGCCGCCGTGGGTTCGACAAAGCGCGGGAACACGCCCTGTGGTTTGGGCAACAGCGTGCCCGCCGCAAGTTCGCTATCGAACGCGGTGAACGCACGGGACTCCGCTGGCACGGCAAGCTGGTCGAGCATCTTACCGGCCGAGCCGGGCATGAAAGGCTGCACCAGCAGCGTCACCCGCCTGATGCTCTCGGCCAGGACCCACAGCACCGTGTCGCGTCGCGCCGGGTCGGTCTTGGCGAGCGCCCATGGTGCCTGGGCGTCGACGTAGCGGTTGGCATCGGCGATTACCTCCCAGATCGAGGCGAGTGCGCGGTGAAACGCCTGCTCCTCGATATCGGCCCGTACGATGGCAAGCAGCCCCTTGGCCCTGCCCAGCAGCATGGCGTCGGCATCGATCAGTGTCCCCTTTGGCGGAATCTTGCCTTCGCAGTTCTTGGCGACAATCGACAGGACGCGCTGGCACAGATTGCCGTAGGCGTTGGCGAGGTCGGCATTGAGACGGCCGATCAACGCACGCCGCTGGAAGTCGCCGTCGTTGCCGAACGGCACTTCACGCAGCAGGAAATAGCGCACGGGATCGAGCCCGAACTCCGCCGCCACGGCGATCGGGTCGATCGCATTGCCCAACGACTTGGAGATCTTCTGGCCCTCGGTCGTCCACCAGCCCGAAGCGAAAACGCGCTGGGGCGGCGCCACGCCAGCGGCCATCAGGAACGCAGGCCAGAACACGCAATGGAAGCGAATGATGTCCTTGCCGACGATGTGGAGGTCGGCCGGCCAGAAGCGCCACAATGGATTCTTGATGTCGGGATAGCCGCACTCGGTAATGTAGTTGGTGAGCGCGTCGAGCCAGACGTACATGATGTGCTTGGGATCGCCCGGTACCGGCACGCCCCACGAGAAACTGGTGCGTGACACCGATAGGTCCTGCAGGCCGCCCTTCACGAAACTTATGACCTCGTTGCGCCTGGTTTCCGGTGCGATGAAACGCGGATTCTTGTCGTAGAACTCGAGCAGCCGGTCACCCCAGGTCGAGAGCTTGAAGAAATACGACGGCTCTTCGACCCACTCGACCTCGTTGCCCACCGGACCGGCGCGGCGCTTGCCGTCGGTGCCGACTTCGGTCTCGCTGTCGGCATAAAACGCTTCGTCACGCACCGAGTACCATCCGGCGTACTTGCCGAGATAAATGTCGCCGGCAGCGACGAGTTTATCCCACAGCGCCTGGCAGGCAGCGTAGTGACGCTTCTCGGTCGTGCGAATGAATCCGTCGGGGCTGAAGTTCATCGCGCCGAGGAGATCGCGGAAAGACTGGCTCACCTTGTCGGTGAAGGCTTGCGGCGTCAGGCCGGCGGCCGCAGCGGCCTTTTCGACCTTCTGGCCGTGTTCGTCCGTTCCGGTGAGGAAGTGCACGTCGTAGCCGTCGAGGCGCTTGAACCGGGCCATCACGTCGCATGCCAGCGTCGCATAGGCGTGCCCGATATGGGGCACGTCGTTCACGTAGTAGATCGGCGTGGTGACGTAAAAGGTACTGCGGCCCGACATTGTGACTGAACTCCGGAACGTCGCCCCTCGCGTGACGCTTCTCCGGGGGCGCCAGGTTCAGCGCTTCAGCGCATCGCCGATTGGAGAACCAGGAAACTGCCGAGTACCGTCTGTTTGCGGTCGAGATTGACGGCATCGGCGCGGGACAACAGGTGGGCGACCTTTTCCCACGCCTCCATCCAGCGATCAAGGGTGGTGGCCGCGAGCAGGCGTGCCTGCAGCCCGGTTTCAGACGGCACGACGGGGGCCGCCGCCGCGGGGCCCAGCGCCGCGTGCCGGGCGAGCCCCTTCAGCCAGCCGTCGAACAGGTAGTTGAGCGAACGCCAGTCGGCGTTGGCTCCCTCACCGCGCTTGCCGAAGCGCTCGGCGAATCCGTGCAGCCGTGCCATGTCCAGGTCGGGAAGCGTCGCCAGCACATCGACCATCTCGCGATAGAGGTCGAGACTGCCCGCCCCGCCAAGCTCGAGAGCGCGTCCGATACTGCCTTCAGCGAGGCTGGCCAGTGCGACCCTTTCTTCGGCCTTGGCGTCCGGCGCGTAATCGCCCAGCAGGCGCACGACGGTTTCATCGGGCAGCGGCTGCAGTGCAAGCCGGCGGCAGCGCGAGCGGATCGTCGGCAGCAGTCGCCCCGGCGCATGCGCGACGATCAGCAGAACGGCATTGGCCGGCGGTTCCTCGAGGACCTTCAGCACCGCATTGGCGCTGTTGCGGTTCATCTCGTCAGCCGAGTCGACGATGGCGACACGCCACTGGCCCATCGCCGGCGTCATGTGCATGAAGGTGCCGAGATCACGTACATCATCGACCGCGATCTCGGCGCGCATGCGGCCGGAATCTGGGTTGAGCGTCCGGCGAAGGTGAAACAGATCAGGGTGCGAGCGAGCGTCGACCAAAGCCCTTCCGGGCGCATCCGGCGACGTATCCAGGTTTCGCGGCCCGTCACCGAACAAGCCGCCTTGCTGCTGGCCGCACAACAGAAAGCGCGCGAAGCGCCAGGCGAGCGTCGCCTTGCCGATGCCGCGCGGTCCGGTCAACAGCCAGGCGTGGTGCAGGCGGCCACTTTGCTGGGCGGCGAGCATCGCTTCCTCCGTTGCCTCATGCCCGACCAGCCGTTCGCTCCGCCACGGCGGTGGCCAGTCGTAGGGCCACTCGAGCTTTTCGAGCTCCGCCGGATCCGCGCTCGCCTTGCCCCTGGCCATACTCTCAGGCTCCCAATCGTTCGCGAACGGCGTTGATAATCGCTTCAGCAATGGCGTCGATGTCACGGTTGGCGTCGATAACGACACAGCGGCTGGGATTGGCAGCGGCAATATCGAGAAACCCGGCGCGGACACGTTCATGAAAGGTCGTCGGCAGGCTTTCGTACCGCGTCTCCGTGCCGCGCCGCGCTGCTGCTCGGGCGAGCCCGATTTCGATTGGAAGGTCGAGGATCAACGTCAAGTCAGGGTGGAAATCGCCGACGGAGATACGGTAGAGGTCGGCCAGCATCGTGCGATCGACGCCGTGGCCATATCCCTGATAGGCCAATGTCGAATCGGCAAAACGGTCGCTGATCGTCCAGGTGCCGCGTGCCAGCGCCGGCCATACCGTCGACCGGAGATGGTCGCGCCGGGCGGCAAAATGCAGAAGCGCTTCGGTGGTGCCATCCCAGCGCTCGGCTGGACCTTCGACCAGCAGCTTGCGCACCATCTCTGCCCCTGGCGCCCCGCCCGGCTCCCTGGTGGCGACGACGGCGTTGCCGCGCTTTTCCAGCCAGTCCCTGAGGCGCGTGACCTGGGTGGATTTTCCCGCCCCTTCTCCGCCCTCCAAAGTGATGAAACGCCCCGTGGACGAGGCGTCGTTCACGACAGCCAGCCAAACAGATAATACTGGATCATTGTCGCGACACGGCCGACGACGCCCATCCGCGCAACGTCGGCGCCTGTTTCCAGCGGGTATTCCATGACTCTGCCGTCGGGAAGCGTAACTGCCGCGGTCCCGACCTTGGTGCCTTTCGAGATCGGCGCCGCCAGGGGCCCGTCAAAACGCGCAACGACGCGTGGCGTTACGGCCTGGCCGGTAGGGGCCGTGATGTTGACGGGACGCGCCACAACCAGCGCCACCTTGTCCTGTGCGCCGAGCCATACGGGCGCTTCCACCACCGTATCGCCGGCGCGGAAAATCGTTGTGTTGGTAAACTCCCGGAATCCCCACTCCATCAACCGTGACGTCTCCTGCGCGCGCTCGGCCATTGAGGCAAGACCATTGACCACCAGAATAAGACGCCGTCCGTCGCGTATCGCCGATGTCGTCTGGCCGTATCCGCCTTCCTCGGTGTGGCCGGTCTTCAGACCGTCGGTGCCGGGTGTGATCTTCAGCAGGCGATTGCGGTTTTGCTGGCGGATGTTGTTGTAGGTCCAGTCGGTCTCCGAGTAGTAGCGGTAGAGTTTCGGGTAGTCGTCGATGGTGCGCCACGCCAGTACAGCGAGATCACGTGCCGTGGTGTACTGGCCCTCGGCCGGCCAACCCGAGGCATTCTTGAACACCGTCTTGGCCATGCCGAGTTCGCGCCCGCGCTTGGTCATGCGGTCTGCAAAGCTCTCCTCGCTGCCCGACAGGCCTTCGGCGATAACGACACATGCATCGTTGCCCGACAGCACGATGATGCCCTTGATCAGATCCTCGACCGACACTTCGCTGCCAAGTTCGAGGAACATGCGCGATCCACCCATCGCGCGCGCTCGCTCGCTCACCCGGAAGCGCGAGTCGAGCTTGAGGCGGCCGGCGGCGAGTTCTTCGAAGATTATGTAGATCGTCATCATCTTCGACATCGACGATGGCGCCATCGGCTGATCGGCATCCTTGAAAAGCATCACCGTCGACGTTTGCGGATCGACCATGAAGCCCTGGCGGGCAAGTGTACCGATGCCGATCTGCGAGGGCGGCAGGGCTTCGACTTTCAGGGGGGCAGGAGATGCGCCCGGCTTGGCCGGGGTTGCCGTCGACGGTTTGATCCTTGCAGCGGGCTTCTGGGGCCTCGTCTGTTGCTGGGCGTCGGCCACCACCGCAGCGCCAACGATGCTCAAGGCCGCAAGTATCGCCACCACTGGTCGAATTCGATCAATCCGTAACAACACGGGCATCACCATAGCCTGACCGTTTCAGCCGGTCGGCGATAATGCCGGCGGCATCCGAGGTCGTGTAGGGGCCCAGCCGGACGCGGTAAACGTCACGTCCACCTGCCGAGGCCTGGGAAATTTCAGAAAAGCCGTAACTGCGCACCGCGCCGCGCTGACGCTCGGCATTCGCTGCGGTCGAAAACGCACCAGTCTGCACGTAGAAGCCACTTCCCGACGCCGTTGGCGCAGCCGACGCGAGACTGGCCACTGTCGGGCCGTTGTTGCCGGAGGACGCTGCGGCAGGAGAAGATGCGATTGCGGAACCGCCCGGATTGGCCGGCCATCCCGCCTCCACCTGAGCGGGCGGTGCTGTCGCCTGTTGTGCCGAGGCCATCACCTGTTGTGGTTGCTGCGGCGCTTGCTTGCCGGAGGCCAGCCGGGCCAGCGCATCATGTTGCTCCGCCGGGCCGCCACCGCTGATCGCCACATCCTTCACCGCCAGGCTTTCGGCCTGAAGCTGCTCGATTCGTACCCGCGCCGTGCCGTTGCGGATCATGTCGAGTTCCTGGGCCGCCGTTCGCGACAGGTCGATAACCCGATTGCTCGCGTAGGGGCCGCGGTCATTGACCCGCACGACGGTGGACAGGCCGTTGGCAGTGTTCGTAACCCGGACGACGGACGGCATCTGCAAAGTCCGGTGCGCCGCCGTGCGGTCAGACTGATCGTATCGCTCGCCGTTGGCAGTAGCCTTGCCGTGGAAGCCCGGCCCATACCATGATGCAACGCCGGTCTCCACGCGGGTGAATTCTTCCTTTGGCGTATAGGTGACGCCATCGATCTTGTACGGCTTGCCCACCTTGTAGCCGCCGCGCTGAGCGACCCCCGACGCACCTTTGCCGCCTGACGTCGAGCCGCAGGCGCCCAGATGGGCAAGCAACAGCACTGCCCCGACGGCGCGAACGAACATCGATGAGACGGAGCGTGCGCTTACCAAATCTAGCCGCATGACCTGATCATCATACATCATCTTGCGGCGCGAAAGGAGCCACCTCGTATCGGCCTGGTTCAGGCAGCTATCCGGTCGGATAGCTGCCCGACGGCGAGGGCGAAGAAGTCGGATTGGTTCCACCGCAGGATCGCGCGGAAGTTCTGGGTTGTCAGGAACGTCGGGCCCCCTGCTCCTGCCGGCCTGACGATACGGGTGCCCTGCCCTGCTGGCGTTCCTGCCGGCACTTCCTCGCCCCAGCCGAGCCCGGGGCGCCAGCCGACCCGCCGCAGGTAGTTGACGATCGAGGCAAAGACATCGGTCTTGTTGCCCCAGATATCTTTGCGGCCATCGCCGTCGCCATCCGCGGCATAGGCGATGAAGCTGGTCGGAATGAACTGGCACTGCCCCATGGCACCGGCCCACGAGCCCTTCATCGCCTGAAGGCTGACATGGCCCTGGGAAAGGATTTTCAGCGTCGCGATTAGTTGTTCGCGGAAGAATTTGGCACGGAAGCCGTTGTAGACGAGTGTCGCCAGTGCCGGCACGACGTCGAAATCGCCGAGCCGCGTGCCATAGTTGCTCTCGATCCCCCACAGCGCCACGACGACCGACGCCGGAATGCCGGCCGGCACGGCAAACCGGTCGATGCTCACCCGATTCTCGGCCAAGAGCGCCCGACCCCGGCTCACCCTTTCGTTCGAGACCACGAGTTCCATGTAGCGTTCGAATGTCATCTTGAATTCAGGCTGATTGCGCGCGAGTTCTAGGACCCGCGGAATCTGCTCGATCCCATTCAGCGTCGCGTCGAGGGTCCCTTCGTCCACACCCGCCCGCAAGGCTTCCGCGCGCACGCCCTGCAGCCACGCAGCGAACTTGGCATCGGACGTCTGGGCAAAGGCAGACGCCGGGCCAAGTGCCGCCATTGCACATAGAGTTCGTCGACTGATCACGACCATGATGTATGAAAACCAAAACTTGCAGATGAGGAACGATACCTAAGTATTTACGAATCTTGCAGTTTTTATGACATCCTGGAGATTGTGTACCGATCGCGCCGGACGGGGTAACAAGCAAGTCCCGGAGGGGTGTCCGAGCGGTTTATGGAACTGGTCTTGAAAACCAGCGTGCGTGAAAGCGTACCGTGGGTTCGAATCCCACCCCCTCCGCCAGAACAGCGCTGGAGGTGCTACTTCGCACCGTAGCGGGCAAATTCCTCCGCGACGTTCGGCAGCATCCCTTTGGCCGTCAGGATGTCGGCGTCGCCGCCTGCCTTGTCGCCGGATTTGATCTTCGCCAGGCCTCGACCGTAGTACGCACGTGGCCGCTGCGGATCGATCGCCAGTGCCGCGTCGTACTGGGCGATGGCCTTGGCATACTGACCCTGCTTCAGGTCGATCAGCCCCAGGTTGATGTGCACATACGAATCCCGTGGCGCCAGCTTCTTGACCTCATCGCAATCGGCGCGAGCTTGCGCGAGATCCTTTCCGACAACCGCGAACGCCATGCAGCGATTGTTGAGAGCCGGGATCATCTTGGGGTCCAGGCCAAGGGCCGAGGTATAGTCGGATATCGCTTTTTCGTAGTCGCCCTTGCTGAATAAAGCGATGCCACGGTTCAGATAGTTAACAGGATCCTTGGGGCGCAGCTTGATGAGCTTGTCGAGATTTTCGATCGCACTGGCATAGTCGCCGCGCCCGCTATGCAGTATCGCCAGGCTGCCAAAAATCCGCGAGTTCGTCGGGTCGAGGCCCGCCGCGGCGGTAAACTCTGCAAACGCATGGTCGGTGTCACCTCGAAGGACGTGGATCAATCCGAGATAGTAGCGGGCCGCCGCATTGTCGGGAGTAAGCCTCAGAGCTTCATTGATATCGGCGAAGGCCTTTGCGAATTCCCGCCTCGAGGCGTAGGCGTAACTACGCTGGATGTAAGCATTGACATTATCCGGTGCGTAGCTGAGCGCTGTGTCGAAATCGTCGATTGCCGCATCCAGTTGGCCGAGGAACGTCGCCGCCATGCCACGATTGATGTAGGCCAACGGCTCCTTGGGATCGAGCTTGATCGACTGAGTGTAGTCGGCCACGGCACGTTCGTAGTCTTCAACCCGATGAAAGGCCGTGCCGCGCTCAAAGTAAACTGAAGCCTGCTCTGGTGCGAGTTTGATCGCTGCGTCGAGATCGGCAATTGCCTTGCGAGGCTCATCCATTTTCAGGAAGGCCGCGCCGCGGCCGAGCAACGGCCGCGGGTTGTCCGGCGTCAACTTTACGGCATTGTCGAAGTCCGCGAAGGCGGCCTCGAAATCCAGCTTGTCGAGAAACGCCATCCCGCGCTCGTAGAGCGCATGCGAGACCTGATCGGCGAGTTCGGCGACGGTCGGGTCACGAGTGCCATCTGGCTTGATCAAGGCCTTGAGAATATCCGCGGTGCCACGGCCCAGCTTGAGTGCCCGATCGAAATCGACAATGGCGCGATCGGGATCGTTCTTCTGGCGATAGGTCACGCCGCGATTGATCAAGGCATTGATCTCCTTCGGGCTGACCTTCAGCGCTTTGTCGAAATCGTCGATCGCTTCGTCGAACTTTCCCTTCTTGGTGTAGTAGACGATTCCCCGATTGACGAGGGCAAGCGGATCCCTCGGGGCAAGCTCATGCGCCTTGGTGTAGTCGTCGATGGCTTTGTCGGATTCGCCGGCGCGGTGATAGGCAATGCCGCGTTGTATGTAGGACGAGGCCACCTGGGGGGCCACATTGATGGCCTCGCTGAAATCATTGATGGCTTCCTTGAAGTTTTCCTTGCGCAGGTAAGCCCAGCCGCGGTTGACCCAGGGGGCGGCATTTTTGGGGTTGAGGCGAATTGCTTCGCTGAAATCCGCAATCGCCTTGTCGTATTCGCTGAGGTCGTAAAGCGCCATGCCGCGCTGGAGGTAGGCAAACGCGCCAAGCAGCGCCACATTGTTTGACGCGACCTCGCGTTTCTCGAGATCCTGCTTGCCGAGTGCGGTTGTTGCGGCGTCGGTAAAGAACTTCGTTCGAACCGGTTCTATGTGGGGCGGCAACAGCTTGATGGCTTCGTCGAAGTCGGGCATTGCCCGTGCGAAGTCGTTCTTCTTGCGATAGACGATGCCGCGGTTGATCCAGGCGCTGATCTCCTTGTTGTTGAGGCGCAAGGCTGCGGTCAGATCGGCAATCGCGCCGTCGTTGTTGTCCTTCTTCGAGTAGAGCACGATCGCGCGGTTGATCAGTGGATAGGTCTGCTGCGGTGCCATGCGGATCGCGTCGCTGTAGTCTATGATCGCGCGATCGGCCTCACCGATGGTCTGATACACCGATCCTCTCAGAATGTAGAGATACGGGTTCGTCGGCGCGGCCATGATCGCGTCCGTGAGAATCCGTACCGACGACTTGTAGTCGGCTTTCGCGCGCACATCGCTGCCCTTGCCGGTCTCCGAGAGGCCGCGGTTGAGATAGACGAGCGCCAGCTCGCCGCCCGTCAGCTTTCCGGATTTGATCGCATTGGTGCAGGCGATCACTTTCTCGGCGGCAGTTGCGCCGGTGAGGCCATTGCATACGACGGCGTACTCCTGGTGAGTGAGTTCCGCGCCGGGCTTTTCCTCTTTGGGCTTTCCCTGACCGAATGCATTGCCCCACAGGCCGATGACGCCGAAGACGCAGGCGATCAATGCAACGGCAATGCAGCGCACGTGGCTGGACATGACAAACCTCTTGGCACCATCGGTCGGGCAGCGTTCCGGCCTGCGGTTCGGCGTCATAAGTGACAGCATTTTTTGACATTTCAAGCGGCGGAAAAGCGCACGATATCCAGAGCCGGACACAATCACGCCACATCTGGACGGGCGCCAACCGGCAGTCGGCACCGCCTATCGACAAGCCGGGCTGTCGCGTAGACTGGCACCATGCAGACCCTCACTACCGCCCAGGCCGTCGTGGCGATGCTGGAAGTCAATGGCATCGGTTCGATCTACTGCCTGCCCGGTGTCCAGAACGATCCGTTCTTCGACGCCCTGTACGACCGGACCAATGCGATCCGCCCGATCCATGCGCGGCACGAACAAGCCTGCGCCTACATGGCGCTGGGTCACGCGATGGCGACCGGGAAGCCCTCGGCTTACGTTGTCGTGCCGGGACCGGGCTTCCTGAATACGACGGCGGCTTTGTCGACCGCCTACGCGGTCAACGCACCGGTGTTGGCCCTCACCGGCCAGATCCAGCAGTCGATGATCGGCCGCAATGTCGGGCTGCTGCACGAGTTGCCGGATCAACTTTCGATCATGCGCGGCCTCACCAAATGGGCCGATCGACTCCGCTCGCCTGCGGAAGCGCCCGGAATGGTCAACGAAGCGTTCCGCTGCCTGATCTCCGGCCGGCAGCGGCCGGTCGGTCTTGAGTGCGCCATGGATACCTGGGCGCGGCGCGCGCCGGTCGAACTGATCGCCGATCCGGCCCGCGCCGACCCCTGCCCTGTCGACGATGACGCCGTGGAGCGCGCTGCCAAGCTTCTTGGCGGAGCAGAGCGTCCCTTGATCGTCGTCGGCGGCGGCGCGCAGGAGGCCGGAGAGGCCGTGTGCCGGATCGCCGAGATGCTCGATGCGCCGGTCATGACCGGCCGCATGGGCCAGGGAGTGATCGACGGGCGACACAAATTGTCGGTGACCATGCCGGCCGGCTATCGCTTCTGGGGCGAGGCCGATGTCGTTCTGGCCGTCGGCACGCGCCTGCAGCCGCAGCAGCAGAATTGGGGGCTGGACGATTCATTGAAGATCATCCGCATTGATGTCGACGGCGAGGAACTCGATCGGCAACGCAAGCCCGAGATCGGTATCGTGGGCGATGCGGCCGCAACGCTTGAGGCGCTGGCCAGCCGCCTGGCCAAGCACAATGCCAAACGGAGCGGCCGCGCTGACACGGTGGCCGAGGTCAAGGCCGCCGCCGTCAAGAAGATCCGGGAAACGTTGGCACCCCAGGTCGCTTATCTCGAAGCCATCCGCAAGGCACTGCCGGAAGATGGCATTCTGGTCGATGAACTTACCCAGATGGGCTACGCGGCCCGCCTCGCCTATCCGACCTACAAGCCGCGAACTTTCCTCTCGCCCGGTTATCAGGGCACGCTGGGTTGGGGATATGCTACGTCGCTCGGTGCCAAGAGTGCCAGGCCCGACACACCGGTCGTGTCGATCAGCGGCGATGGCGGCTTCCTGTTCACGGCAATGGAGATGGCGACGGCCGCACAGCACGGAATCGGAGTTGTGGCCGTCGTGTTCAGCGACGGCGCGTACGGCAACGTCCGCCGCATCCAGCAACAATCGTTCAACAACCGCACGATCGCCAGCGACCTGCGCAACCCCAACTTCGTCAAACTGGCCGAGAGCTTCGGCCTCGATGCCGTGCAGGTGAAGTCGCCCGAGGAACTGGGAGCCGCGATCTCGCGCGGCATCGCCAAGGGTAGCCCGATGCTGATCGACTGTCCGGTCGGCCAGCTACCTGATCCGTGGCCTCTGGTCCAGGTGCCGCGGATCAGGCCGCGTAGGTCTTGATCACCTCGGGATCGGGATCGCATCCAAGGCCCGGTCCGGTTGGCACGACGAAGCTTCCCTTCACCGGGGTCACCAGCTCGCCGTAAAGGCTGGCTTCCAGATCCATATGATAGCGCTCGATCATTCCGCCGGGCTCGCCCCGGGCCGCCATCAACTGCAGGGTCGCGAGGAAACCCGGCCCGAAATAGGGCGAATGCGGCATCAACGTCACGCCCGCCGCATCGGCGAGCACCGCCACTTTCTGGAATTCGGTCACGCCGCCCACTTTGGTGACGCTGGGTTGCGCATAGTCGACGGCGCCGGCGGCAAACATTTCGCGAAACTGAAACGAAGTGCAATTGTTCTCGCCTGCCGCCATGGCAATGCCAGTGCCGGCGCGCAGCTTGGCGATTGCGGTAAAATCCTCAGGCGGAAAAATTGGCTCCTCCAACCAGTGCAGGTCGTAGGGCCGCAACTTCAGGGTCATGTGGCGCGCTTCTTCGGGTGTCCACGGGCAATTCGTATCGACCATAATCGCCACGCCAGCGCCTGCTGCCTCACGGGCCGCTTTCACCTCGGCTTCTTCGGTTTCGTGCAACTTGATGTGGCCATAGCCCTGGTCGAGCGCCTGCTTGACGCGTGCGGCCACTCGTTCGGGATCGCGGTACTTCAACAGGCTGGCATAGGCGGGCAGGCTGTCGCGCCCGGCGCCGCCCAGCAGTCGATGCAAAGGCAGGTTTGCCGCCTTGCCCGCGATGTCCCACAGCGCGATGTCGAGGCCCGACAGGGCGAATGTGGTGATGCCGTAGCGACCGAAGAGATGCAGCATCTGCTGCAGGTCGCGCGACAGCCGGCCGATGTCGCCGGCGTCGCGGCCGATGGCGATCGGCGCGATCATGTGATCGAGTGCTGCCCGCACGGCGTCGGTGCAGCCGTAGCAGAAAGCCTCGCCCCAGCCGATCAGGCCGGTGTCGGTTTCGACACGGACGAGCAGGATGTTGTTGGTTGTCCAATTGCGGCCGCCATAACCCGTCGGATTGCCGCCGAACGTGAACGGCACTTTTATCGAATGGCTGTCGATGCGGGCGATCTTCATTGACGCTTTCCCTTCAGGCGGATGTCGGCGAGCAGCTGTTCGGCATGCGACTGGTCGGACAGTTGTTTGGAGGCGAAACGCGAATCGCCGTGTTGCACGACGGCAAGGAGATGATCCGCCAACGGTGCCGGAAGCGGCGGCGCAGTCGTGTCCTGTTCCGGCATTTCGACCTCGGCCATCGCGAAATAGGTCCGGCCATCGTCAGTCTTGAAGAAGTCGACGTCCCAGTGGAAGCGTCCATCCGACCAGGCGTAACGGACTTTCTGCAAGAATTCGCGACGTTCGGTCCATAGCCGCGCAAAGTCCATGTCGCTGATCGCCGTTTCGATTTCGACGACCTGACCGGCGACCTCCCGCTTGTAGGTGAAGACGTGATCGGTCCTGCCGCCGGCTTCGATCGAGCGGATGCGTATTCCGGGCACGTCGAGATAGGCCTGGCGCAGGAAGGTGCGCGCAACGCCGGGCGTTCGACCGATCAATGTCTCCAGTCCGCCGTCTTCGTCGAGGACAAACTTGCGTTCATTTTCAATTGGCATGCTAGAATCGTCACCATGACCAGCCAGACCATCGACGACCTGCCGACGCCTGTGCTCATTCTCGACCGGGCCATCCTGCGCCGCAACCTCAAGCGCATGAGCGACCGGATGCGCGACGCCGGTGTCATATTGCGTCCCCACCTCAAGACTGCCAAGTCGATCGAGGTAGGCCGCATGGCCGTCGAGGACCACGACGGTCGTATTACCGTGTCGACATTGGCGGAAGCACGCTATTTCGCTGGCGGCGGTTTCAAGGACATTCTTTACGGTGTCGGTATCGTGCCGGCGAAACTTGCCGCCGTAACGGAGTTGAGACGCCAGGGCGTGAACCTTCGGGTCGTTACCGACAATCTC
>ERZ890510.899-NODE-899-length-21429-cov-9.036727_pt1 | contig 21429 bp, 16 predicted proteins | sample MGYA00521265_ERZ890510 | MGnify/ENA primary metagenome ERZ890510 (study PRJEB32303, sample SAMEA104408624) | aquatic metagenome | biome: Brackish water; feature: Chemocline; material: water | place: Baltic Sea | collected 2014-10-26T21:54:00 | depth 110 m ...
GTGATGATCGAGGTGGTTACTCAGGTGGTCCAAGACGTGACGACCGTGGCGGCGATTCCCGCGGCCCACGGCGTGATGATCGAGGTGGCTACTCAGGTGGTCCAAGACGTGACGACCGCGGCAGCGACTCTCGCGGCCCACGAAGTAACGACCGCAGTAGCCGCTCAGAACGCGGCCGTGTAAACCTCGACGGCCCACGAATCGATGGCAAGGGCGGAAATCGCCCTGAACCTCGGGTAAATCTCGATGGACCAAGAGTCGACGGTAAAGGCGAAGATCGTCCAGCTCCAAAGCCCGAGAGAAAAGGCCCACAACGAGACGAACATGGCCGATTCATCAGCAAGCCAAAGTCCACCGAAAACGACTAAAAATAACGCCCGCCCGGCCCTAACGCCAAACTGCGATGCGCTATCAAGTGCAGCCTCGAACGTCCAGATCTACATGAACTAGAGGCAACGGCACAGACATGAGCGAGCCCGAGTCCGCCTCGGACGCCCAGCTCAAACGCCAGAATGCGACGTGCGACAAAGTCCGCATCTGACGCTCGGAGCTAAACGCCAAAACGCGCGCCCAAGTGCAGCCTCTGCACACGCGCCCTTAACGCCAATCTTCTGCGTTATCCAACGGCGCATACCCAATAACCTTCTTCGCGTAATCCGTATCCCAAAAACGCCAAGTGTTATCCGAAACCCCATAGAAAATCTCAAACCCCAACGGCTGCGTCAGGCACTGCGAAACCAACTGCGTCAAATCCCGGTGACTCAACCACGTCGCTAACGACCGAACTGACCCAGCAGGACTATTCTGCGGATTCACCGTTCCAATACGAAGGCAAGCAACCTCCAACCCGAAATGCTCGTGGTAATACCTACCAGTCGCCTCCCCAAACGCCTTACTCACCCCATAATCCGAATCAGGCCGAATCGGAACAGAATTATCAACGCGCTTAAACCCACCAGGCTTCAAACCCTCGTAATCACCAACTCGAATACGGCAATACGGCTCATCCATCTCGAAATTTCCAACCGCATGATTCGAACTGGCAAACACAACCCGCTTCACACCGTGCTGACGCGCAGCCTCATAAACATTATGAGTCGTTGAAATATTGTTCTTGAGCACATCTGGCCAAGGCGTTTCGACAGGAGCATTCGCCGCCAAATGAACAACAGCATCAACACCCTCGAACGCCTTCGACATCGACTCGTAATCAGAACCATCCGTAATCATCGTCGGCACATCTGGGGCATGCTCCGACCTCCGCGCATCAAGCGCAGAAATTTCGAACTTATCCGCCAGAGCATTGATAAGCATCGACCCGATTAAACCCGAAGAGCCAGTAACAAGAACTTTCATGATTGATCACCTGTTCACAACTACTTAAAAACTGTCAGAAAAAGATGCCAAAATCATATCTGCATCAACAACTGAAATGGCGCACCACACATCGCCAATCAACATTAATTCCTACTAAGCGGTTAACACGCTATACGTCGCGTAAAACAGTAATCGAAATAGAGAACCTGAACGTGTTTTCACAGGTTCATCACGCCATTCCGGCTCCCTTCACATCCACAACACGTAATTGATGAGAACCTTCTTGGCAGGGCGGTAATGCAACACGGACGCAGCCGGACCAGCCCCCGACGCGTTCTGGCATTACCGCCTTTTTTCGCGCCCAAATCTCTGCCACCCTAAAACACCTACGTGATACCGGCTCTGTCAGAACCCCACCCTGCGGACTATCGCACCGTTATCGCAAAGTGCGTCAGCTCTCCTCGGCCCGCATGTCATTCGATAGTTGCCGAAATCGTCATAGTAAACAGCCCTCCGGTAACATCCGCCGATATCGACACGTTATGATTCAACCGTCGGTGAGTCCCACTCTACCCATTCGAATAACCGGTTCACCAAGCATAGATTCCACCAACTGGAGCACATGATGAGATTCGCCATTCTTGGCATTTCGCATGAGACAAACACCTTCTCAATAGTCCCCGCTACCTACGAAGAATTCGAGAAAAGCAAAATCTTGTACGGGCAGGGAATACTTGATCAGTACGCCACGTCTGATCACACAATAGCCGGGTATCTGCAAGCTGGTGAAGAGCTCGGATTCGAAACCGTGCCGCTGATGCACGCCAGAACAGGCCCTATCGGAACCATCACGAAAGATGCATACGATAGGCTCTCGATTGAGATGCTGGGTATGTTGAACGATCAAGGCCCGTGGGACGGGGTTTTGATAGCGAATCATGGTGCTGCGGTTTCCGAAGAATACCCTGATATGGACGCCGAATTTACCCGAATGGTTCGAGAGATCGTCGGTCCAGATGTACCGGTGGGAATCACTCTAGACATGCACGCAAACATATCGAAAGAAACGGTTGCGAATACCGATGTTTGCATCGTTTGGCGTACCTGCCCTCACCTCGACACCAAGCTTCGAGGACGTAAGACAGCTGAATTGATCTATCGCACGGCTAAGGGTGAAATTAGTCCCGTTCAGTTCATCGAAATGCCGCCCATGCTGGTGAACATAGTCAAACAATTCACCGGACAAGAACCCATGAAGGGCCTTGTCGATGAATGTGTCACGGCAAACGAAATTCCAAACGTGCTCGATACTTCGATCGCCGAAGGCTATCCCTACGCTGATGTCGAAGAGATGGGTATGTCGTGGATCGCTATTACCGATGGCGATCCAGAACTCGCCGAGAAGACTGCCAAAGATATGGCAGCACACGCTTGGACTAAGCGAATCGATCTCAATCGTCCGGTCGCTTCAATTAAGGAAGCACTAATTCAAGCTGAAGAACGCTATGTCGGTCCTAAGCCCGCTGGAATTGAAAATTTCCTTCCTGACGATGGATCCGCTCTCGCTGAACCCGAGCCTTCTGAACATTCACATCTTGGGCCTATCGTTCTCATGGATGTCGGCGACAATATCGGCGGCGGATCTTCAGCCGACTCGACCCACATTCTCAAAGTAGCCAAAGAGATGGGAGTCAATGGATACCTGCAATCGCTTTACGATCCTGAGGTAGTAGAGGCATGCGTAGCCGCGGGAGTTGGCGCAGAGCTATCTCTCGACGTCGGCGGCAAAACCGACGATATGCACGGCGAGCCAATCAGGGTAGTTGGGACTGTGATTAGGATCGACGATGGACCATACGAAGAAACTCGGCCTACACATGGTGGAGGGCGTTTTTACGACGATGGCAAACGTGTGCGATTCGACACTGTTGATGGCATGACAATCCTGATCACCTCACGGCGCAGCGGTAACACCGCCCGTCAGCAAATGTACTCAATGGGAATCAACCCTGAGGATTACAAAATCATCGTTGCGAAAGGCGTCAGCTCGCCACGACCTGCATACCAGCCGATCGCTGCCGAAATCATCATCGTGAACAGCCCAGGCGTAACATCTGCCGATCTAGACACATTTGAATTCAAGAACCGGCGAGTCCCACTCTACCCATTCGAAGAACCCATCTACCCGGAATAACTAGCGACGCCAACCTAACCGCTTAACTCCACAAAACCTTGGATAACAGTTAGCGAGACGTAAACGCCCGACGGCACGCGCCTCGAACTAATCAAACATAACGATGAACGTTCTGTCAGAACTCAACCTCGGCACCCGGTAGCTAACAGGTATCTCTCCATGTCCTACTAGGAGGCGGAAGGGCAAGAGTAACGCCAATCGACAGAATAAACTCGACCCAGCAACTCGGCCAGAACGGGATCGTATGCGATGAGCGCCTCGCGTGTGCCGACGTTGTTGTAGACACCGTCCCCAAATGGCGAATTGACTGTGTATTGAGCGTCGAACCATGCAGCGGTTCCAACGGCCCAATACTCCTCCCAATTGGTTAACGCGTAAGTGTTCGCCCAAAGCCCCGTGCTCACCGCGAGGGAATAAGCCGCCCGAAGCTCGATCAGAATCGTTGAACCGTCTTCGGTGAATGGCAGGCCGACATTCATGACCGTGTGCCCGAACTCGTGAACGAAAACGCTTTGGTCATGGAATGGGTCACTCGGAAGGCACAGAAGGTTTTCCTCACCCCCGCTGGATATGGGAAGTGTCAGCGTGCCGCCAAAACCACGGATGCGATCGCAAGTGAAAAGACCTTTCCAGATGACGTACTCAGGGAGGTCCAAGACGCAGACATTTTCCTCGACAACAATGACGTAGTGGGCTCGATCAATGAGGGCAGTGGTGATGTCGGGGCGACCGGCTAACATCGCAGACATAATTTCACCTGCACGTGAGAGAGCTTCTGGGGCGGCAGCTGCACCGGCGATGATATTAGTACCGTTCATGAGAATCTGCTGCGTATAGCGAGAATCGAAAACCGGACTCGGAGTCGCAGTCGGTGGCAGCGTTTGAGTCGGCGTCGGAGTTGCCGGTACGCCGGTTGCTACCGGGGTTGGCACGGTAGCCGTGGGAGGCACCGGCACAGCAGTGGACGTTGGAATACTAGCTGGCACAGTAGCGGGAACTGTTGATATTGCCGTGGCGGAAACAGCAGTGGCTGTCGGCTTAACAGCAGACCCATTGTCGGCTGATGATGTTGCAGTGGCGGGCACAATGGTGGCCGTCGGCTTAGCGGTGGGCGCAGCAGAAACTGTCGAAGTTTCCGTGGCGGTCGCTACAAGAGTTGGAATAGCACTGACGTTTTCGTCACCAGCCTGTGATCCAGCACAGGAAGCCCCCAAGAGTGCGAAGAAAACGGTGATAAGCAACGCGATAGTGCGCCGAGGTAATTTTTGTTCCATGGAGTGAGCTTTCCAGCGCCTTCGTACATTTAGTGCAGCTCGTACCGAATCTGTCAGAACTCAGCGTTAGGACAGAATAGCATCCCCCTCTGAATAAAAAGGAAATCTGTTCATGTCCTGCCCGTACCGCTAATTTACGTCGACCCAATAGTCCCCCAATGAACGCCGAGTCCTAACAGAACCCACAAGAAATACTCAGTCTCTTTCGTTAAGCTCCTTAAAACTCAATAAGCGATTCAGACTCGACTTTCGAATCATCGATATTGAAACCGAATCCAGGTTTTTCCGACACAGTCACGATTCCGTTTTTAAGATCGAGAGCTTCACCGAAAAAGTATGAAGTTACCGCTTCTTTTGGAATCGTTTCAACGTACGGCGTGTGAATTGGCGATTGAGATGACGAAAAAGCCATCCCCGCAGGTGAAGCTCCAAAATGGGCGATAGTGATGAGATCGTACGAGGTTGCCATTGAAGCGATCTTTAGAATTTCGCTCAACCCGCCGCACCACGCGATATCAGGCTGAATAATGTCCACCGCTTCCGCATCCATCCAACGTTTGAACCCCCATCGGGTGTATTCGTGTTCAACACCCGAGATTGGGATGATCGTACTTTCCTTGACCTTGCGATAAGTATCGATTCTGTCGGGCATGCCGACTTCTTCGAGCCAGCGGACATCGTATTGTTCGATTTGACTGCAGACTTTGATGGCATAGTTGTAGTCCCAGCTTTGCCATGCATCGAACATAATGTCGTGATCGGGTCCGACTGCCTCCCGAACGGTTCGCACGAGGTCGACATTGAGCTTGAACCCCTCGTAACCGCTCATAGGGCCATGCCTGAAGAACCATTTCTGGGCAGTGAATCCCTGTGCCTTCATCTCCTGAGCACGTTCCCGAACCAAACCCATGTCAGTCGCGTTGTAGAACAACATCGATGCATAGCCCGGCATCGATTTCTGGTTCCCGCCCCCGATTAGTTGATAAACGGGCGTACCCAATGCCTTGCCTTTTAGATCCCACAGCGCGTTATCAACTGCACTGATAGCCATCATTCCCGCGCCCTGCCTACCGTGGGCTGAACTGCGGTGCATGACATCCCATAGATATTCAGTAGCCGTGGGGTCTTGTCCGATTAAGAGATCTTTCATCAGCCAGACGTGGTAGCCGACCGCTGGCCACAAAGGTCCGGTGATTCCAGACACACCTTCATCAGTTTCTATTTGCAGGAACGTGCTTGAAATTTCAAGATGCTTATCGTCGATTTGGCGACTTCGGCCGATCCGCCCTTGGTTTCGAAATTCTTCGTAAACATCGGTCGGCTGAACGAATCGGTCTTCCACCCATTGACCGTCTACGTCCATCACCCCAGTTAACTGACGCAGTTTGATATCGGTGATCTTCATATGGCCCCCAATTAGATACCTGATCTTGTAGATGAGCTTCGAAATCCTTAATTCGTTCGCAAATATACAATCTTCGGCGAGTAGATAGGTAAAAAGGAATATTTAACCGGTGAACAAGTTCGGCTTCAAACAAGTAGTCGGCTCTAACGCCCGAATTACCATCATAAAAACATCGGCCAATCACGTATCTAGAACTGCCTAATCACCAAGTAAATGCCAAATCCTGACAGCCCCCTCTGATCGCACAATCAACCCATCGGCCTGAATTGCGCGATGATTGGACGCATATGAATCCTGAACACCTAAAAGTCCTCCTGAACACCGTCGTGGTAAAGATGCCAATACAAAAACTGGCAAGCTTCGGAACCACCGTGGTTACCTACAACATGGTCACCAGACCCCTCTCTCAGGTTTTAGACACTGATAAACGGACAGAAGAAGCAGTATTAAGGCGAGGCAAAGTTAAGGCCGAACGCCCCAAAATCGTGACACCTCAGTTTCTGTCAAGAACCGTTGGATTCGGAGAAGATGCTCAGGAATTTATGCGAGAGCTAATACGTCGAGGTCAGGCAGACGATGCCGGAATTCTCTACACGTATTCAAATGAGCCTCTAGAAATGGAGATCATCTCAAGCCGACCTGAGGATGTTGCCGAACGCATCAGCAATCGGATCGACCGAGAGTCTCAACCGCTTGAAGCCGTCATACTCGGAGTCGACGAACTCTGGGATGTGTCGCTCATGAAATTCATCTTCGACCTAACGAATAGTTCAGGCCCCGAGAACGCTGCGGACTTCATGCGCTCTGGCCGCATGAAAATTGACAACGGTGTGCCGATGGACGCTCGATTGCGAATCGAAGAATCACTACGTCAGGTTCAACACGGCAATCTCGACCCAGTTGTTTTGCACAAAGAATTAGAATCCTGGCAACTTTTCGACGAATATCAAGACCAGTTTTTCCGGGCACTCAAGGGTAGAAGACTAACCCGCTCCTGAAATTATGCCGGTCGCAGTTCCGGCAAATCCCCTTCTCCTTCGTAGGGAGCGAGAACAGGATTTACCCACCGTCCTAACCCAGCCCTAACTGTTCCAGCAGCGCGACGCATTGACCGAGCGCTGTTGTCGAATCGCGCCCCTCGCAGATCAAAATCATGTTTCCGTAGATTACGTAATCGCCGTACTTAGAGATATTGCAGCTTGAATTACTGGATAAACTGACGCATGACCGTGCTTCTTTCGCTCCCTCTTCCCAACTATTTTCGCCTGTTTTGATTACGGCGTCAGTTCCGGTTCGTTCATCGGCGAACACCCCGCCAAATTCCACGGCGTCTGCATACGTTGGGTAGAAACGGACTTCGTAATCCTTCCGGTCATATGGATCGAGACCCCAAAAACCGTAATAAGCGCTTATGGCACCCGTCAGCCCCTCTACATTAAATTCCTTGTTCTTTTTGAAACCCACGGCTGTCAGATCATCTAGCGTGAATATCGTTTCGGACGGAGTGATCTTCGCAAGGGTTGCGGCATCCGGCTCAGAGTTGGAACCACAGGCTATCGCTGCGAGAGTCAACACTATGGCAAGTGTAAGAAAGAATATCGATCGGAATTTCATCATGAATTTCATCAAAAAATAAGTGTTAACGGCTCTACCAAAATTCAGCATCGAGGCAGAGTAGCACCTCCCCTCTAAACAAAAGTCGATCTCCTCACGTCCAACCTACACGCCCTTGCCAAATGAGAAAACGACGCACTGCCAATACAACGAACACGCACCCGCAACAAAACACCCCATCTATCGTTTCAGCCGCGAAACTTCTTAGTCAAAGCTACGAAACTTCAATCCCTCACCCGCGCAGCGTCATTGGCAGAATTCGACCAGAGTCGAGTTAACGCGTGATCACAGTGTCACATCTCAATAAATGATCTTCACAGACGGGCGGTCGACTCTAATAACCGAATTGTCGGATTCAATGCAGGGATCGATCAAGTATTTATAGCGGCTGGAGTTTGCGTCGAGTGATGAATTCTGAGGCTGACAGAGCCGATTTTGTGTTTTGAATATTAGCGATTAGCGTGTTAGTCGGGCAGGAGTTATGCACATCTACTGCCCGACCATATTGCTAATTGCGTACTGCGTTTCCGGCAGCGTCTAGCACCCACCAGATTCCACCAACAGCCTGGCCATTAGCATCGCCGGCTGCGGCGTCACCCTTCCAGTAGTAAACCGGCATACCGTTTACAGTTACCTGAACTGTTTCGTCATCTCGGGTGATCGTTCCAACAGTTCCAGTCACACCCGTAAGCGCTGCGGTTCCGTTCTTGGTCAGAAGTGGCGGCCAATTTACCAGACATCCACCTGAGCAGTTCGAAACTCCGACCGTGTCTTTGTCGAACAAGTACAGGCTCAAACCGGCGCCATCAACGAGGATGGATCCGAGGGTTGAGTGTTCTCCAAGTCCAACCTTCGCAGGTCTTTGTGGAGTGCCGTCTGGGTTAAATACCCACCAGACGTTTCCGGCACCGTTGCCTGCCGTATCGCCTTGCGCAACATCTCCCGCCCAGTAGTAGGCAGGAAATCCGTTCACCGACACCTGTTTCGTGCCATCAGCAAGATCAATCGTGCCGATGGTAGCGGTTATTCCGCTGTCGGATTCAGGAGTTTCATCGACGATTAGCGGAGGCCACTTGGCGAGACATCCACCTGCGCAGTTCGAAACGCCATCAGTGTCTTTATCGAAAATGTATAGCGTCAATCCATTGGAATCGACCAAAATGTCCCCGAGATCGGCGTTCGAACCAATACCGATTTTTTCTACGTGTCCCACGTCTACCATCGCAGGGGTGGATGTTGCCGTAGGCGGCGCTGTGGTAGCTGGCACTGCAGTAGCAACAGCTACGGCCGAAGTGGCGATAGGATTTTCAGTTTCGGTGCAAGCCACCAAAACAACGGCGACTATAGCGGCAAGCAGAAACGCTAGACCAGTGCGCTTCCGTCCCGCCGTGATCAAATCATTCATAGAACCATTCCTCCAGCCGAAATTCGGCGTGATTCAAATTAGGTCAACGGAAGTAGTTCGGCTCGCTCGCAATTTTGGATCACCGCCACGTTCGGAATATGTAATTAGTGGCATTTTGTGATCCAGAACGATCATTGGATCGAACTATCTCAGGTACACCAAAGAAATCACTTGTCGGGTGTGGAACGTAAGTATTCAATGACGACTGAAATCCATATAAACTCAACGAGGCAAACGGCTCCATTTGGATCTGGAGTAGCCAGTGGGGCTGAGATCACTGCTTTGGCAATTCGAACGGGTAATCAGGCTTTTCCGCGTAATCCAAGAAGCGCTATTTCCGCGGCTGACGAGATTTTCGCTGAGTGCAGTCTGGTAGAGCGCTTGGTAAACAGAGACGGTTCGGCGCTGGAAGAACTTTTTGATCGTATGTCGCGTCGAGCGTTCGGACTCGCGTATCGGATTCTTGGTGATGGTCCTGCTGCAGAGGATGTTGTGCAGGAAGTATTTATCTGGATTTGGGATAACTCTCAAAAACTGGATGCTTCACGTGGGACGATCGATGGTCTGATTTTGACTTTGGCTCATCGCCGTTCTGTAGATGCGCTGCGCGCTAGAAAACGTCGATCCGAATTACCCACTACCTGGCAGCCATCTCATGTCGAAGCTGAAGTTGCGGAGCTGGTTGACGAGGTTCAGCGCAATCTCGATGCCGACGCCATTCGACAAGCGATCAAAAAGCTACCTGCTGATCAGATAAAAGTCGTCGAAATGGCATACTTTGGTGGGATGACGCACGTAGAGATATCGTCAGAAACTAATTTGCCGCTTGGGACAGTCAAGAGTCGGCTTCGGCTCGCCATGAGCGCTCTGCGTAAGGCATTCGGATTGCAAAAACCGACCTCACCAGCGGAATCAGGAGGCGCTTCATGAAATGCGAAGATATCCGCGACCTGATTCCTGCCTACTCGATGGGCACAGCATCGCCGGAAGAGCTTCTGGAAGTCGTAAATCACCTCGCTGAGTGCGATTTACACGATGATCTGGCGGCTATCGCTGCAACATCTGTATTGATCGGGTTGAACACTGAACCAGTCGATCCTTCGAGCACGTTGAAGAGCAAAGTGATGGCACACGTTGAAGCTAGCTCTGGTCTTCTTTCGCCATTGGTACCCGAGGTACGTCGCCGTCGATTGCCACGTCATTGGTTTGTAGGAAGTCCTATCGCAGCGATGTTAGTAGTAGCGCTTGGGGTGATGGTGGTTTGGAACATCATGCTGCAAAGCGCCGATTCGCCTGAACGATTCGTTCACTACTACTGGGGCAATGAGAACGACTGGCTGAGAATTGAGACGATACTCGGCCAAAAGGGAGCGGAAGTGTCACTTGGCGGCTTAGACCGTCTTGACGACACTCACCGTTACCAACTCTGGACTACACGCGGCGAGCAAGTTCTACTAGTTGGTGATTTCAACGTAAGCCCAGAAGGGAAGTGGGCTGGAGAGTTCGATTTCATCTTCCAAGAAGGAGATCGCGTTTGGATGACTTCGGAACCGGCCAGCGGTAGCAATCAACCGACAGGCGAAACAGTTTTGCGCACAAGATTCTGATCCCGTCATACAACGGAATGAGAATCGATTACTACTTGGTAAGTCTAGCCGCCATCTTCATACCGCTTGAAATGGTTCCGTCAAAACTCAACCTCAGTGCAGAACAACGTCACCCCTCTGAACAAAAGCCGATCTCCTCACACCCCACCTATCGTTTCAGCCGCGAAACTTCTTAGTCAAAGCTACGAAACTTCACTCCACCACCACAGCGTCATCGGTGGAGTTCAAGCAAAGTTGGACTCGCCGGTAAACACGGAGCGATCGGTTCGAAGGATGGCTTTCACAGACAAGTGATCAACTCTTATGACCGAATTGTCAGATTAAATAAAGGGATCGGTCATGTATTCAGATCGGCTGGGTTTCATGGTGATCGCTGAGTTTTAACAGAACCAATTGGCTTGGCCCACAAAGTCACACAATCCTCCGATCCAACCGGTAGTAAAACCAGTATATTAAGTACTGGAAATATCACTTCAAGCAATGGCATCCGCTTCCCAAAATACGGCTCTCTAAACCATTGAATACTCTGGTCCATTTGGGTATCACTGTCAGGATGGCGAGCCGACGACAATGGCCATGATTATGAGTGTTAAGGCTCAGCCACAGAGCAACCGGCAGGCTGATGTTCGAACGCCAATCATAGGCTGATAATAACCATGAATCCATATATAAAGTTAGTCGCACGGAATCTTCATCTATCAGCGGGCCGAATAGCGATCATCGCTTCTCTCCTCATAATCGCTGCTTCGGTGGCGTGCGCTAGCGAGTCAGCCGACGATGATGGGATTGTGGCTGACGGACTTGAATCGCCACGCGGACTCACTCTCGACCAAGACGGGAACCTACTGATCGCAGAATCTGGTCGCGGTCGGTTGCTCAAAGTCACAGATGACCGCAAAGTCAGTTCTCTCGCCACCCGCCTGCCACACTCGCTCAGTACAGGTCCCGAAGGGGCATACCAAGCCGGTCCATCAGCGATCAGCCTTCTCAACGGAGAGGTGTTTTTCGTCGTGGGCGAATATGTTGGCGAACAGTCAGCGCGTCTCTACCGCATCACAGGGGAAGCCGGATACGAGGCTGTGACGCCAATAACCGATGGTTGGGCTCCGCTTGAAAACCGATTCTCCAACCCTTATGACATTGTCAACGCGCCTGAAGTCCATGGGTGGATTGTGTCGGACCCCGGCGGAAACTCGCTGCGAGCAGTCGACCTAGCCGGCAATATTTATGACTATGTGGTGTTCCCGAACTTTGTCATTCCGAATCACGCGGTGCCAGTTGAGATGGTGCCAACGGGAATAGCGCGTGGTCCTGATGGTGCCATCTACGTCGGTTCGCTGACAGGCTTTCCATATCCTCCCGGAGAGGCTGTTGTCTGGAGGGTGGAAGACCTAAACGGTGATGGAGATGCGATGGACGAAGGGGAAGTTGAGCCGTTTGTCACCGGACTCACCACTGTCACCGACATTACATTTGGCACCGACGGCACTCTCTACATAGCGGAATTCTCATCAGATACGGTGACAGTTCTCGGGGGAGGAGATATTAGTGAAAATGCCATATCCATTCCCGGGCGAGTCCTCATATGGAATGGGAGTGAGCTAACGGTATTTGCCGATAATGTTGTTTCACCAACGGGCCTTCTCGCAACCGACTCAACTCTGTACATAAGCGAAGAGTTCGCCGGAAGAGTCTCCAAACGTCCACTCAACTGACCACAATCGTTAACGCAAAGGTTCTTGATACTGTCCCTCTAGTTTCAGCCAGAGAAACGCAATAAAGCCGTACCAGCAAACTTGGTACGACCTTGTCACCACCACAGCGTCATTGGTGGAGTTCGATAAGAGTTGGATGTGCGCCGTGGCTCAGGCGTTCGAAGCAACTAGTTCCGTTAGCCGGTTGTTGAGCATGGCTATTTTTTCTTCGGGAACGTTCAGATTTGTTGCGGCAATGATGGCGTTTCGAAGGTGGTTTTGTGCTTCGGTTTTAGCGTTTACTCCGGCAGCTACGTCTGTTGCCAATTCGAAGTATTTCATCGCACGTTCGTGATCGTTTGCCACTGAAAAGTGATAGCCGAGTCTGTGAGCATTGTCTTCGAGACTGTTTTCGAACACTGATTCCATCGCCTCTGCTACTCGGAGATGGAGCGTGCGTCGTCGCCGTAAAAGTATGGAGCTATAGGCGGCATCACGAGCTAGTTCGTGCTTGAACATGTACCGGAGTTCGGATTGATTCACTTCTGTTTGAATCATTTCTTGGCTCTCGAGTGTTGTCAGTTGCATGTCTAGTTCAAGGGTGGAATCAGAAATTTTACCGAGGATGCTGTGATAAAAGGCTCGGCCGATAACCGAGGCTAGCTGAAGCGTGTCTTTTGCATCGTCGCTGAGGCGATCCATACGTGCCATCAGTAGTGATTGGAGCGAGTCGGGTATCGTAGCTTCGTTGATGTCGCTGGTTTCGTTCCACTCGAGTCCGTTGGCTGTGCGCTGGACCATTCCTTGATCGACGAACCACCGAACGACTTCTTCGACGAAGTAGGGATTTCCTTCGGCTTTTCTTAGGACCAGTTCTCTGGCTTCGATTGGAATATCTTGAATGTGGAGTAGTTCGGTAATTAGTTGATTTGTGTGTTCGACATTGAGTGGTTCGATAACGAATTCGGTATATCGTCCAGCGAATTTGCTCTGCGCTACTTTACGAACTTGCTGGGCGGGCGATTGCGGATCGGGCCGGTACGCGAGCACGATCATCATTTGTGTGTCGACGATAATATCCAGCATGTGGATTATTAGTTCCATTGAGGCGTCATCCGACCATTGAAGATCGTCGAATATGACAATAGTCGGGCGGTTCTTGGTTGCTTGAACGAATGCCGGAATTACAACTTGAAATAGATCAGTCTTTATCGCCTCTGCGGAGTGATTTGGCGCTTCGTGTAATACTTTTGCGGCGATGATTTTCTCGACGGCGGTGCTACACAGTGAGACCGCTTCATCGGTTCCACCCATTGATCGGAGGGCACCATCGACTTTACTGTGTATGGTGCCGGGGCTGTCCGTCAGTTCGACTCCGAACATCCCCCGTGCGAGATTTTGAAACAGTGAGTAGGGTCGACCTATATCGTAGGGAATGCCTTGAGAGAATTCCCACGTCAGTTCGGGTTCAGTTTTGATCCATTCCTCACGAAGTTCGCTGAGTAAGCGACTTTTGCCGAGTCCTGCTTCGCCGATTATTGAAACGATTTGGCCTGATCCAGATTTGGTCGATTCGGCGAGCCTGATGAGCTGCTTCAACTCCTCATCTCGGCCTATTAAGGGAGCACCAGTTCCTTTGGGGCGTTCTGATCGGAGGCGAGGACTGAGTACCCGGAAAACATCGACTGATTCGGATTTTCCTTTTACTTCAATGCCGCCGAGTGGTTCGAGATTAAATGCGCTTTCAACGATTTTTTTTGTGTCGGCTGATATTTGAAGAGTGCCGGATGCCGCGGTTTGTTCCATTCGGGCTGCCACGTTCACAGCGTCGCCCATTGCGGTGTACTCGGACACTGCGGCAGAGCCAACTTCTCCTACGACGGCTAACCCAGTATTGATGCCGATTCGGAGGTTGAACTCTTGGCCGTAGTCGCGTCGGACGCTTTCTTGAAGTTCGCTAATACCTTCGAGGATTTCAAGCCCTGCTCTCACTGCTCGTTCTGAATCGTCTTCATGGCTTACGGGGGCGCCAAAGAATGCCATCATTCCATCACCGGTGAATTTACCGATAGTGCCTTCGTATCGAATAATCGGAGCAGTCATTTTCTCGAAAGCTTCGTTCATGATTTCGACCCATTCTTCGGGGTCGATGTTTTCTGCAAGCGCGGTTGAGTTTGCTACATCGCAAAACATCAAGCTGAGAATTCGGCGTTCACTGCGGCCGGTACGCGAGCTTCGAGACCCTCCTGGGCGTAAAACATCAGCCATAGTGATCGAATTTCCTCTGATTACTGCTCGCCATTGGCGTTGTCACCGGTCAAGTTTGTGTCGGACTTGAATGTCCGAAGGCACACATAATATCAACCTTTAACAAGTGAACTACGTTGTGCCCAATTCACAAGCAAATGGCCGACTCCAACGACCGAATTCTCGCCTTAGATACACTGCTCGGCCACGTATCTACATCGACCTAATCATCGAGTGAACGCTGAGTTCTGTCAGAACCTACATTGGGAACTGCTCCGTTCCTTCTAATGGCCCGTCCGAAGCGTACCGTTCAACAGAACTAGACATCAGCATCGATTCTCTTAGGTTGACTCACCTGATATCTGTGATCGAGAGTTTTGAAGTTCATCAAGTGCCGCCTGCCTTTGGTCGGGTGCGGCTTGCATCACTATTTCCATTACAGCGTCGCTTGTTTCTTCGAAAACTCGATCGGTGAATCCTCCGACGCTACGGCTTAAGTTCGCAACTCCAACCATCGTGTTGATTATTGCGGCTTCAACTTCGACTCCCGACTCGATAGCACCTCGAACGGCACCCTGGGCCGCGCTAGCCACGAGATCTTCCGGTTGCCCAAGTCCGGCGCGTTGTAATCCGCCCACCGCCTGCTCGACGACTTCCCCGGGAGATTCTTCGGGGCACTGTTCCATTTCAGTTTCGGCATGTGCTAGCCCCCGAGCCGTCTGTACTGCTAATTCACCGATTTCTTCTTGCCTGAACGATATTGGTTTCTTAAGTCGACGCACGGCTTCACCGATACGTTCGGAAACTCGATTCACCGCGTCTGCTCCACGCCCGACCGCGATCTTGGCTGTTCTTGCTGTTTCTGCGAGCTGATACGCCGTTACTCCAAACGCCACATCTAGACCAGGAATTGGGGCTCTGAGCATCGCACCGTACGGAAAATGACCGACAATCCCGAGGCCGGGGACCGTGCTCATTGGCTGAGTCATTCGGCGCATGGGAGCTATAAGAGATTCAAGAACCACTTCGCGGCCAACCTCTCCGTCCTCTTGTAAAGCCGCCAAAATCGAAAGGCTAAACAGGCCCAGCACGAATGCGATTCCGAACAAGAAATCGAATCCTGCTAGGCTGAACGCTGGAAAGTTTGTTGAGGTGGATGCCGATGTCCATGAAATATTGAAATCGAGCATGTTTGTAGCAAATACTGTTGCGAAAATACCTCCAAGCAATGGCCCAATTCCAGCACCTACATTCGCCGCCAGCGAATTAACCGCTAGGTACGAGGTAGCATCTCCCTGAGGTGCGAGCCGCATAGCGACAACCCCGGAACTGATATTTACGCCTGCCGCAGCAACCCCTGATAACAGGTGCAAAATTAGCAGTAACGGGATTGTCAGAAAATACTTTTCGGGCATAGTTGTGAATACCCAACCCAGAATCACCAACATGTACAAGGATGCCGATAGCTGAAGAATCACCTTCGCCCCAAGCCGATCGACCATAGGCCCCCACACCTTCAAAAACAGCACATTGGATACCTGAGCCAAAATACTGAAGCCAATCACCGCCGATAGCGGTAGCCCCAGTCGTTGCAACATATAGACGGCGAAAAACGGCGTTGCAAGGTTCAACGCCACCCCCCAGAGGAAGTGAAATCTCAGCAAGTGGGAGTAGTTTTTGTCCCTCAACGGGATTTTCAAGGCCGAAATCAAAGAACGGCCGACTCCCGCAGGTCGTTGCATCAAGGGTTCTGGCATCAGCGCTATTGTGAAAGGTGACAACAATCCGAGTGTTATTGCCCCGGCAAATAGTGCGATCGTGTACCCAATTGCCTTTTCATCAAGGGTTGAATCGCCTCGGCCCCACCAATCCACGAAGAGTGCCGCAGCGAGCCCGAACACTATGGCAGCGACAGATCCCAGCATCAATCGTCGGGCGAAAAAACTACCCATCGTGTTTTGAGGAACGAGGTCTCGAATCCAACTGTTCCAAGAACAACTCGTCACAGCATTCAAAAAACTTCGGACAATCATCAGAGTGAGAAGCAGCCAAATTGCAGTGTTGCTCGGTAACGAGAAGAAAAGCGGAATAGCGGCCATCGGAATCCAAAGCAACTGGGCAGGCAGCCATGTAACCAGAGCAATGAATTTTCGGTTTCCAACCTTCTCAATGAGTAATATCGCCGGAATTTGAAGAGGCTGAGTGATGAACGGGATTGATGCGAGCAATCCGATCTGGAAGTTACTGGCACCCAGAATTAGTGCATAAGCCGCCAGAAACCCGCTCGTGGTAATGCTTCCAAACCCCATGGAAGTGATTCCCTCGCGGGTCAGCCATTTTAAACCCGAATGGATCTCTGCATCGGCGAGGGTAGATTTCGGAGTTAGGAACGACGGGTAGTGCAAACTGCCTTTCTAGGTCGCACGGCGGATCGAGTACTACATTAGACAGATGCCGAAAGTGGTCGTTCATCTAGTCAAGTCGTTGCCGTAAATCGACTTGTATAACATCATCAAACCAAGTGGCAACCAGAATCTCGATTCGTGAGCCTGCTATTGCACCTTACACTAAGGGCTTTCATCTCATCGAATGAAGCCGAGTGATTCTGTCGTGTTATGTCAGAACTTAGCCCCAGCCAGATGGAGAGGGCAGAAAGGTGTAACCACCAGTTGCATTAGTTCAAACAGGGCATCGAACGTTAGTGCATGGGATAATGCCGACATGCGTAGTACATGTGTAAGAATGCTGGCCGTAATTTCGACACTTCTCGTCGCAGCTTTATTCGTTTCGTGCGGTACTGATGAACGTGTGGACGATTCTCTCGACTCTGTCTTGGGAGCAAGCATTGGATCTCAGCCGCTCGATCCCGCTATTGCAACACTCGACGAAATTCTCGATCGTGCGAGGATTGTGATGGGTGAGGTTACTTCGTACAAAACTCGTGGTACGTCGCTACTCGAAAGATCAATTGGCTCCGATTTTACTAGCACTCATCTAACCGATGAGATCAGAGAATGGCAATCTCCCGACCGTTTATATGTCCGTTCGGAAATTGCCGAATCTGGATTTCGTGATGCCATATTGAACGAGTCTATAAATCTTTCCGATCGGGGCTATTTACGTAATAACGATGGCGTCTGGCTACAGATCGAATCCTCCCTGCCATCACCCTGGCAAGAATCGACATATTCAGCACATGTCATCGTTCTCGATGCACCAGACATGAAGTTGGCTTCGCGAAGCGAAAAAACCGAAGAGGGTACGAAAGTCTATCGGTTGGAGTTCACAGAGAGTCCGTTCTTGCCCTTCTATGAAGAGACACAGGCTGAATCGGCTGCACCAGGGCCCATCGTAAATTCCCCTGAGTTTCCAGGAAATATCTTCACAAACGTCACGTCGTTGCTGATCGATCAGCAAACGTTCCGAATTCTCGCCCAAATTACGGATGTAACCACTGAATTCATCCCACGTGACCAAAATCCCGACCGTGTTGATAACGCTGTCGTAATGTCGACCTTTGTTTCCGATGAACGAAAACACACTGTTCAAACAAATTACTACTACGATTACAACGTACCGAACGTAATTGACCAGCCAACCGAATACATGACCACGTCCGAAGCCAATCATCTGGTGCCCAAGTCGACCGGGAACAACCACCTACGCTGCCGGAAAACATGTTCACTGGAAGCTGCTCCGAACCCGGCGTAACTTGGCCCAAATGTGCTGTTCAATCCACCGCTGAATTCGACTCGATGCTGTCGATATTTCCAGACGATCACAAAATTCCCGTAGGTGGTGATGTCGTAATTACGTTTGCGTTCGAAGGAGCACTGAATATCGAATGGCCGGTCGACGGATTCATCTGGCACGCCCCCAGCGGGTCGTTCATGATCATATGTATTTCCGATTCGCCTGAACCTGAATTTAGCTTCTGGAAATATAGCGGGTCGTCACACCAGAGGAACTTCCCCGAGGCGGAACCACGACTCAGCCAGATATGGGCTGACGACGCGGTTGCGAACCTGATCCGAGGTAGGACTTACGAAGTTAAGGGCAGTTGTCGGTAACGCTCGATTGGAACGGGTTCTGTCAATCCACCACCAACCCAGCGTCATTCATGGAGTTCGACCAGATCGAGCTGTAACGTGAACACTGCGTTATCAACTCGAAAGACGATATTCGCCAACAAGTGGGCGACTCTAACGACCGAATTCTCGCCTTAGATACAATACCCGGCCACGTATTCAAATCGACCTAATCATCGAGTGAGCGCTGAGTTCTGTCAGAACCGATTGGGGATACCCAATCTTCGTTCAATCCGCTGGCACTGTGGCGAGCATCCGTAGTAATCCAATCGCTCCACCATCTTAGTGTGAGCGTCAATCCTGACGCCTCCTTTTTGCACTCCGTAAATTCACTCGGCACAGCGAGCATGTTGATCGTCCATTCCATGCGAATTTGCTTGCCGCTAATTCGCGTAAGTCAATTCACCTAACCCGGTTACGTATCGTCTGCAACAGTTTTTGAGGGAATCGCTAAAGACCGAATCTTGATACTTGTCCAACATAACATGCATATTTGCGTTTTTATCAGGCTAGGTACTAAGGATCAGGCCCAGCTAATTCTGGTATCGGCGCAAATCAATCACTCAAAAGGGACAAATGATGACTGAGCACATAAGCGCAAAAGGAATCTCACGTGGACATAACAGTTCACTGAATTTCGAAAATGCCTTGAATCGTTCAAAGAAGATAACTGCACTAACGGCATTGCTTTTCGCTATCGTACTTATAGCGGTTACTGGTTGTTTTGGCGGTTCAGATGAACAGGCGAGTAAGACCACTATCACTCGAACCACGCGACCTGCTAGAGATAGCGTTCGGACCACTGTAAGCAGTCACGAGACCGCTCTAGCAGTAGAACATGTGGCACCAACATCTGATCACGCAGTGGCGGCGAATGATGAACAAATAGCAGCATCCGAAGCGGGGCACGATTCGGTGTCCGCTGTACCTGTTAGCCATGTTGTATCGACAACTAGCGACACCACCGGTGATGCAGCAGTTTCGCATGATCCTGCTGCCGCGCCAGAACATGATGCCGTAGCCGATGCAGCTCACGCCACTGCCCACTGGGAATACACCGGTGCAGTCGGCCAAAATTACTGGGGGGACTACTTGAAGAGAATTTCAACTCATGTGTTGATGGTTCAGCCCAGTCACCGATCGACGTACGTGACACTGTGATCACCGACTTGCAGGACATCTCTTTCCACTACAACCCAGCTGTACTTGCGATCAGTAATAACGGCCACACGATACAGGCTAGCTACGGAAAGACTGACCAAGGAGATGGCGGCTACATGATCGTCGATGGTCAGGAATTCCTGCTGTTGTCGTTCCACTTCCACCGACCCAGTGAACACACCGTCAACGGTCACCACGCCGCTATGGAAATGCACCTTGTTCACAAAGCTGACGATGGAACACTCGCTGTTGTAGGTGTGCTAATTGAACCTGGTACTTTCAATACGCAGCTCGATCCGATCTGGGTAGTAATGCCTCAGACCGCAGGCGAAGAAGTCACAATGGACACCCTCGTGGACGTGAATCAACTTCTACCACAGGATCTTCGAACCTACCGATACCCGGGATCACTTACGACTCCCCCGTGTTCGCAGGGCGTGAAGTGGAACCTAATGACAAGCCCGATCTCCGTTTCTAGCGGACAAGTCGATGCTTTCAAAGATCTTTACTTCTTCAACGCTCGGTATACCCAGCCACTAAACGGTCGAGTGATTCTCGAAGACGCATCGGTCGGGAAGTAACTCTCTAATTCCATAGGGTAACTGTGCTGTCGTATTCAAGCGAAAACGGCAGCACCACTCCCATATAAATTCCCCTGAGTTTTCAAATATTGAGAACTCAAAATAAACAATAAAATCGAGACAATGAAACTAAACATACAAACAAAATTACTTGCGGCATTCGGACTAATGATTGTCCTGATGATCGCCGTATTTGGCGTCGGATTCAGCGGCATGAGTAATCTCTCAAACCACACTGAAACCATCGTTAAAGAAGATTTGGTAGAGGACGTTGCTATTCGAGAACTGGAAGTTTTTGTTCTTGAAATGACCACATCGTACGCCAATTTTGTCATCACACAGCATGAAGAAGATCTCAATGAAATTGAGCACGAAATTGCAGGTGTTTATGAGCACTTTGATAAACTTGAGGGCCTTTTTGACAAAAAACCAGAGTTGCTCAAGCTTCTTTGGGTTGTTGAGGACGAGTACGAAATCTTCATGGAAGCTGGTGACGAGCTTGTTCTGCTCGTGCAGTCGGGTGCTTCTGATGCAGAGATAGTTCATGAACTCGGACTTCTCGATCAAGATGCACTTGCCCTAGAAGAAGACCTCGACATTGTGGCAACTCACGTTGAAGAAGTTATCGTTGTCGCATATGACGAAGCAGTACAGGCAAAGTCATCAGCCAATGTCATGGCGATCACTGTTCTGATCGTTTCTTCAATAGTGGGTGCTGGAATTGCATTCTGGATCGCACGAAGCATTTCCACTGGCGTGAAGAGTGTTTCCGCCGCAGCCGAAGAGCTTGCAGACGAGATTCTTCCGCAACTCGTTATGGTTACCGAGGCAGTTGCTTCTGG
>ERZ890510.901-NODE-901-length-21409-cov-5.355718_pt1 | contig 21409 bp, 16 predicted proteins | sample MGYA00521265_ERZ890510 | MGnify/ENA primary metagenome ERZ890510 (study PRJEB32303, sample SAMEA104408624) | aquatic metagenome | biome: Brackish water; feature: Chemocline; material: water | place: Baltic Sea | collected 2014-10-26T21:54:00 | depth 110 m ...
GATATTATTGATTTGTCGATGGGTAACCCCGATGGACCAACGCCACCCCATATTGTCGAGAAGTTAGTTGAGGCTGCGAGACGTCCAGCGAATCATGGATACTCTGTTTCTAAAGGGATCCCGCGTTTACGCAAAGCGATTACAAATTGGTATGCTCAGCGCTACGGTGTGAGTCTTGATCCGGAGTCGGAGGCTATTGTTACGATCGGTTCAAAAGAAGGCATTGCTCATTTAGCTCTAGCAACGTTGGACCGAGGTGATGTTGTTCTGGTGCCGAATCCAAGTTATCCCATACATATCTATGGCCCCGTCATTGCCGGGGCGGATATTCGTCATGTGCGCAATACACCGGATGTTGACTTTTTTGAGGAGCTAGAGAGAGCGCTTAAGGAGTCGTTTCCAAAGCCGAAAATGATTATTGTTAATTTTCCTGGGAACCCAACGACGCAATGTGTTGACCTTCCATTTTTTGAGAAACTTCTAGGCATTGCTCGAGAGCACGGAATCTATGTGGTTCATGATTTAGCCTATGCAGATATTGTCTTTGATGGTTACAAAGCACCTTCAATACTTCAAGTGCCTGGGGCTAAAGAGATTGCGGTTGAATTTTTTACCATGTCTAAAAGTTACAATATGGCCGGCTGGCGCATTGGTTATATGGTCGGCAATCCTGATTTGGTGGCGGCCTTGGCTAGAATTAAGAGTTACCACGATTACGGGACATTTACTCCGTTGCAGATTGCTTCGATAGTTGCACTTGAAGGCCCGCAGGATTGCGTTGAAGACATCCGTAAAACGTATGAGAATCGACGTAATGTGATGGTTAAGGGTCTGCATGAGGCCGGATGGAATGTGGATATACCTAAAGCTGCAATGTATATATGGGCCAAAATACCAGAGCCCTATCGACATTTTGGATCCTTGGAGTTTTCTAAGCGTTTGTTAACAGACGCCAAACTTGCCGCCGCTCCTGGGATTGGATTTGGTGAGTATGGAGACGATCATGTTCGATTGGCATTGATCGAGAATGAAGCGCGTATTCGGCAAGCGATTCGGGGCATTAAGGATATGTTCCGTAAAGATGGGGTACTTGACTCGTTAGATGGAAAAATCCTCAACGATGTGAAGGTCTCATAATGATCATTGAACATAGATTGCGATATGCCAAAATTTGGAAGTTGGAGTTGATGTGGTGAAAACGGTCAGAGTGGGTTTGATAGGTGTTGGCACAGTGGGTAGAGGTGTGTTTGATGTTCTGAATCGAAATTGTGAGGAAATATCCAGAAGGGCCGGGTGTGAGATTATCGTTAGCGCTGCCTGTGCACGTGATCTAGATAAGGCAAAAGATTTTCTGGGGCCGACTATAAAACTTTATAGAGATCCGTTGGAAGTTGTTCGTGATAAAAATGTGGATGTTGTTATCGAGTTGATTGGCGGTGTAACAACGGCACGCGCAGTTATTGAGGCATCAATCGCCTTGGCAAAGCCGGTAGTGACGGCGAATAAGGCACTGATTGCCGAGCAGGGGAATGACCTATTCGCCCTAGCAAAGAAAAGTGGCTCTATGGTTGCCTTTGAGGCTGCGGTTGCGGGAGGGATCCCGATCATAAAGGCCTTGCGTGAAGGACTCAGTGCTAATCGCATTGAGTCTGTCGCGGGGATCTTGAATGGCACAACCAATTTTATTCTCTCAGAAATGCGCACGAACGGATTGTCGTTTCAGGACGCTTTAAGCGAAGCGCAGCGACTGGGTTATGCGGAGGCTGACCCAACTTTTGATGTTGAGGGAATTGACGCGGGACAAAAGTTAGCAATCATCGCTTCATTGTCGTTTGGTATTCCTATCCAACCTGAAAAGGTGTATTGCGAGGGCATTACGGATTTAACGGAAGGTGATATTCGGGCTGCAGAAGATTTTGGCTATCGAGTCAAACTTCTTGCGATCACGAAACGTCGAGATCATGGATTCGAAATGCGGGTACATCCAACTCTGGTGCCGCAAAACTGTGTGATTGCGAGTGTTGATGGGGCGATGAATGCAGTCTTGGTCCAAGGTGATGCGGTTGGTCAGACTCTGTATTACGGCGCAGGCGCAGGCGCAGAACCTACAGCATCAGCTGTGATTGCTGATTTAGTCGATGTGGTGCGATTGCGGGATGCGGCTGCGAGCGCTCAGGTGCCGTACTTTGCGTTTCAAACCGATCGTTTAAATGATGTTCCAATTCTCGATATGGGCGAAGTCGAGTCCCCATGCTACCTTCGCGTGAGGGTTCGCGATGAACCCGGTGTGCTCGCAAGTATTGCTGGTATTTTAGCTGAGTATGGGGTGTCGATTGAGGCCATGCGCCAGCGTGAATCGGAAGGTGGTCATGCAGGGGTTGATATCGTCATCTTTACCCACACAACAAACGAAAAATCAATTAATGATTCGTTGAAAAAAATCAACGCGCTCGACAGCGTGTTTGATATGCCTGTGCGTCTTCGTATCGAGACGTTTTCATAGTTAAGTTCCCACCAAGAAATTCTTTAGAAGAAACTTTATGACCAATACTTTTTATAACGGCTTAATTCATAAATATCGGGATAGACTTCCTGTCAGTGACTCAACGAGAATCATTTCATTAAACGAAGGCAATACGCCGCTTATTGAGTTGAAAAACCTGCCTGAGCGCTTGGGATGGGATCTTCAGGTGTTTTGTAAATTTGAGGGTTTAAATCCAACTGGTTCGTTTAAAGATCGAGGCATGACTATGGCCGTCACGAAAGCGGTTGAGTCGGGCGCCAAGGCCATTATTTGTGCATCTACAGGTAATACCTCAGCCTCAGCCGCAGCCTATGCGGCGCGCGCGGGCATTAAAAGCTTCGTGTTGATTCCAGACGGTAAAATTTCATTGGGCAAGCTGTCGCAAGCCATGATGCATGGCGCCACCGTCATTCAAATTAGAGGTAACTTTGATGATGGCATGCGGCTTGTTCAGGAGCTATCTTCGAGCATGCCTTTAAACTTGGTTAACTCCATTAACCCGTATCGTCTGCAAGGTCAAAAAACAATTGCTTTCGAAGTCATTGAGTCGTTAGGCGATGCGCCTGATTATCATGTCTTGCCGGTGGGTAATGCCGGTAACATTTCGGCACACTGGATTGGTTACAGCGAAGCTGCAGGTGAGAATTGTGGCAGTTGTAATTTGTGTAGTGGGGAGTGCACTCTTAGAGGTGATGTGCTCAGTACGAAAAGACCTAAGATCGTGGGTTACCAAGCTTCAGGTGCTGCGCCATTTCTGAGGAAACACATGGTTGATTCGCCTGAGACGATTGCAACCGCGATTCGCATTGGTCATCCTGTGTCGTGGGATTTGGCATGGGCTGCGCAGAAAGAGTCGATAGGTTGGTTTGAAGAGTGCACGGACGACGAAATATTACGAGCGCAGAAATTACTGGCTGAGTCAGAGGGTATATTTTGTGAGCCTGCTTCGGCTATTTCAATAGCGGGTTTGACTAAGGATATCGAGAAAGGTCGGTACGAGAAGGGGGCGAAAATTGTATGCACACTTACGGGTCATGGTTTGAAGGACCCCGATACGGCAATAGCTCAAAGTGCAACGCCCGTCGTGGTTGATGCCAATCGCGATGAGATAAGCGCGATCATAAGCGATCTTTTGTGAAGCGCTACTTTATTGCTTGTAATTGCCAAACGAAGTGTGAGATTGAGCGTTTGACATACTTTTTGTGAGCGTTCTTGATCACATTAATTAACGAACGTTCTGCAGTCTGGGCGTATTTTGGATAGATCCTTTGCGCTTCGATAACTTTGAATTGCCCGGTAAAACCATAGCGCTTCGCGGCGGCGTTCTCGCCACAGAAGTATTGGTGTGTGCCCTCGGTGATGATATTCACGTGAGTCGGGTCTTGGAACGCTTCCGGTGAAGGAAACGCTGGTGTAGATGCGTAAAATAAGCCATTGGGTTGCAGTACGCGGTGAATTTCATTCATCAGATCAACAAATGGATTCACAATAATTTTTCGCTCGTGATCGACTGACTGCCTCGGGATGTGTTCAATAACGTCAAAAGCAGACACAGAGTTGAAATAGGAATCTACAAAAGGAATTGGCTCGCATACTAGGTTGCAGATTTTAAAGTGCTCATCGGGCTCTCTAGTTCCTAATGAGAGGTCGACGCCAAATAATTCTGATGCGTTATAGGGGTTGCGTGCATAGTCTCCGCAGCCTAAATCTAGATGCTTATTTGAGTTTTCAATAGTGTGCATGCGTATTCTTTATTCCTTTAAAAGACAAGTCGCATTGAAAGATCGATTGAGTCAATATCTTTTGTTAATGTGCCAATAGATATGCGATCAACGCCCGTCTCGGCGATAGCTACAATAGAGCTCATAGTGATGCCCCCAGACGCTTCCAGCAATGCCCGTTTATTTGTCAGTGCTACTGCGTCTTTCATTTGAGAGACCGTAAAGTTATCCAGAAGTATCAAGTTTGCACCATTGTCTAGTGCTTCTTTCAATTGTTCGAGCGACTCTACCTCGACTTGAATGGGAATGGTTTTGTCAATGTGCCGCGTGGCAGCAAGTGCTGCCGTAATACCGTTAGAAGCGGTAATGTGATTTTCCTTAATAAGAACTCCGTCATACAATCCAATACGGTGGTTTTTTCCGCCACCGACTCGGACAGCATATTTCAGCGCCTTTCTTAGCCCTGGAAGTGTCTTTCGAGTATCCAAAATAGTAGCTTTAGTATGAGAAATGGCGTCGACGTACCGTCTTGTTTTTGTTGCAACAGCAGACAGCGTTTGCAAGAAATTCAATGCGGTTCTCTCTCCAGTTAAAAGCGCTCGGGCTGGCCCTTGTAGCTTGCAGATTATTTCTCCTGCCGCTACTCGATCCCCATCCTGGTATTGCCAATCAAGAGTGATTGATGGGTCGAGTTTCTGAAACGTTGCGTTCGCCCATGCGCTTCCAGATAGGACACAATCAACTCTGGACAAAATAGCACCTTGGCCAATTTTTTCTGCTGGAATTAAAGACGAAGTCAGATCGCCACTGCCAAGATCCTCTTTAATGGCTAAATCAACGTCGCTATCTATGGTTTCTTTTAAATTGAAATTACTCATTGCATCAAAACTATGGTTGAGGGTGATAAGTGCTTATTGTGTGAGAGCTTGAATGGAAATGGCTCCTCTGATCTCTCCGACTTTATATCCTTTGGCTCTGTCGAAAGGGTATCGCTGATTAAGTATTTTTGCCACATCGTTAGGGATATCGCTTTCGGCCCCATGACACGTTAAACAAATGGGTCCGGTGGGCAGTGCTTTCATGTATCGAACGATATATTTTTCAGATTGATGGTCGACGAATGTGGTGTCTAAATTTTTACCCGGCTCACCAGATAACACCCTAGCGGAGAACTGTCGTAACTGTTCTTGTTCCCATGTGTCCGGGGTGCCGATGAGTGGGTTTCGCACTTTAAGACTCACCCTCGATATTTTCCATCCAGTCTCTTTTGAGAGTTGATTGGCAAGAGTTGGTGCTATCGTCTCACACACCTGAATGGCAGCTTCAGGACCATCGGAGGACATGGCCGTCTTCAGTGATTTACCTAATGTCTCCATGAAATCGATAGCGACAGACTGCATTTCACCAATCAGCACTTCATTTGATACGGACTCCTTTGCATGGCAGATCCCGCAACTCAAAAAAATTAGAGTGGTCATTAGGCATAATTTTTGTTTCATGGTAGACCTCAACGGTGATTCATACGCAGTGTGCACTTGAAATTAGTAAATCTCCCCCAATTTTAGTACTAACTAGACATAGATATGAGGAATTGTTATGAGGCTCGATAAATTCACGACTCGTTTTCAAGAGTCGTTAGCATCTGCTGAGACGCTAGCGTCGGCCAACCGGAATTCTATCATTGAGCCTGAACATCTTTTGCTGGCCTTACTTGATTCGGATGAGCAATTGATACGTTCTATCCTCAGCCGTGCTGGCGTTAAGAATGATGCGCTTAAAACCGAGTTGCAAGCAGCGATCTCTAATTTTCCTAAGGTGGATGAGATTCGAGAGCTTTCTTTGTCTCATTCTCTCAATCGCTTGTTGATAGACACAGAAAAGCTGTCTCAGGATCGAAATGATCAGTATGTTTCCACTGAATTATTTTTATTGGCCGCGATCGTGGGCAGAAATGGACTTGGGAAAATACTCTTAAAGCACGGCGGTTCTGAATCCAATTTAAAGACAGTGATTGAAGACATTAGAGGAGGGGATTCGAACTCAAGTGCGGATGCTGAGAGTCATCGTCAAGCGCTCGAGCGTTATACCGTTGACGTTACTGAGCGGGCAAGGCAGGGCAAGTTGGACCCCGTGATTGGACGCGATGATGAGATCAGAAGAACGATTCAGATTTTACAGAGAAGAACAAAAAATAATCCGGTGCTCATTGGCGAGCCTGGCGTAGGAAAAACTGCCATTGTTGAGGGGTTAGCTCAGAGAATTATCAATGATGAGATCCCTGATAGTCTCAAGGGGAAGCGTGTGTTATCGCTCGATATCGCAGCACTTTTGGCTGGGGCAAAGTACCGCGGTGATTTTGAGGAAAGGCTTAAGTCAGTCCTAAAGGCGTTAGCGCGAGACGATGGCATGACAATAATTTTTATTGACGAGTTGCACACCATGGTGGGTGCAGGTAAGTCAGAGGGTGCGTTAGACGCAGGAAACATGCTTAAACCCGCATTGGCGCGTGGGGATCTTCACTGTGTCGGTGCGACGACACTCGACGAATACCGCAAGTATGTCGAAAAGGATTCCGCGCTCGAGCGACGGTTCCAGAAGGTGATCGTGGACGAACCAACGGTTGAAAGCACTATAGCTATCCTTAGAGGCTTGCAAGAGCGATACGAACTACATCACGGTGTCGACATTACCGATCCGGCAATAGTGGCTGCGGCACAGTTGTCCCATCGGTATATCACCGATCGGTTTTTGCCAGATAAGGCTATTGACCTGATTGATGAGGCGGCCGCTCGAATAAAAATGGAGCTTGATTCTAAGCCCGAGGCATTGGATAAAATTGACCGTCGTTTGATTCAATTAAAAATTGAACGAGAATCTGTAAAAAAAGAAGCGGATGATGCATCTAAAAAAAGATTACACGTTATTGAGGTCGAGATCGAAAAGCTGAGTAAGGAATATGCCGATCTTGATGAAATATGGAAATCTGAAAAATCGGTAGTACAGGGTGCACAGCGGATTAAAGAAGATATTGAGCAGATCAAACTCCAAATTGATGCAGCAAAACGGCAAGGTGATTGGTCCTCTGTCTCAGAATTACAGTATGGCAAGTTACCTGCTTTAGAGACTCAATTGATTCAAGATGCTCAGTTGCGTGAGGGAGCAGCGGCATTCCGCTTATTGAAGACTGAAGTCGGTGCTGATGAGATTGCTGATGTGGTGTCTCGAGCGACGGGTATCCCTATATCCAGAATGATGCAAGGCGAAAGGCAGAAGTTATTGTCTATGGAGTTAGAATTGCATCAGCGCGTCGTTGGGCAAAATGAAGCGATTCGGCTTGTGTCTGACGCAGTTCGTCGTTCCAGAGCGGGTCTCAGTGACCCTAATCGACCGTACGGTTCTTTTTTATTCTTGGGCCCCACAGGTGTGGGTAAGACGGAGTTGTGTAAAGCGCTGGCTCAGTTTCTCTTCGACTCGGAAGACCAACTCATCCGAATAGATATGTCTGAGTTTATGGAGAAGCATTCTGTATCTCGGTTGATCGGCGCACCTCCGGGTTACGTTGGGTATGACGAAGGGGGATACTTAACGGAAGCTGTTCGTCGCAAACCGTATTCAGTGATTTTGCTCGATGAGGTTGAAAAAGCACACCCTGATGTCTTCAATGTTTTACTGCAAGCTTTAGATGACGGCCGCATGACGGATGGTCAAGGGCGAACGGTTGATTTTAAAAATACGGTCATGGTGATGACGTCAAATATAGGTTCACACACAATTCAATCGATGGATTACTCGGATTACGACGCGCTTAAGAAAGTCGTGATGGATCAAGTTAAGGATTCATTTAAACCTGAATTCATCAATCGGATTGACGAGGCGGTGGTGTTTCATGGATTGGGACGTGGAGACGTGAGTGCGATACTAAAAATTCAATTGGCTCGGCTCGCTGAAAGGTTATCGAAGCTTGATGTCGGTCTGAATTTTAATGATGCGGTGCTTGATGCGCTGGGGGACAGTGGTTTTGACGCCGTGTATGGCGCACGACCACTTAAGCGGGCGATTCAGTCCGGCATTGAGAATCCGCTGTCAAAACTGATTCTGGAGGGAACGTTTGGGCCTGGTGATACGGTGACTATTGATGTGCACGAAGGTGGTCTTCGCTTTACTAAGTAAGGTCGCGGTTGTCTTTAATTAGCACTGGAAAATTTACCTCATATAGGGTAATTTACGCCTTAATACACAATATCTAGTGCTTTTAATGGCAATTTATGGACCCTGCTGACTTACTAACAATACCCGCCGAGCAAACTCGGATCGGTACTTTCCGTGGTGAACCGATCATCGATTTGCCTGCTAACTTGTATATCCCCCCTGAAGCGCTCCAGATTATGCTGGAGTCCTTTGAGGGCCCTCTTGATTTGCTATTGTTTTTGATCAGGAAGCAAAATCTCGATGTGCTTGACATCCCGATGGCAGATTTGACCCGCCAGTACATGGTCTACGTCGAGTCAATGAAAGTGCATAATTTGGAGTTGGCGGCTGAATATTTGTTAATGGCTGCAGTGTTAACTGAAATTAAATCGCGAATGTTGTTGCCTCGCCTGGCTACCGGGTCCGAGGATGAGGAGTTGGACCCAAGAGCGGAGCTCGTTCGACGATTAATTGAGTATGAGCGGATGAAGAAGGCATCGATCCGTCTAGATGAGCACCCAGTCATCGATCGTGACTTTTATCGAGCATCTTTATGTTTTGAGAAATCCAACTATGTTGCCCCACCCACGATTAGTCCTGATGATCTTCGTATGGCCTGGGTGGGAATCATCAATCGAGCTAAAAATAACCGTCATCACACGATAAGCAGAGAGGAACTCTCTGTGCGTCAGCATATGAGCCAAATCTTACGTCGTTTGAAAGATCAGCAATTTTTCCGGTTTGATGAGCTATTCGAGGTTGATAAAGGGGTTCAGTACGTTGTCGTAGCTTTTTTGGCGATACTCGAATTGGCTAAGGACAACTCAATTGAACTGTCTCAGCATGGGGTGTTCTCCACGATTTATGTGAGGTTATCAAATGGAGCTTAATGAAAATGAAATTACAGATATCAAGCGTTCGATTGAAGCCGCACTTCTAGCGTCTTCGGAGCCGCTGTCCATCCAAGATATAAAACGTATGTTTAATGATGAGGTTTCTGCGCTGGTGGTAAAGGATGCCCTAGCTGAGCTTGCCGGAGATTGGTTAACTCGAAGTGGCGAGCTCGTAGAAGTGGCTAGTGGTTGGCGGATACAAGTTCGAGCGGAATTTCAGCAGAAATTGGAGAAACTTGAACCTCAACGACCGCCCAAATATTCTAGGGCAGTCTTGGAAACTTTAGCGATTATTGCATACAAGCAGCCTGTCACTAGAGGTGATATCGAGGATGTTCGTGGCGTTGCTGTGTCGCCAAACATTCTCAAGACGTTGGAAGTCCGTGGATGGATTGATCAGATCGGGGTGAGAGAGACCCCGGGTCGGCCAGCCTTATTTGGAACCACTGATACATTTTTGGACGATCTTGGGTTGAAGGTATTAAGTGATTTGCCGCCATTAGATGATTTGGGTGAGCTGATCGAGGCGACGCCAGATCACGGTGAGCAAATGACGCTTGACGTGGGGTATGGTGGCGATGCGGCGCCAGACTCTTTATCCGTGCATGGAGCTGTTGCGCCTCGCTCCTTGAATTGATCACGATTTAGTAGACTGGGTTTTTAAGGCGCCACGTCTTTTTATTTTTATGTACTGTTTATTTGTGCTGCCGGGTTGTGTCCGTCGGGTAAACTCTGTTATGCTTCCGCTCCTGTTTTGCCGGTCGCGGGGTGGAGCAGTCTGGCAGCTCGTCGGGCTCATAACCCGAAGGTCGTAGGTTCAAATCCTGCCCCCGCAACCAATTAGCATATCAATAAGCCTCAACAGTCTGTTGGGGCTTTTTTGTGGATCAGTGATCGTTATTTGCTGTTATAATTATGAGACCAGAGTATTTGAACACAGATGGGCCTTAGGCCCATTTTTTGTTTCTGAATGAGCCGATGGAAATAGAAAATTTACTTGAGAAAACTTTGACAGGAATGAATTACGAGCTGGTCGACTTTGAAGTGGTCGGGCGATCTGGGTTAATTCGCATCTTGATTGATTCTGCCCAAGGTATTGGGATAGAGGACTGCACGACGGTCAGTAATCATTTGTCTCGTTTGTTTGAAATTGAGCATTTTGAGTACGACCGACTTGAAGTGTCGTCGCCGGGGCTTGATCGGCCACTTAAGAAGGTACTCGATTTTGAGCGCTTTCAGGGTGAAAAAGTAACTGTGCAGTTCAAGTTGGCATTCGAGGGGCAGAGAAAATTTCGAGGGCAACTGATTGGCGTTAGAGATAATTTGATAGATATGGAGTTAGAGGGCGGTCGAGTGGTTACGTTCGAGCTTCATGAGGTTAAAAAGGCGAACTTAATTCCTGCAATTTAGCTAATTTGAGAAGGTTATAGGACATGCAACGAGAGATGTTACTGCTGGTCGATGCTTTAGCGAGAGAGAAAAATGTCGCGAAAGATATTGTTTTTGAAGCGTTGGAGATGGCGCTGGCTTCAGCGACAAAGCGTAAAAATAAACTGGATATTGATGTGCGGGTTTCGATAGACCGGACAACAGGCGAATACGAAAGTTTTCGAAGATGGGAAATAGTCGAAGATGAAGAGCTTGATCTGCCAGATCAGCAGTTAACTCTTGAGGAAGGGTTAACGCGAGATGCTTCTATTCAGCTTAATGAGTTTATTGAAGAGCCATTGGAAGCAATTGAGTTTGGGCGAATTGGTGCGCAAGCGGCAAAACAAGTTATCATGCAGAAAATCAGGGATGCTGAGCGTGAACAGATCTTAAATGATTTCCTTGCGCGCGATGAATCCATTGTGTCGGGCACTGTTAAGCGCGTCGAACGAGGCAACGTGATTATTGAATCAGGGCGTGTGGAGGCGTTGCTCCCTCGAGAGCAGATGATTCCGAGGGAAAACATTCGTGTTGGTGACAGGATTCGTGCTTATCTAAGCCGAGTCGATCGAGAGGCGCGGGGCCATCAATTAATTTTATCGCGAACCATGCCTCAATTTGTGTCTAGCTTGTTTGAGCTTGAGGTCCCGGAGATAGAAGAGGGGTTGGTGGAAATTCACGGTGCTGCAAGGGACCCTGGTTCGAGGGCTAAGATTGCTGTTAAATCAAACGATAGACGTATTGATCCAGTCGGTACTTGTGTGGGGATGCGTGGATCGCGAGTGCAGGCCGTGACAAATGAGTTGTCAGGAGAGCGTATTGATATCGTGCTTTGGTCAGATGATCCGGCAACATATATCGTTAACGCATTATCTCCGGCTGAAGTCAGCAGGATTACGGTAGATGAAGAGAAACACGCGATGGATATTGTCGTTGAGGAAGAGAATCTTGCTCAAGCGATTGGACGTGGCGGGCAAAATGTCCGGCTTGCCTCAGAACTTACGGGGTGGACGCTAAATATCATGACGGAAGAGCAATCACAGCAAAAAGTGGAAGAAGAGTCGAACACTGTCCGTCAACATTTCATGGATGAAATTGACGTTGATGAGGACCTCGCTGATATTTTGGTTCAGGAAGGTTTCAGCACTCTTGAGGAAGTCGCGTATGTGCCTGAGTCGGAGTTACTTGAAATTGAAGGATTCGATAAGGGTACAGTCGAAGAGTTGAGGTCTAGGGCTAGAAATGCTTTGTTGGTGAAAGAAATTGCTAAAGAGGAACAGGCCACGACAGCGTCCACTGACCTAATGAATGTGGAAGGTATGACGGAAGAGCTCGCACGTACTCTGATTGGCGGAGGCATCATGTCTCAGGATGAGTTGGCTGATTTGGCGATCGATGATCTCAAAGAGATTGTCGAGATTGATGATGAATTGGCTGAAAGCTTAATTATGGCTGCGAGAGCACCATGGTTCGCTGAGTCTTAATGAATTTAAGGGCAAAAAATAAATGGCAAATGTGAATGTTAAAGAGTTTGCATCAGAACTTAAACTTCCTGTTGGGCGTTTGCTGGAACAGCTGGTGGCATCTGGTATTAAAAAAGACTTGTCCGAGGAGACCAATCTTACTGAGGTCGATAAGCGTCAATTGCTCGATTTTTTGAAGCAATCGCACGGGGATGACAAGCCGACAATGAAAATGACGCTAAAACGTCGCGAAAAGACCGAAATAAAGAAATCTGATGGAGCCGGTCGTTCACGTACGATTCAAGTTGAAGTTCGTAAGAAGCGCGTTATTATGAAAGAACCTGAGGTCGAGGTTGAAGTTGAGGTCAAGGTTGAAGCCCAGGTTGAAGCCCAGGTTGAAGCCCAGGTTGAAGCCCAGGTTGAAGCCCAAGTTGAAGCCAAGGTTGAAGCCAAGGAAGTGGTTAAAACTATTGCGCCGGATGTGGCGCCAAGTCTTCCATTATCTTCTGTTAAAAAGACTGCGGAGCAACTCAAGCGTGAAAGAGAGGCTAAGCGTCAGGCAGATCTGAGGGCTATTCAAGCAGCCGAGATCATTCAAAAGGAAGAAGATAAGAAGCGTCGGCAAGATAAGAAAGAAGCCGTCGCCGCGGAGCTGATTGCTGCAAAAGAACCTGAGGTATCGGGTAAAAAAGAAGTAGAGAAAAGCAAAGCTAAAGCTAAAGCCCCAGAGGGCACGCTGCATAGCCCGATCACAAAAGACGAAGCCAAAAAAGCCATTAAGAAAAAAGAGAATCAGGAACGTTTTGACGCGGAAAGCAAAAAGCGCGGGATCAAGACGCGGGGTGGTTACTCGGGATCAGGTGGGCGCGACGGTTGGAGAAATTCGGGCAGAAATAGAAATCGAAAAGGTCATGGGGCAGACAACGCTGCAGCAGCGCCGCAAGAGGTTATTGTGCGTGAGGTGCTTGTTCCAGAAACAATTTCCCTATCAGAGCTTGCTCACAAAATGTCAGTCAAGGCAGCTGAAGTCATCAAAGTGTTCATGAAGCTTGGCCAAATGGTTACGATCAATCAGGTGATTGATCAAGAAACTGCGATGATTGTGGTCGATGAAATGGGTCATATTGGGAAGTTGGCAAAAACAGAGGACCCACAAGCCTTCCTAGTGGAAAGTGCCGATCAGGACGTACCGCGTGAGCCAAGAGCGCCCGTTGTCACAGTTATGGGGCATGTCGACCATGGTAAAACCTCTCTTTTGGATTTCATCAGAACGACTCGAGTGGCGGGTGGCGAGGCGGGTGGTATTACTCAGCACATTGGCGCCTATCACGTCAATACGCCGAAAGGAATGGTTACGTTTTTAGATACTCCGGGTCACGAGGCGTTTACCGCGATGCGTGCTCGTGGGGCTAAGGCAACCGACATTGTTGTGCTTGTAGTTGCCTCAGATGATGGCGTTATGCCTCAAACAATTGAGGCGATTAATCATGCTAAAGCGGGAGGTACGCCCCTCATCGTGGCGGTTAATAAGATTGATAAACCCGAATCGAATCCGGAACGTGTCAAGCAAGAATTAAGTCAACATGAGGTTATTGGGGAAGACTGGGGTGGAGACACGATGTTCGCACACGTCTCTGCTAAAACTGGGGAAGGAATCGATGGGTTATTAGATTCCATTCTGCTGCAAGCTGAAATGCTTGATTTAAAGGCGCCCGTTAAAACTGCGGCAAGAGGAGTCGTGATTGAAGCCAGATTGGATAAAGGACGAGGTCCCGTTGCAACAATTCTAGTGCGCGAAGGGACGCTTAACCGAGGAGACGTTTTATTGGCTGGTACGGTGTTCGGTCGAGTTCGATCCATGGTCGATGAAAATGGATTATCGGTCGAGTCAGCTGGCCCATCGATTCCGGTCGAAGTCCAGGGGTTATCGGACGTGCCCGCGGCGGGAGAAGAAATTATTGTGCTGCAGGATGAAAAAAAGGCCCGAGAAATCGCGCTGTTCCGTCAAGGTAAGTTCCGAGAGGTCAAGCTTGCCAAGCAACAGTCGACTAAATTGGAAAACATGTTTGATCAACTTAAAGCAGGCGCAGTTAAGTCTTTAGCGCTGATTATTAAGGCTGATGTTCAGGGTTCTAGTGAGGCATTGGGTCATTCATTGACGCGTTTATCCACTGAAGAGGTTCAGGTCAACATTGTGCACTCGGGTGTGGGCGGTATTAATGATTCAGATATTAACCTTGCCTTAGCCTCAAACGCAGTGATTATTGGGTTTAATGCCCGAGCAGATGCTGGTGCGAGAAAGTTGATTCAAACGCATGGCATCGATGTGCGTTACTACAACATTATTTATGATGCTGTTGACGAAGTGAAAGCCGCCCTAAGTGGTTTACTCTCACCTGACAGAAAAGAAGAGACACTTGGTTTGGTTGAAATCAGGCAAGTATTTAGAATTTCTAAAGTGGGTGCTGTAGCGGGGTGTTATGTCCTTGAAGGTTTAGTCAAGCGTGGCTCCTCAGTACGATTGCTTCGAGACAATGTTGTGATTCATGAGGGCGAGTTAGATACACTCAAGCGCTTTAAAGATGATGTTAGAGAAGTGAAATCTGGCTTTGAATGCGGATTATCCATTAAGAACTTTGCCGACATCAATGAAGGTGACCAACTTGAAATATATGAGGTTGTTGAAATTGCCCGGTCGTTATAACGCATTTATTAGATGATTTCTTTTGGGTAAAAGCACACAAAGGTCAGGGCGGCTTAGAGATTATTTGCTTCGCGAGATCTCGGAGTTGATTCGATCCAAAGTCAGAGACCCTCGTGTGGGACAAATAACCATCACGGATGTTGCTGTGAGCCCAGACAGTTCTTTCGCTAAAGTTTTTTTCACACGATTGGGTGAAGATCACGATAAGTCGACGATTGAGGATATCCTCAATAAGGCACAAGGTTTCGTGCGTACGCATATCGCTAAAAATTTAAACATGAGGGTGGCACCTCACATTTCATTTAAATATGACGATACGCTCGAGCATGGTGATCGGATCAGCCGACTCCTTTCCGAAGCAAATCTCAAGACTTAAAGTACAAGATCATCCTACGAGTTTAGGAGGTAAGGTATGCCGCATAGTTACAATGGAATTTTATTGCTAGATAAGCCCTGCGGCATGTCTTCTAATCGTGCCCTGCAGCAAGTGAGGCGGCTGTTCGGGAACGCGAAAGCTGGATATGCGGGAACGCTCGATCCGCTCGCCTCAGGCTTGCTGCCCATTTGTATCGGAGAGGCAACTAAGTTCATCAGCTTCTTTAGTGATTCAAGTAAATCGTATGAGTCAACCGTAAGGCTTGGCTACCGGAGTACAACGGGTGACGCCGAGGGTGACTTGTCACAAACAAAGCTCGCATCGATTGACGACGCTGGATTGGACACGGCCGTTACATTATTTACCGGCGATTCAGAGCAGCTGCCACCAATGCACAGTGCGATAAAGGTCGATGGTAAGCCGCTATATAAATTAGCTCGTCAAGGGAAAACGATTCCGCGTGCCAAGCGGCGAATCACGATTCACTCATTATCAATCGTTAAGAAGGCAGATGATGTGTTGAATCTTTTCGTCTCTTGCTCTAAAGGTACGTATATTAGAGTTCTTGCTGAGGATATTGCACTGAGCTTGGGGACAGATGGTTATTTGACGTCGTTAAGACGCACGGGCTTGGGTGACATCTCGATTTCAGAAGGTATTACCATGGAGAGGATCGAAGAAGAAGAGTTGTGTTTTAGGCCTAAATTATTGAAAGATATAGATTTTTCACTATCCCACTTGCCTCGGATTTCGCTGATGCCGAACCTTGAGCGGGGATTTACGAATGGAGTTGAGACAGAAATCTCGTACTCAGAATGTGCCGCTGGAGCTGTTTCGGTTTACACACACGATGAAATTTTTGTTGGACTGGGTGATTTAACCGATACCGGGTTACTAAAAGCTAAGCGTTTGATGTCGCAAGAGTATATCCAGAGTGCTCGTAATACTGCGATTGTTAACTAATTACAGTTTATGCTGTATAATTCGCGCTTTTTTCACCGTTAGGAAAAGTATTAATGTCGATAACTGCTGCGGACAGAGCAAAAACTGTAGGTGACTATCAGAAGGCGAAAGGGGACACGGGTTCTCCGGAAGTACAAATCGCTTTGCTGACGCAAAGAATCAACCATTTGACCGCTCACTTTAAGGTCAATGCGAAAGATAACCATTCTCGACGAGGACTTCTAAAAATGGTCAGTCGACGTCGTAAGATGTTGGACTACGTCAAACGCAATGATGTTGATCGTTACCGTAAGGTGATTGAAAGCCTTGGCCTGCGAAAGTAAAACGGTCAGTGGTGGATATCTCAAGGAGTCAGGGTCAATCCAATTTGAGAAACTTGAGATTTAATTAATTTATATGGCGCGGGTTGTCCGCGCCTATTTTTTTGAGGTTACGATTTTGAAAGCTACGAAAAAAACGATTCAATATGGTGCACACGAGCTAACTATAGAGACCGGTGAAATTGCGAGACAAGCGTCTGGCTCGGTTGTGGTCTCTTTAGGAGAAACAGTGGTCCTGGTGACTGTTGTTGGGAAAAAAGAAGCGAAGCCAGGACAGTCTTTCTTTCCCTTGACGGTTGACTATACTGAGAAGACATATGCGGCAGGTAAGATTCCTGGCGGATTTTTTAAGCGTGAAGGGCGTCCCTCAGAGAAAGAAACGCTCACGAGTCGCTTGATCGATCGTCCCATACGACCATTATTCCCAGATGGTTTTTTAAACGAAGTTCAGATAATTGCGACTGTGATGTCGTCTGATCCGGAAATTGATGCGGACATTCCAGCACTGATTGGTGCGTCGGCGGCTTTGTCGATATCTGGGATTCCATTTGATGGCCCTATTGGTGGGGCGCGTGTTGGATATGTCAATGGCGAATACGTTATTAATCCATCTGCAAGTCAATTATTAGAGAGTCAATTGAATCTCGTCGTAGCGGGCACTCAGGAAGCTGTTCTGATGGTCGAATCAGAAGCGCAGCAACTATCTGAAAGTGTCATGTTAGGAGCCGTTGTTCATGGTCATGAGCAGATGCAAGCCGTGATTAGCATGATTAATGATCTGGCCGAAGAAATAGGTAAACCCCTTTGGGATTGGAAGGCGCCAGAAAAAGATGCAGTGCTTGAGGCTCGCGTTAAAGAACTTGCTGAAACGGGTCTGCGAGATGCCTATGGAATCAAGGAAAAACAAGAGCGGTCTCAAAAAATTGAGTCAGTCTCTGATGCCGTTATTGATGCGCTGTGTGGTGATTCTGAGGATGCTTACGATAAAGGAGCTGTTTACGATCAGCTTAAATACATAGAAAAAGACATTGTGCGCAGTCAGATTCTTGCTGGAGAGCCCAGAATTGACGGGAGAGATACGCGAACAGTCAGACCTATCTATATCCGTACAGGAGTTTTGCCTCGAACACACGGTTCGGCATTATTCACCAGAGGTGAAACACAAGCGTTAGTGGTGGCTACGTTAGGCACTGCTCGCGATGAGCAAATCATTGATGCGCTAGAGGGTGAGTATCGCGATCATTTTATGCTGCATTACAATTTCCCACCTTATGCGACTGGAGAGGCTGGTCGTTTTGGTGTACCAAAGCGGCGAGAAATTGGTCATGGGCGTCTTGCAAAACGTGCGCTATTAGCGGTATTGCCGTCTAAGGAAGAATTTGGGTATTCCATTCGTTTGGTCTCCGAAATTACGGAGTCTAATGGTTCCAGCTCAATGGCCTCTGTGTGTGGTGGATGTCTTGCATTAATGGATGCTGGCGTACCTCTTAAGGCGCATGTTGCTGGAATTGCAATGGGTTTGATTAAGGATGGTGGCCGATTCGCTGTATTGACTGATATTTTGGGTGATGAAGATCATCTTGGCGATATGGACTTTAAAGTAGCCGGATCTGAAGCAGGCATTACAGCCCTTCAGATGGATATCAAAATTCAAGGTATTACCAAAGAGATCATGCAAATCGCACTTCAGCAAGCGAAAGATGCTCGTATGCACATCTTGGAAAAAATGAAGGATGCGATGGGTGACTCAAGAGAAGAGTTGTCTACTTATGCACCGCGCATGATTCAACTTAAGATCAAGCCAGAAAAGATTCGTGATGTGATCGGTAAGGGTGGTGCAGTCATTCGTGCTATTACGGAAGAAACTGGGACTACTATCGATATTCAGGATGATGGCTCCGTGACGATTGCTTGTGTGTCTGCAGCGGGTGGTGAGGCAGCGCGTAAGAAAATCGAGGAATTAACCGCAGACGTTGAGGTCGGTCAAATCTATCAGGGGGAAGTCCTTAAATTGCTTGATTTTGGAGCGATTGTTAGCGTGTTACCTGGGCGTGATGGGCTGCTTCATATTTCTCAGATTGCAGAGGAACGTGTTAACGCAGTATCCGATTATCTTAAAGAAGGCCAGCAAGTCCGCGTCAAAGTGCTTGAGGCGGACGATAAAGGTCGTTTAAGGCTTAGTATGAAGGCAGCCGTGGCCGAGGACGCAGCGCCTGCTGATGTGCCTGCTGATGCGCCTAGTGTGGCGGAAGATTCAGAGTAAGTCATTTATAGTTCGAAAAAAACCCGCCTGGTGGCGGGTTTTTTTTTGGTACATTAAACCCAATAGCTTAATTATGGAGATTCATACGTGGATAAAAATCTGAGAAGTGGTGGGCAGGTGCTTGTGGATCAGCTCATTCACCAGGGGGTTACAGACGCATTTTGTGTCCCGGGTGAGAGTTATCTTGCGGTACTTGACGCTCTGTATCTGAAGCGGGACCTAATCTCTCTCTATGTGGCTCGACAAGATGGTGGGGCTGCGTTCATGGCAGAGGCGTATGGTAAGGCAACGGGGAAACCCGGTATTTGTTTTGTGACAAGAGGTCCAGGAGCGACGAATGCCAGTATTGGTGTGCATACGGCATTTCAGGACTCCACCCCAATGATTTTATTTATTGGGCAAGTTGGTGGGGACATGGTTGATCGAGAAGCCTTTCAGGAGATAGATTATCGTCGCATGTTCGGGCAGATGACCAAGTGGGTTACACAAATTGATCGGGCTGAACGCATTCCTGAATACGTTGCACGTGCATTTCAAATTGCCTGTTCGGGTAGACCTGGTCCCGTAGTACTGGCTCTGCCTGAGGACATGCTCATCGAGTCAGTTGATGTAACGGATGCTCAGAAGGTGGTATGTGCTAAAAATCGTCCCACTGCCAAAAGTATTAAAGAAGTGCAAGTGTTGTTTGAGCAGAGCAAAAAACCGCTTGTTATTTTGGGGGGCAGTGGTTGGTCAGAGCGCGCGTGTGAGTTAGTAAAGACCTTTGCGGAAAATAATCAGTTGCCTGTCGGATGTTCGTTCCGAAGGCAAGACTTGTTTGATAATCATCACTCTAATTATGTGGGTGATATTGGTATTGGTATTAACCCTCGGTTAGCCGACATGGTTAAGGAGTCCGATTTGCTCTTGGTCCTGGGGGCGAGGTTAGGGGAGATGACAACCAGTGGATATACACTCGTTGAGGCTCCAACGCCCAAACAAAGGCTCATTCATATACATCCTGGTTTAGAAGAGCTTGGACGAGTTTTTCAAGGATCAGTGCTGATTAATTCAGATATTGAAGAGGCTATTGATGCGTTAGTATCAATGCCAGCTATGGAGCCAAACTGGAAGACCTGGCTAAAAGACGGTCGTGAGAATTACCTTAAGAATCTTATCCCACAATCATCTCCGGGTCTCGTGGATTTGGGTCAAGTGATGGTAGCTTTCAAAGACCTGTTACCTTCAGATGCCGTAATTACTAATGGGGCAGGGAACTTTAGTGGTTGGATCCATCGTCATTGGCAATATGCTGGATATAGAACGCAAGTCGCACCAACAAACGGTGCAATGGGGTATGGAGTTCCCTCGGGTGTTGCTGCGAAGGTCGCATTTCCTAGCAAGTTTGTTGTGAGTGTCTCTGGAGACGGGTGCTTTCTAATGAATGGTCAGGAAATATCCACAGCCATTCAATATAATCTGAAAATTCTCTTTGTCGTTTTTGATAATGGGATGTATGGCACGATTCGTATGCACCAAGAACGAGATTATCCAGAGCATGTATATGGAACAAATTTAAAAAATCCTGATTTCGCAGCACTTGCTAGGGCCTACGGTCTTTACGCTGAAACTATAAATACGACGGAAGAAATTAGAGGGGCCTTCGAACGCTGCATGGATCAAACTGTAGCCAGTTTGATTCACATTAAGGTTGATCCAGAGGCAATTACAACCCGAACAACATTAACGGCGATTCGTGAAAATGCATTATCTAAACAAGGATAACTGTGTTCAAAATGTAACTGCTTGCCCATCTCTCCTTGGTTCCGATCCGGCTGCATAGCCATACGTTCCTTTCGTAATCATTTGTGCTGCTCCAAAATCATAAGCACCATAGGGCATCATAAGTATCTCGTGCCCAAGAGATTTGAGTCCGTTCAGTATCTCTGCCCCAAAAGTCTCCTCAACTAAAAGCGTACCGTCTTTATTCAATTTCCAACGTGGGGCATTCACAAGTGATTGAGGATCCAAAGAGTGCTTTGCGAGCGAGCGATATATCTGGAGGTGTCCTTGTGCCTGCATGTCACCACCCATAACGCCAAAACTTGATAATGGCTTTCCATTTTTTGTGATAAAACCTGGAATGATCGTGTGAAATGGAAACTTATTGCCATCTACGTAATTGGGATGATTTCTTTGAGTCGAAAAACCAGCAGCTCTATTTTGCAGACTGATACCGGTGTTGGGGACAACGATCCCAGATCCAAAGCCCATATAGTTAGATTGTATGAGTGAAACCATCATGCCGTTCGAATCCGCAGTGGTCAGGTAGACCGTGTCCGACGTGACTGGTTGGCGTGTCTCGAGCTTAAGAGTCTTCTTGGTAGAGATGGTAGCGGCAAGCGCCCGATGTAGATCGTCAGATAACAAGTCATCAACTGTTTGACGCATATGCGAGGGATCACCGACCTCTGAATAGACCTCATGAAGCGCGAGCTTCATTGCTTCGATCTCAATATGGAGTTCTATTAAATTTGAGTTTTGTGTCGGGTTGCTCTCAAGTTGATTAAGAATACCGAGAGCGATT
>ERZ890510.908-NODE-908-length-21299-cov-4.815242_pt1 | contig 21299 bp, 18 predicted proteins | sample MGYA00521265_ERZ890510 | MGnify/ENA primary metagenome ERZ890510 (study PRJEB32303, sample SAMEA104408624) | aquatic metagenome | biome: Brackish water; feature: Chemocline; material: water | place: Baltic Sea | collected 2014-10-26T21:54:00 | depth 110 m ...
TGCTCTTGTTTCTTTGTGGTTAGTCTTATTAATACGATGGAAATTTCATAAAGTGCTATAATAGGAAGCGCTAATAATACCTGACTTAAAGGGTCAGGTGGTGTCATGAACATTGCAAAAATAAAGGCGCCAATGATAGAATATTTTCTCTTTTCCGCAAGGCCATCCGCTGTCAAAAAGCCAACCCGAGCCATAAGGAGCAACAAGACCGGCAATTGAAAACTAAGAGCAAAAGCAAACATCAACAGGATCGTTAATGATAGATATTCGCGCACCGCTGGCAGGGATTGAATATGTAATTGTGCCTGATCCTTTAAGGCACCGGCAACTTCGCTTGCGACGCCAACCTCGTATGACATAAAGAAGCCCCAAGCGCGCGGAATAACAATATAATAAGCCATAGCAGCACCAAGGATAAATAATATGGGTGTGGCCAACAAAAAGGGTAAAAATGCATTTCTTTCGTTTTTATAAAGCCCCGGAGCAACAAATTTCCAAATCTGTGCCGCCACCACAGGAAAAGTTGTGCAAAGCGCCACATAAAAGCTAAGGCGGACATTAACAAAAAACTTATCTTGTAACCCTGTAAAAATCATAGTTGGTGCTTTGCCGTTGGAAATTGCCACATCGACAAAGGGTTGTGCTAAAAAATTATATATCTGATCAGCAAAAAACAAACAAACGCAAAATGCTCCTACAATATAAACCACACACCAAATAAGCCTTGTACGCAACTCAATCAAATGATCAAGCAAAGGGGCTGCGCTATCTTCAATATCACCAACGGCGGCTTCTTCTTCAGTCATTGTTTATTGCTCTTGGGTTTGGCTTTAGGTTTGATCTTAGGTTTTGGTTTTGTTGTGGCTTTAGGTTTGGCTACAGCTTTAGGCTTGGCTACAGGCTTGGCTGCTTTTTTTGCAACTTTTTTTGTATCTTTTTCTAAAACTGCTGTAACAGGAGCCTTTTCCTTGCTCATAATATCTTCTATAGAGACATCTGTTTTCTCTTCTTGTCCACCAGTATCATCAGCGCCTTTATTTTCAACATCAGATTTTGGTGTGGAATATTTACCCGTTACATTATCATAGTCATATTCATCATAATCAAATTCATCATATTCTGAAAATTCAGCAGAGGGATTAATATCTGGTTTAGTATCATCAATGGCAATATTACCCGCTTCATTGAGCTTGCGCGTTATGGCATCAAGCTCAACTTCATCGGCCATTTTTCTAACCCCTGCTTGAAATTCGTTGCCCATTTCACGAACTTTACGAACCATTCCCATTACTGAACGAATGAGTTTAGGCAAGTCTTTTGGACCGACCACAATAATGGCAAGGACAGCAACGATGAATAATTCTGGAGCACCAATATCAAACATTTATAATTTTTACCTCTAGATGATAAATATTAAGGCAAATTTATTCTGATTTTTCTGAAACGTCACTTTTTTCTTCAGCCACAGTTTTCTCAGATTTTTGCTCGATAATCTTTGGATCTTCTTTTACCGGCTCTTCGTCAGCGATGCCTTTTTTAAAGCTTTTAATTCCTTGTGCAACATCGCCCATCAGACCGGAAATTTTTCCGCGACCAAATAACAAAATTAGTAAGACTACAACGATGACAATTTGTATCAAACTCGGACTCATTTTAATTCTCCCAAAATTCAGTTCACTCACGTTTGAGCATTTTCACGCAGAAGATCAACGATCTTGAACAGGAAATCAATATAAATAAAATATTATTAAGAGATTACCTGCTCCTCAGAACTGCTTTCATCATCATCCATCGGCAGGTCGGGTTGCTCTTCGTCTGGTTCTATGTCACTTAAAAAGTTCAATCTTGATGTATTTACATTATCAAGAAAACCAGCGGCTTTAAGTTCTGCAAGACCAGGTAAGTCTTTTACACTATTTAAACCAAAATGCACAAGAAAATCTTCTGTAGTACCGTAAGTCATAGGCCGACCCAACGTTCTACGCCGTCCTAGTGGTTTAATCCATGTTGCTTCCATTAAAACATCTAATGTGCCTTTGCTAAGGCCTACGCCGCGAATATCTTCAATTTCTGCGCGGGTTACTGGCTGATGATAGGCAATGATTGAAAGTGTTTCCACCGCAGCTCTTGATAATTTTCTTTCTTTTTCTTCTTCTTTACGAAGAAGAAATGCGAGATCGGCAGCGGTTTGGAACATCCATTTTCCCGCGACTTGCACTAAATTAACACCGCAATTTTGATATTTTTTCTGTAAGTTTAAGAGAATCGCCTCCACATCGCTGCCCTCGGTCAATTGTTCGGCGATGGCAATCGAAGATAATGGCCGATCAGAAGCAAATAAAAGAGCTTCGCATATACGTAACTGTTCATGATTATCACGGCTATTTTCATCATCAGTCATTCTCATCATCTCCTTTTCTTTTTCGTATCATTAAAGGACCGAATATTTGTTTTTGAATAAGATCAACTTTACCAATACGTGCCATTTCAAGACTTGCTGTAAAAAAACTGGCTTTTGCTGATTTATTGAGCTGTTCGTCTTCTATGCCTTGGGGTAAAAATTGTTCTAAATCGGTCCAGTCAAGGGCTATCCCTAGCATTTCTGAAAGACGTTTAAAGGCTTTATCCATTGAATAAATATCGCGCTTGTGAATGCGAATATCGGCGACGGCCTCACGGGTTTTATGTTGGGAATAAGCTTTTAAAAAATCATAAATGCTAAGATCGTAGGTATGACTACGGGTGATATTAATGTGTTCTGGTAAACCACGGGCAAACATATCGCGGCCCATTTGATTGCGCGACATCAATATGGCTGCCCGTTCACGAATAGCCCCCAAACGCTGTAATTGATAGGTAAGTCTTGCGGCGAGTTCCTCAGCGGAAATTTCATCTTCACTTTCTTCATCAGGAAGAAGCAATCTTGATTTAAGATAAGCAAGCCAAGCTGCCATCACCAAATAATCAGCGGCTAGCTCTAATCTTAAGGTCCGTGCTTGATTTACAAAATCCAGATATTGCTTAACCAATTCCAATATTGAGATTTGTTTTAAATCAACTTTTTGCGTCCGTGACAAGGCTAGTAAAACATCAAGTGGTCCTTCAAAACCATCAATATCAACAATAAGCCGCTCTTCATCCTCAATATCTTGCCTTAAAGATAATCTTGGATCAGGCATCTCAAACTCTCTATTTTCACTTTCTGTTTTGTCACTCATTTTAAAATACTGTCGCTATTTCATTTGCAATATTCAATATAACCTCAACGGGCGGCAAAATAATATACTCAAATACACTTAAATTAAGTCCTATATACTGCCCCGCCATCGGTAAAACAAAAAGAGCCATGATTATAACCAACATACCATAAGGTTCCAATCGGCTAAGAGGACGAGCCAATATATCTGGTAATAGTCCAACAGCCACGCGGCCTCCATCAAGAGGGGGGATAGGCAACATATTAAAAACCGCTAAAATCGCATTAATAAAAGCCATATTGACTAAATTCTGGCCAAGCCATTTCGCGGATACCTCTGGCATAAAAGGTAATATATTGAACAAAAGAGCGGCAATAAGCAAAAGAAATATATTAGCCGCAGGACCCGCTATCGCCACTAAAACCATGTCCCTTCTTGGATTATTTAATCCCGAAAAATTAACAGGAACTGGTTTTGCATAACCAAATATAAATCCAGTTTGACTGATCAATAGCAATAATGGCAACACAATTGTCCCAAAAGGATCAATATGGACAAGGGGGTTAAAACTAACCCTACCTAATGATTTGGCCGTATTATCACCAAGCTTCCATGCGGCCCAACCGTGGGCAGCCTCATGCAAAGTGATCGCCAATAACAAAGGTAAAGTCCATACGGATATAGTGATAAAAAAGTCAGTCATAAAATCTCTATCTATAATTTTTATTCATATTGTTTAATAATAGTCATAAGCCAAGTGTAAATTTTATCATGATCAATGTTTTTAGGCTTACGTTTTCTTTTTAATATTTCCCAAATTCGCTCTCCCCTTAACTTATAATCCGAGGTCGCCAATATCACTTGCTGGCGTTCATTAAACGAACCATTGCAATGAAGCGCCAGGTCACAGCCCGCTTTAAGCGCATCCACGGCATTTTGCGCCGGTGGTTTATTCAAGGCTTTCATTGATATATCATCAGAAAAAAGGATGCCTTTAAAATTAAGCTCACCGCGAATTATTTCTTTTATCACTATCGGTGAAATTGTCGCACATCGATTAGGATCAATATCACTATATATAACATGAGCTGTCATAGCACACGGCAAATCATTTAATTTTTGAAATGGTATAAAATCGCTGATGCGTAATTGTTCAAGGGGCGTATCAACAACAGGTAATTGCAAGTGACTATCCACATCGGCGCGACCGTGACCGGGAATATGCTTGATAATGGGAATGATACCGCCGCTCAACATCGCCTCAGCCCCTGCCCGCCCAAGCACAGCTATTGATTTTGGTCTTTCCCCATAAGCACGATCACCAATAACTTTATCAGCCCCTGGATAAAAAATATCAACAACGGGGAAACAATCTACATTAATCCCTAAATTAAAGAGATCATTAGCGATTAAACTTGCATGAACCTGTACCGCAGCTTTAGCAAGGGCCGGATCATTTTCATATAATTTTGCATAAGCCGCTGCTGCGGGATATTTTTTCCAATGTGGAGGCGTTAATCTTGCGACACGTCCTCCTTCCTGATCGATTAATATGGCAATATCATCATTACCAACACACTGTCTCATTTCTTGGGTCAGGGCTTTTATTTGCTCAGGATTATCACAATTTCGCTTAAATAAAATAAAACCAAACGGTTTATGCTTGCTAAAAAATGCCTTTTCTTCGGCATTCATTTTTAGCCCCTCAACATCACTAATCACAGGATAATACATTTTAATCGACAACCACCAGACAGCCTTGATTATTTTTCTTTAGAGCGGCGCAAAGATCATCGGCAGCGTGCCGGCTTTGTAAGCGACCACCACGAACCCGATATAAACTCCCTTTGCCATCAATATCTACTTTCATATAAATCGGTGTTAATTTAGCCATAACAGAAGTATTTTTTGCCACAACTGTCGTCCAATATGCTTCGGCTTGATTTTTTTTGGCAAACGCACCAATTTGAATCACAAATTTACCAATTGTCGGCTTTTGAATAAGGGTAGAAAGTGCCACTTTTGTTTGCACTTGGCTCTCTTTAACTGTTTCAGCTACGGGAGTTTTTTCTGGAACTTCTACTGCTACTTCTTGCGCAACTGGCCTTTTTAAGGGAATTTCAGAACTTGATGCCAGAACATCTTGTTGTTCTTTTGGCAGGTTATCGACCCGGTTAAAGACTTCCTTATCTCGAAAGAGAATTTCTTTACCACCTGGATCGTCGGGTTTTTCCTTAACAACAGATTTATCAGCACGCACTACTGGAATTGGCCCTATATTGTCCGTTTCTGACGTGTAGCTGATCCAAACAAAGCCCATAAAACTCAGAAGTACCACAGCTGTTAATCCGCTAAATATTAATCGGCGTTTGGGAGTTAGGCTTTGATTTGCAAATTCCTTAGGGAGTGGTTTTAACCACAATGCGTCGTCATTATTATCTGCCATCAATACGCCCCCTATTTAGAATTTATTTTACATTTCATTTAAAGGCTCTACCCCGAGTAGATTTAAACCTGCTGCAATTATGATAGAAAATGCCTTAATCATTGCCAGTCGAGCTAAAGTAATTTGTTCATTATCCTCAATTATAAAGCGCAGATCGACTCTATCATTCCCTTTGTTCCATAATGCATGAAATTGTGAGGCAAGATCAAATAAATAATATGAAATTCGGTGCGGTTCATGGGCAAGTGCCGCGCTTTGGACAATACGGGGCCAATTGATCATGGTTTTAAGTAACATAAGTTCACTTTCATCATTGAGTAAACTTAAAGGCGCTTTAATCAACGAGGCCTCAGAGACATCAATATTATTAAAAGCAGCTTGGGCTTTTTTAAGTACTGAATGAACCCGCGCATGGGCGTATTGCACATAAAAAACGGGATTGTCTTTCGATTGTTCGCTAACCCGTGAAAAATCAAACTCCAACGCCGCATCATTTTTACGGGTTAGCATGATAAAACGTACCACGTCCTTACCTACTTCATCGACCACATCACGTAAGGTGATAAAATTACCAGAGCGTTTTGACATTTTCGCAGGCTTACCATCACGCAGCAATTTGACCATTTGACATAATCGCACATCTAATTCAGCATTGCCGTCAGAGAGGGCCTTGAGCACTGATTGCACCCTTTTTACATAACCGCCATGATCAGCACCCCAAACATCAATTTGTTTTTTAAAGCCGCGATCATATTTATTGCTGTGATAGGCAACATCGGCGGCAAAATAAGTCCATGAGCCGTCGGATTTTTTAAGGGCGCGATCTACATCATCACCAAATTCAGTCGATTTAAAGAGCGTTTGTGGACGCACTTCCCAATCATCGGGGAGTTTTCCTTTTGGTGGCTCTAACACGCCTTGATAAATCAAGCCTTTTTGCTCTAGACGTTCCAATCCTTTTTGAATATCGCCATTTTTATGAAGACTTAATTCAGAGAAAAACACATCATGATGAATACCCAAAACATCCAAATCTTCACGGATTAAATCCATCATCTTATCCGTGGCAAAGTCACGAATATCAATCAGCCATTCACTTTCAGGTTTATTTTTCCACTTATCGCCATATTTCTCAGCAAGAGCATTGCCCACAGGTATTAAATATTCGCCCGGATATAGCCCTTCTGGAATTTCATCAATGACCTCGCCTAATGCTTCGAGATAACGCAGATAAGCTGAGCGCGCCAAAACATCAATTTGCCCGCCGGCATCATTAATATAATATTCACGCGTCACCGCAAAACCAACATGGTCAAGCAGTGTGCTTAAGGCATCACCAAAAACCGCCCCACGACAATGACCCACATGAAGCGGCCCTGTAGGGTTTACTGAAACATATTCCACATTGACCATTTCGCCGCCGCCGATTGTGCTTCGTCCGTAATCTAGGCCTGCTTCGATAATGGCAATCACTTCCTTTTGGATGAGGGATGAGCAGAAACGAACATTGATAAATCCAGGTCCCGCAATCTCGACTTCGCTCACACTATCAAGGGCGCGAATTTTAACGCCGATGATTTCAGCAATATCACGGGGCTTCATTTTGGTTTGTTTCGCAAGAACCATCGCCGCATTGGTAGCGACATCACCGTGGCTTGGATCGCGCGGCGGTTCAACAGTAATATTTGCTAAATCGAGATCGCGCTCAAGGGTGCCTTCTTCGCTTAATTTGGTAATAATTTCTTTAATATTATTTTGAAAGTCTTTAAAAATATTCATAGTTTATAGCTCGAAAGTCGATGGATCAAATAATCTTTTATGTTCTAATAAGGCAAAACGATCGGTCATTCCAGCAATGAAATCAGCCACTATTCTGGCTTTTTCCAATTTATTGGTCTTTTCAAGTTCTTCTTGCCACTGGGTCGGTAAACAATCTGTTTCATTTAAATATAATTCAAACAGCTCGCCAACCACCCTTCGTGCCTTACTTGACATGCGATTCACTTTATAATGACGATACATATTCTTCATCAGGAATTTTTTCAATGTTTTATCTTGATTTTCCATATTCTTTGAAAAACCAATGGTCATTTTATCCGCTCCGCGTATATCATCAATAGTTTCAGGTTTTAAAATTTTAAGATTTTCCTGACTATTATCGATAACATCCGTGATCATATTGCCGATCAGGCGGCGGATTATTTCATGAAGCTCGCGGCTACTGTCTAATGGGCCATATTTATCATGAACAATTTTGATATTATCCTGTACCAAAGCAACATCGGCGAATTGTTCTAATGACATAAGTCCTGCTTTAATACCGTCGGCAACATCGTGACTGTTATAGGCAATATCATCGGCAATGGCAGCGATTTGTGCTTCGCCGCTAGCATATGTATGAAGCTCAAGATCATGGTTATCATTATATTCTTTAAAATTAACATGGAGCTGGGAATAATCATTTTTAGAACAGAGCGGCCCATTATGCTTAGCCAGTCCCTCCAATGTATCCCATGTTAAGTTAAGACCATTAATGCCTGCATATCTATTTTCTAATTTTGTAACAACCCTAAGCGATTGGGCATTATGGTCAAAGCCTTGGTATGGGCTCATAGCTTTATCAAGGGCTTCTTCGCCGGCATGACCAAAGGGCGGGTGGCCAAAATCATGCGCTAGGGCTAAGGCCTCGGTTAGGTCTTCGTTAAATCCCATGGCGCGGGCGATACTGCGGGCGATTTGTGCCACTTCAATGGAATGAGTGAGCCGTGTGCGATAATAATCGCCCACATGATGGACAAATACCTGAGTTTTATGCTTTAAGCGGCGAAAGGCTCCAGAATGAATAATTCTGTCACGATCCCGTTGATAAGGTGAGCGATTATTAGCCGATTTTTGATCATAAAGACGGCCTCGCGTTTGCGATGGTAGCGCCGCATAAGGGGCAAAATTTGGTTGTGGTGTAAAAATTTTAAAATCTGACATTCGGAAAATCACATGCTTTTATAAATTAATTAATTATTTTTTATATCATACTCATTTTCTATGGGTCTTGACAATTCATTCATTTAACATACATATAATAAGAAGCTTAACAGGGGGTATTTTAGGTAAGGTATGGATTATGACAGATAATAACAGTCCCGTCACATTAAGTGAAAATGCAGCAAAACGCATTAATGCACTCGTTGACAGCAAGGGTAATAAAAACCTTAAATTCCGCATCACCATCAATGGTGGCGGCTGTTCTGGTTTTCAGTATGACTTTGCCTTGGTCGAAGACAGTAAAGATGACGACCTTATTGTTAAACGCGACGGTGCTACTATGCTGATAGATGGCCTTTCTATTATGTATATTATGGGATCAGAAGTTGACTATACCGAAGAGCTCGCCGGTTCCATGTTTGTTGTAAAAAATCCAAATGCCACCGCCTCTTGCGGCTGCGGTTCCTCTTTCGCGGTATAAATTTCATGAAAATAGCCTCTTGGAACGTCAATTCCATCAAAGCACGTTTACCAAGGGTCACCGAATGGTTAAGTGAATTTAACCCTGATGTTGTCCTATTGCAGGAACTTAAATGCATCGATGAAAATTTTCCAACCACGGAAATTGAAGATTTGGGCTATAATATAGCCACTCACGGTCAGAAAACTTATAATGGTGTGGCGATCCTCTCCAAATACCCGATCGAAGACATTATGCGCGGCCTACCCGGCGATGAAGAGGACGAACAAGCCAGATATATGGAAGCGACCATTAATACAGTTCGGGTTGGCGCACTTTATCTTCCCAATGGCAATCCGTTACCGGGGCCAAAATTTGATTATAAAATTGCCTGGATGAAGCGATTGGTTGAGCGGGCCAAGCAGCTTCTTAAAACTGAAGAAGATTTTATTCTTGGCGGCGATTATAATGTTTGCCCGAAAGATGAAGATTGTTACGACATGGAACGTTTTAAGGATGATGCGTTGATCCAGCCACAATCCCTTGATCAATATTATAGTTTACTTCATCTGGGTCTGACCGATGCGTTGCGAGTTTTTTACCCTAGTGGTCAAAATTATACCTATTGGGATTACCAAGCAGGGGCATGGCCAAAAGATAATGGTGTGCGTATTGATCATCTATTACTAAGTCCAACCGCCGCCGAGAAATTGCTCAAATGCGATATAGACCGCACCCCGCGCGGCAAAGAACGCCCCTCTGATCATACCCCGATCTGGTGTGAGCTTGATATTTAAGTTATTACAACATACTTAATTCAATGACCTTTATCCACATCAGTGATAAATTTACTAATCAATGGATATTTTAAAAGGAGAAAAGTTGGTTTTTTCGTCGAATATTTCTACGTTTTCAACCCTTTTAAGAACGCTTACCAATTTATAAGTAATCGGTGTCAGGGCGGCTTCCCATAATACTTTAATTAGAAAGTTGGAAAACATAACCGTTAGAAGAATATCATTGTCCCAAATGCCAAAAAAAGCCACAGGGTAAAATATGAGACTGTCAAATCCTTGGCCAACAATAGTAGAACCGATCGTACGGCTCCATAGATGCTTTCCACGTGTCAATAACTTCATACGCGCCATCACATAAGCATTGATCATTTCGCCAATAAAAAAGGCAATCAGTGAGGCCAGTACAATGCGCGGTACCTGCCCGAATATTAAGCTGTAGGCCTCTTGACCTTGCCAGCCCGGTGCTGGCGGAAGTGCTACGATTACGTAGCTCATTATGGACGCAAAAAAAACACCGCCAAAACCGACCCAAATCACTTTTCGAGCACGGGCATAGCCGTAAACTTCGGTCAGCACATCACCGAAAACATACGACAAGGGAAAAAACAACACCCCTGCACCATAAATAAAATTAAACTCACCAATATTGAGTGTGGCTAATTTGGCAGGGCCAATGATGTTTGAACAAATCAAAACCACCACAAAGGCAGCCATCATCAGATCATAATATTTAAATTGGGGCATCTGTATTCGCAAAATCTTTAATATCTTGAACTGGTAAGTTTAACATCAGAATTTGCCCACATGGCATTATATCTTGCCAAAAATGACGCCGCCTGCTGGTCTTTATCTTGGGCAGATAAGGCTTGATACATACCAAAAAGTGAATAGGCATTTTCAGGGTTCTTCTTTAAATCTTGCCAATAGACCACTTCCGCTTCAACGGGGCGGCCCGCATCAAGTAAAATAGCCCCTAAAATATGACGGGTGGGAAAATACCATGAGGGTGGTTCATTATACGCAAGACTGTCTTCCATACGAACCGCACGGTCCAGATGATAAAGTGCCATATCAAACTCGCCGTTTTTGGCGGAAAACTCGCCTGTCGCTACTTGTTCCGAGATACTGAGCAAACCACCGACATCTTCGAAATTTTTATAGCCCGGCTCGCCTTCGTTTAATTTTCCAACGAGCGTGTGCAACGCATCAAGTTCTTTTTGCGCTTCCTCCATACGCCCTGTGTTCATAAATGCAAGACTACGGCCATAATGCCAAACCCCTGTCATAAACTGGGCTCTCATAAATGGTTTTGGTAGCTCTAAAATCTGATCCCATTTGCCAAACCGTGTCATGACAAAAACGGGTTGTGATCTAAATGTTTCATTTAGGCCCCATGTGTTGGCCCGTGATCCGGCTTCAACTTTCGCTTTTACTTTATTGGCTGCAATAAGCGATTCAGCGCTGCGCCCCGTATACATAGATGACCAAGCAAGAAAATGCAGATTATGGGGGTAGTAAGCCAGAGGATAAAGCCCTTGAGCGTTACATTGGCTGATATAGTCTTCGTCGACACTTGCCGCGACAACATTAGTATCATAGGCGTCCTGATAGCGACCAAGACGCATAAAAATATGGGACGGCATGTGAACTAGATGCCCTGCTCCTGGTAATAATGGTGCTAATGCATCGGCGCTTGCTTCGGCGATTTCTGGTCTCATAGATTCAGCAATATGAATATGATAATGGTGTGCAGCGGCATGATTAGGATGTTTGGCTATCACATTATCAAGCACCGTGATGATTTGTTCGGTTCTGCCTGTTGGCGTGCCGTCAGCATTCCAATAGGCCCACGGTTGTGTATTCATAGCGGCCCCCACGAAAAGCACAGCAGCATCAGGATCATCGGGGTATTTATTCATCAATTTTTCCATAGCAATCGCATAGGCTTCATCAAGAATATCGCGGGATATGGAAAGATCCGTATTATATCGCGCCGCTAAAGCATCAATATAATCGCCTTCTTTTTCGCTGACTTGATCTTTTAAGGATAGCGCCATACCAATAGCATAATTGGCTTGCTCCATAGAATTAACCAGCATGGGAAGATTTAGATTACGGCCCAATGTTAAAGCCCAACCCCAGTAAGCCATGGCATTATTAGGGTCTAAACGAATGGCCTCTTTAAAAGATCGCATCGCTTCTGAATGATTAAACGCCACCACCAGTCTAAACCCTTGATCGAAAAAATATTGCGATTCTGGGTTTGAAGTAGTGACGGCAATACTATAATCGCCAAGCCCTTCTAATTTTGGGGAGATCGGCCCCGTTGCCGTTTTCGGATCAGCATTCAACGCTGTTGGATCAAAAACCTGAGCGTTTGAAACTGTTGAAATTGAAGCAAGGAAGATTGCCGCTACCAGTATAAATTTAAACATGTCGCCCCTCTATGATTATTTGATTTTTTATAGCATCTTTCTTAAGCGCCATAAAAGTTTTAAATTATCCAACTATAGATGCCAACTATACATAATTGTAAAGTTACGTTAGCTATTCACACTATAGAGTTATATCAATATTAGAAACGTGAACGTGTCAACTTAACATCCGAATATTTCCATTCTTCTTCATATTTTGCCATATACTCAGCCGCTTGTGCGTCTTTACCTTGCGCAGATAAGCTTTGAGATAAACCATAATATGAATAAGCATTATTGGGATTATGTTTAAGATCATTCCAATATACCACTTCGGCTTCTTTAGGTCTGTTATTTTCAAGTAGGAGAGCTCCTAAAAAATGCCGTGTCGGAAAATTCCATGCCGCTGGTTCCGTATACATATTGCTATCTTCAAGCCGCGTTGCGGTGCTCATGTGAAAAATAGCCTTTTCATATTCGCCCTTTTTCGCGGCCATTTCACCAGAAGCCAGCTCGTTTGCAATGGCAAGAAGATCGCCCTGTACAAACATACCAACTACATTATATCCAGGCAGACCATCTTTAAATTTGGCAGCGAAATCTTGCAACAACGCTAGTTCAGCTTCGGCTTTTTCCATTTGCCCCATATTGATATATGCCATCGTACGACCATAGTGCCACATTCCCGTTAGGAACTGTGCTTTTACAAATGGCTTTGGCATGTCGAGTATCTGTTGCCATTTACCAAAACGCACCATCACAAAAATTGGCTGAACTCGGAAATTTTCACCAAATCCCCATGTGTTTTTACGAACACCTTCTTCAAGTACGCCTTTTACTTTAAGAGCCGCTTCGATCGATTGTTCACTTCTTCCTGTAAACATAGCCGACCATGATAAAAAGTGGATATTATGAGGATAGTAATTCAGCGGATATACGCCTTGAGCTTTACTTTGTACTATATAATCTTCATCAACTTTTATCGCATTAACGTTGGTATCATAAGCATCTTGATAACGGCCAACACGAATGAAAATATGCGACGGCATATGAACAAGGTGACCCGCGCCCGGCATGATTGATGCCAGCGCATCAGCACTGGCTTCGGCCAGTTTAGGTTTCATATATTCTGTTACATGAATTAAATAATGATGCGCTGCTGCGTGGTCAGGGTGCTTTGCAATCACCCCATTCAAAATGGCGATGATTTTTGCAGTATTACCCTTTGCTGTGCCGTCCTCGTTCCAATAATCCCACGGTTGATTATTCATGGCGGAACCAACATAGAGTACCGCAGCATTGGGATCATCAGGATATTTATTCATTAAAGCTTCCATAGCATTCATGTAAGCAATATCAAATTGTTCGCGCGGCAACGACAAATCGCCTGTATAACGGGTGGCGAGGGCTTCGATATAATCACGTTCACTCTTCGTCACTTGATCTTTTAAGGCAACCGCTCTTTGCATAGCATCATAAGCCTGTTCAGTAACATTTTTCATCATTGGCAGGTTTAAATTACGGCCTAGAGTTAGTGCCCAACCCCAATAGGCCATGGCATTATTTGGGTCAAGCCTAGCGGCTTCTTTAAATGATCGCATCGATTCCGAATGATTAAAAGCAACCCAAAGTCGCAGCCCTTGATCAAAGAAAAATTGTGATTCCGCACTGGATGTCGTGACTTTAAAATGAGCATCCCCAAGGCCAGAAAGTTTAGGCGACAATGGCCCCGACGCTGTCATTGGGTCGACATTTAATGCTGCTGGATCAAAAATTTGACCATAAGAAATATTAGTCAATACGAATGTAAAAACTAACCCTGACATGATTGATTTAATCATGAATACCCTCCATTTTTTTGTTAATATGGTTAATATATATAATGTAGCCTTTTTAAGTAACCGTTCCAACCCTTTTATATTCTGGTTGGTCCCATGATTTTTCATCCATAATGTTTTTTAATACCTCAACCGCGTCCCAAACATCAACATAGGATACATAAAGTGGTGTAAAGCCAAAACGCATAATATCTGGCGCCCGAAAATCACCAATGACATTATTGGCTATCAATGCCTGCATGATGGCAAAACCATTATCTGAATAGATGGAAACTTGACTACCGCGTTTGGCGCTCTGTTTCGGGCTGGCAATAGAAAACCCAAACCCGTCCAATCTTTGTTCGATCAATTCAATGAATAAATCACACATTTTGATAGATTTTTTGCGAATATCATTCATATCGGCGCGCATAAAAATATCAAGCCCCACTTCAGACAAAGCAAGAGAAACAATAGGCTGTGTTCCAGTATTCATTTGGCGAATATTTTTCATGGGTCGATAATCACGCTCAAAACCAAAGGGTTCAGCATGACCCCACCACCCCGTTAAGGGCTGCATTGCTATTGCTTGATGTCTTTTGGCGACAAAGACAAATGACTGAGAGCCGGGCCCGCCATTTAGGTATTTATAACTACACCCCAAGGCAAAATCCGCATTTGCAGCGTTTAAGTCAACGGGGAGCGCCCCCGCACTATGACATAAATCCCAAATTGCCAATGCCCCTACATCATGGGCTTTCGCCGTGATGGCGTCCATATCATGCAGATGCCCCGTTTTATAATGAACTTGGGTCAGACAGACCACCGCCACCTCATCATTAATAGCACCCATAATATCATTATATTCGACAAAAATAATTTCATGACCTTTATCGAGCTGCTTAATAAGCCCCTGAACCATATAATTATCCGTGGGAAAATTACTGCCTTCCATGATTATTTTGCGCCGATCAGGCCGCATTTCCAAAGCGGCGGAAACCAGTTTATACACATTAAGGCCCGTGGCATCACAGGAAACAACCTCGCCCTGATCTGCGCCGATTAAAGTGGCAATTTTATCGCCAAGTTTTTCACCAAGACTAAACCAGCCAGCCTTATTCCAGCTTTTAATAAGATCAGTTCCCCATTCTTGTTCAATCACTTCTTGAGCACGCTTCATGGCCGCTTTTGGCATAGCACCTAAACTATTACCGTCCAAATAAATCAAACCATCAGGCAGGTCAAATTCATCAGCAAAAGGGGCTAAAACGTCCTGTTGATCGAGGGCTAAAAAATCATTGCGGGTTAATGTCATGTTGATAATACCTTAAATTTGTTATACAAAATAAAGGGCAAGGTATCATTGTTATAAATATTTTGAAAGAACCTAAATGACCGATTATCGACAAATGGATTCTGAAACTTTAAATAGGGAATATAGTCCAAGCAGTTGTATTGATGACATTATGGTTTTCATTAATCAATATAATAACGAAAGTGCCAAAGCGCGTAATAGCTTAATCAATAATATTACCGCCAACCTAAAGTATGGCCCCGAAGATCGCTCCCATATGGATCTGTTTGTTCCTAAAGGAGGCGAAGTAGGCCCCTTGCCCATTCACGTTTTTATTCACGGCGGTTATTGGCAGCAACTTTCAAAAGAGGAGAGTTGCTTTGCCGCACCAAACTTCATTAATCATGATGTGATTTTCATTGCCCTTGATTATACTTTAGCCCCCGATGCCAGCCTTTTTGAAATTGTTGATCAAGTCCGCCGCGCCATTATATCTATTTTAAAAAATGCTGATAAATTTGACGGCGATAAAGATAATATCACCATTTCTGGAAGCTCCGCCGGCGGTCATTTAGTGGCTGAAATATTAAGTATGGATTGGCAAAAATATGGCTACGATAAATGTCCCCTAAAAGGAGCATTAGCCATAAGCGGTATCTTTGATTTAGAGCCTCTAGTAAAAACTTATGTCAATGATCCTTTAAAAATGACCGTCAAAGATGCCCTTAAATTAAGCCCTCTACATCATATACCGGAAACTTCTTGCCCGATTATTTTCAGCTACGGTGAAAATGAAACTTCGGAATTTAAACGTCAAACTCATCAATATATGGACGCGTGTTCCCTTAAAGGGATCAATACTTCATATGTTGAAATGCCCAGCGTTAATCATTTTGATATCGTATTTGATCTTAATAAAGAACAAGGGCCACTGTTTCAGGCAGTGCTAGCACAGATAAGGTCTTAATATTATTTCGCGGCTTTGGCGATAATTTCTTCAGCCATTTCATCTGCAACCATATTGGTTGGTCGCTGTTCTTGCTCGGCACGTTCAAAAATATGCATCAAAGTATGATAAATATCATCAACTTTTTTATTGACCCAATTCACATCATAATCACCGGTTGTTTCTCCAGAGACATTGATAATACCGCCAGCGTTTATCACATAATCCGGGGCAAATAAAATCCCCCTATCCATAAGGCGGACACCGTGGTAATCACTAGCCAATTGGTTATTAGCCCCGCCGGCAATGATCGATACATTCAAATTAGGAATTGTATCATCATTTAAAATAGCCCCAAGTGCACACGGTGATAGCACATCAGCCTTTACAGATAAAATTTCGTCAGGCGCCACGATGGTCGCACCAAAATGTGTGACAGCATAATCAAGGTTTTCTTGGACAATATCACTGACCAATAACTTAACGCCATCATTATGCAGATACTGACATAAATATCGTCCCACATGGCCAACACCTTGCACGGCAATGCTCAAACCTTTAAGGCTATCAAGCCCCAATTTATATTTAACGGCGGCTTTTATGCCGTTATATATGCCCGTTGCCGTAAAGGGGGATGGGTCGCCGCTGGCGTGATCGCCTTGAGGAAGTCCTGCCACATATTTGGTTTCTGTGGCGATTATCATCATATCTTGCACGGTCATACCTACATCTTCTGCGGTGATATAAAGGCCGCCTAGACTTTCGACGGCCCGACCAAGAGCGCGAAAGAGTTCTTCTGATTTATCCGTTTTAGAATTACCTATAATCACAGCCTTACCGCCGCCAAGAGGAAGTCCCGCCATAGCATTTTTATAGCTCATGCCGCGAGAAAGGCGCAGGGCATCGCTCAGCGCATCCATTTCGCTATCATAAGGCCACATGCGACAGCCACCAGCCGCCGGACCAAGGGTCGTGTCATGAACGGCGATAAAGGCCTTTAGACCGCTTTTTTTGTCATGAAAATAGCTAAGATGTTCGTGGTCGCGAAACTGATTTTTATCAATCATTATTTTATTCTCTACTTTATGATGCTTGTTTTATTTCTGTCATTTGATCAAGGGTTGCTAGCATCTGATCACGCAGAATATTATTTTTCTTTATGTTATTCTCTTTAATATGGCCGTAGCCTTTATAGGATAATGGAATGGTTAAAATATCAAGGCACAACGGGTAATTCTCTTTATTTAATTTGTCGAGGATTATTTCTACTATTTGCTCATATTCACCGATCAATTGCCGTTCCATTTTTCGTTCCGCCGAATAACCAAAGATATCAAACATCCCTCCGCGTAAAAATTTAAATTTCGCAATTAATTTAAGAGCGCCTAACATCCAAGGGCCAAACTCTCTTTTTTGAACTTCACCGGTGCGTTTATCTTTCTTTTCAAAGATCGGCGGGGCCATGTGGAATTTTAATTGATAATCGCCGCTAAATTGCGCGTTAAGTTTGGCCATAAAATCGCCATTTGTATAAAGTCGCGCCACTTCATATTCATCCTTGATCGCCAGTAATTTAAAATAGCTTTTGGCCACCGCATCGTAAATATTTTGATCATCAACCGTTTTAACTTTTTTTAGTAAATTCAAATACTTATCCCGGTAATCTTGATCTTGATAATCTACAAGCATTTGGCTTCGTTTTGAGATTACCTGTTCGGTAGTATTTGAGATTTTCGGATGCAAGGCGGTATTTTTAAACGGCGCAGCAAATTGTTCTAAGCGCGCCATGTCATGAGCTGCCATTCTACCACATGCAAAGGTTTTTTTATTTTGCTCGATCGCAACAGCATTTAACTCAATGGCTTTTTCCAGGGCCGCAAAAGATAAGGGTATTAATCCTTTTTGCCACGCATAACCAAGCATAAAAATATTAGTGGCAATAGCGTCACCAAGCAGCACGGTGGCAAGCTCTGTCGCTTCCACATAATGGCGACCATGGTCTGATGTATGTTGTTCAATGGATTTTTTTAAGTTTTCTTGTTGAAAATCAATTTGATTATTTTCGACAAAAGAAGACACAGGCGTATTATGAGAATTAATAACCGATTGAGCGCGACCTTTTCTTATACATTCTATAGCATTCGGGCTAGCACCAACCACAAGATCACACGCAAGCAACAGATCAGCACAGCCTGTTAAAATATGTGGCGTGCGTAAAATTTCAATGTCTTTACCAAGACGAACGTGGGTCAAGACAGCCCCACCCTTTTGGGCAAGACCGGTCATATCAAGCAAGTTACTCGCAACGCCGTCCACATGGGCAGCCATGCCAAGCAACCCACCGATGGTCAACACGCCCGTACCGCCAACACCAGCTACAAGAATATTATATTCGCTTTCAATGACATTAATTTTTGGCTGCGGTATATTTTTCAATAAGGCCTCTAAACCCGTGATTTTTGGTTTTTTAAAATCACCGCCAACAACGCTGACAAAAGAGGGGCAAAAGCCCTTCAAGCATGAATAATCCTTATTACAAGAGGACTGATTGATCATACGTTTACGGCCAAGTTCCGTTTCGATCGGCTCAATAGAAACACAATTGGATTGATCGGAACAATCGCCGCACCCTTCGCACACCGCATCATTAATAAACACGCGTTTGGCAGGGTCTGGATATGTACCCCGTTTGCGGCGACGGCGTTTTTCAGCGGCGCACACTTGATCAAAAATAATAATGGTGCAGCCTTTAACCTCGCGCGCTTCTAATTGCACCGCTTCTAATTGATCGCGATATAAAATTTCAATATCCTGTGGAATTTTACCTCTATCTTTATAACGGTCCAAATCTTCTGTCAGGATCCATATTTTCTTTACCCCTTCACCGACCATTTGTAAGGCAATTCTTTCAACGGTCAATTCACCATCATGAGGTTGCCCCCCCGTCATGGCGACCGCATCATTATAAAGAATTTTATAAGTAATATTAACATTGGCCGCAACAGAGGCACGAATAGCCAATGATCCTGAATGAAAATAGGTGCCGTCCCCTAGGTTAGTGAAAATATGATCTTCATCCGTAAAGCGTTGTTGACCAATCCACGGCACACCCTCACCACCCATTTGCGTATAAGTGGAGGTGCTTCTGTCCATCCAAAGTGCCATAATATGACAGCCAATCCCCGCTGTGGCACGACTTCCTGCCGGAACCTTGGTTGAGGTATTATGAGGGCAGCCTGAGCAAAAATAAGGCGAGCGAATGAGCGGCGCTTGATATGTTTTTTGTATTTCTTCACGGCGAGTAAAATATTCTAAGGCCCGCTCTACGGTTTCACTTTTGTAAAAATGAGATAGTCGAGATGCAATAACATGGGTAATTAATCCGACCGATAAATCATTTTCTGGCGGCAATAACCACTGACCTTTTTCATCATATTTTCCGACAACCACAGGGCGCTTATCCGCATGCCAGTTAAAAAGTTGTTGTTTTAATTGATTTTCAATAAGCTCGCGTTTTTCTTCAACAATGAGAATTTCATCTAAACCTTCGCAGAAGTTTCTAATACCTTCTGGCTCTAACGGCCAAGGCATACCCACTTTAAACAAACGAAGACCAATTTTTTCGGCGACTTTTTCATCAATGCCAAGCTCAAACAAGGCTTGGCGTACATCACCATATGATTTTCCGCTGGTGATAATACCAAAGCGCGATTTTTTGCTATCCATCACAATACGGTCGATGTTATTTTTCTTAGCAAAAGCAAGTGCGGCAAAAAGTTTATAGCGTTGAAGTCTGAAATCCTGATCACGCCACACATCATTCAAGCGGATATGAACACCGCCTTCTGGCATTTCAAAATCATCATCAGTTGGTATTAAAATTTTGCGACTTTCACGACTTAAATCAACAACTCCCGTTGATTCCGCTGTTTCACTAGTCACCTTAAAAGCGCTCCAACAACCGCTATAACGGGACATAGCAATACCAAGCAAGCCATATTCAACAAATTCCTGCATATTGGCAGGATATAACATGGGGAGCATTGTTGCATAAAAACTATGATCTGATTGATGGGGTAATGTTGATGATTTGGCCGAATGATCATCGCCGGTGATGGCTAATACGCCGCCTGTGGGGCTGGTTCCTACCGCATTGGCATGACGAAACACATCACCACTTCGGTCAACACCAGGCCCTTTGCCGTACCATATGCCAAAAACCCCGTCATAATTTGCACCCTGATAAAGATTGACTTGCTGCGTACCCCAAACCGCCGTTGCCGCTAGCTCCTCATTCAAGCCTTCCTGAAAATATATATTGTCATTCTCTAAGAATTTTTGAGCCCGCCGCAACGCCATATCATAGCCACCAAGGGGAGAACCGCGGTATCCTGAAATAAATCCCGCCGTATTTAAACCTGCCGCTTTATCGCGCCAATGCTGAACAATAGGAATACGTACCAACGCTTGGGTCGCGGTCATAAATGCTTTGCCCGTTTCAAGCAAATATTTATCATCAAGTGAAATTTTTTCTATCTTCATGGAGCAGGCCCTATTTTGCAATCATTTATAGGGGCATTTTTACATAAAAATAAGGAAAATACCTTTCTTTTTACTATCCCTATCGCTATTATATGAAATATATTTACAAATAATGGCGCTTTAAGGGTAAAATAATGCTAAATCATCTCGATAGTATTGATAAGAAAATTTTAAATATCCTTCAAGAAGACAGTACTATCACCAATTCGGAATTGGCAGAACAAGTGGGCTTATCTGCGGCCCCCTGTTGGCGACGCATCAAAAGATTGGAAGAAAAAAACATTATAGCAAAACATGTAGCTCTGCTTAACCCCACTGCTTTGGGGCTTAATATCATCGCTTTTGCCAACGTCAAACTCTCCCACATCCAAGAAGATGCATTGGAAGATTTTGAAAGGCAAGCC
>ERZ890510.909-NODE-909-length-21284-cov-9.475717_pt1 | contig 21284 bp, 24 predicted proteins | sample MGYA00521265_ERZ890510 | MGnify/ENA primary metagenome ERZ890510 (study PRJEB32303, sample SAMEA104408624) | aquatic metagenome | biome: Brackish water; feature: Chemocline; material: water | place: Baltic Sea | collected 2014-10-26T21:54:00 | depth 110 m ...
ATTTCTGAAATAGTAATAGCTTTAGCAATTTTTACTTTTTTTCTTTTTTTAAGAGGGGTGTTCTCAAAGTTTGTTGTTAAAAAATTAGAGAAGTATGTTTCAAAAACATCTAATAGTTTTGACAACTCTTTAGTTCATTCAATGGAAAGGCCAGCAAAATTTTTTCCAATCGTTTTAGGATTTTTTGTATCAACAAGTTATTTAACCGTTGAAAGCGGCATAGTTGATGTAATTAATAGATCTTTAATGACCGTATTAATTTTTTGGACTTTTCATCAAGTTATTGGTCCATTTTCAGTAGTCATAAAATCAGTTGGAGGTCTTCTTTCTAGAGATTTGATTAATTGGATCATTAAAGCAATAAAAGTTTTAATTTTAGTTTTAGGGTTTGCTGCTGTCTTAGATCTTTGGGGAATAAAAATTGGCCCAATTATTGCTGGACTAGGTTTGTTTGGAGTCGCTGTTGCTTTAGGAGCACAAGACTTATTTAAAAATTTAATTTCTGGGATATTGGTACTAGTTGAAAGAAGGTTTCAAGTTGGAGACTGGATTTTTGTAGACGGGGTAATTGAAGGAACAGTAGAAAATATTGGTTTTAGATCTACAGTAGTGAGAAGATTTGATAAATCGTTAGCAACAATTCCAAATTTTCAATTTGCCGAAAAAGCCGTAATTAATAATTCACAGATTACAAACAGAAGAATAAATTGGATTATAGGATTGGAATATCGAACGACGAGCGAACAGTTAAAGAATATTAAAGAACAAATAGAAAATTTTATAAAGAAGAGCGGAAATTTTTCAACTACATCGGATACAATTCTTTCTGTTAAAATAGATCAATTTGCTGCAAGCTCAATTGATATAAAATTAATATGTTTTACTAAAACAACCGCTTATCTAGAGTGGATGAATGTTAAAGACACATTGGCAATAGAAATTAAAAATATTGTAGAAAAAAACAAAGCTTCTTTTGCTTTCCCAAGTACTTCAATATATGTAGAAAAAAATTAATGAATGCTTTTCTTATTTTATTTAATGACGTTGTTCGACTTTATATTTGGGTTCTGGTCATCAATGCTGTAGCAAGCTGGTTAGTTGCATTTAATGTCATTAATACAAGCAATCGTTTTGTTTATTCTGTTTTGGAAATTTCACATAAATTAACAAATCCACCTTTGAGATTTATTAGAAGTTTTATGCCAAATTTGGGCACAGTAGATATTTCACCAATTGTACTTATTTTGGGTTTAGTTTTTTTAAGGAATTTTATTAACGAAATATTTTACAAAATAGCACTTTAAATATGATATTGGACGGCAAAAAAGAAGCTGCATTGTTAAGAGAAGAAATAAAAAAAGAGATTACCGCTTTAAGAGAAAAAGATAATAAAGCACCAGGTTTAACTGTTATTTTGATAGGTGACTTTGCGCCCAGTCAAATTTATGTCAGAAATAAAGAAAAAAATTCAAAAGAAGTTGGAATTAATTCTGAAGTTATAAAATATTCAAAAGATATTTCTGAAAAAGAAGTTTTAGAAAAAATAGAGGAACTTAATAATGACAATAATGTTTCCGGTATTTTAGTTCAACTTCCTTTACCCATTCAAATTAATAAAGAAAAAATTATTAACGCTATTAATCCCAAAAAAGATGTTGATGGCTTTAATCCTATTAATGTTGGCAATTTAGCTTCTGGTTACAAGTCCATTGTTCCTTGTACACCACTTGGATGTTTATATTTAATTAAGAAAGTTGAAAAAAATTTATCAGGAAAGCATGCCGTTATTATTGGTAGATCTAATTTAAATGGAAAGCCAATGGCACAATTACTTCTGAAAGAAAATTGTACAGTAACAATTATTCACTCAAAAACTAAAGATTTAAAAACGGAATGCCAAAAAGCAGATATTTTAGTTGCCGCAGTTGGAGTTGCTAATCTAGTCAAAAATGATTGGGTAAAAAAAGATTCTATTATTATTGATGTGGGTATAAATAAAGTTGGAGAAAAAATTGTTGGTGATGTTGATTTTGAACAAGTTAAAGATAAGGTTAAAGCTATAACGCCAGTACCTGGCGGAGTAGGACCAATGACCATTGCTTGTTTGTTGAAAAATACTTTAGAGTGTTTTAAAGCTCGTTAGATTTTGAATTATCTATTTTAAGATATTTACTATTTCTAAATCTCACAACAACAATTGCTATTGCAACGATTAATATAGCAAGAGCAATATAAATTAAGTTTGCTGGATCGCTCTCTTTATCTTGAAGAATTATATATCGTGCAAGAGCAGTAATTGCGATTACAAGAGGGTAGGTAATTCTTACGGCTCTTGTTTCCCAGTAAGATCTAACCAAACCAAGAACCTCAATATAGATAAACATTAATAATAAATCAGCTAGTCCTACAGCTTTTGTGTCATACATAAATGATATTTCTACAAAGAAGGCAATTATGGTTGCTACTAAAACGGCAAGTACTGCAACTAGTTGAATGTTTCGAATCGCTGAGTTCATTAATATAATTGTATCAGAATTTTAAGATTTACTTAACTGTTTTGAGTGATATTTAATAAATTTTTCAACTTTAGTTTTATTAAACGTTTTATTTTCCTCAAAAGAAACTTTTTGCATCGAATATGCGTTACTAGAAGTTTTTCTAGACATAATTGTAACGTTTCCTTTATAAATTTTTAAACTAACAGTTCCATTAACTTTATTTTTATTTTTATCTATTATTTTTTGAAGGTTAATTCTTTTTTTTGAAAACCAATATCCATTGTAAACAAGCTCAGCATACAAAGGCATAATTCTTTCTTTTTTATGCATTGTGTCTTTATCTAGTGTTACAGATTCTACAGCTCTGTGAGCGGCATAAAGAATAGTACCTCCAGGAGTTTCATAAACACCTCTTGATTTAATTCCAATAAATCTATTTTCAACAAGATCTACTCTTCCAACTCCATTTTTTCCTGCGATTTGATTTAATTTTTCTAGTAAATTGGCAGGGCTAAGTTTTTTTCCATTAATTGAAATGGGCTCGCTATTTTTAAAACTTATTTTAACTGTAGTTTTTTTATTAGGGGCTTTTTCAGGTGAAACCGTTCTTTGAAAAATAAATTCTGGTGCTGAATTTTTAGGATCTTCCAAAGCCTTACCCTCAGTTGATGTATGAAAAAGATTATCATCTACCGAGAAAGGTGGAGCTCCTTTTTTATCTTTAGGAATAGGGATATTATTTTTTTTTGCGTATTTAATCAAATCTGTTCTAGAGGCTAAATCCCATTCTCTCCACGGAGCAATAACTTTTATTTTTTTTCCAAAAAAAGCGTAACCTAATTCAAATCTAACTTGATCATTACCTTTGCCAGTAGCACCATGCGACACTGCGTAAGCGCCATATTTTTTTGCTATTTCTATTTGTCTTTTTGCTATTAACGGTCTTGCAATAGACGTACCCAATAAATAATTTCCCTCATATAAAGCATGTGCCCTTAGCATTGGAAAAACATAATCTTTTACAAATATATTTTTTAGATCTTCGATTATTATTTTTTTAACACCTAATCTTTTAGCATTTCTGATAATTTTTTTTTTATCAATGACCTGACCAATATCAGAAGTGTAAGCAATAACTTCTGCTTGATAATTTTCTTGCAACCATCTTAAAATAATTGAGGTATCGAGACCTCCTGAGTAGGCAAGAACTATTTTTTTCATAAACTAGCTGCAGTTTTTTTTAGCAGTATTATAGGCTTTAGTAAAACCTATCATAGAGTAGTGATCAACCGTTTGTGAACCTTTAGGTTCATTCGCAGTAACCATTATATTAGAAGCTTTTTTCATAAGTTTTATAAATTTTTTTTCCTCATCTTCACCGATTATCCAAGCAAAATTTTCTTTAGAAAGTAGAGAAAAATTATTTCTTCCTGATTTTGCATTAACAGACGATGCTTTGAAAATATGCCCGCTAGTAACGCTTACTTCATCTTTTATGTTCTCTTGAGGTCTAAAAGTTACAAATAGTTTTGAGGGCTCCCTTTTAAAATTTTTTGGCGATCTTGTTTTAGGTTTTGACTGAGCAAAACAAATCTTACCTTGCTCAGTAGTTGCTGTAAAAACTTGCCAGTCTTTAAATGTTCCACTGGACACAGGTTCTGCTGCAAGAGCTTTAGAAGTAAAGAAAACAATCATTAAAGATAAAAATAGTTTTTTAAAATTCATTTTAATTTTTTATACTAAATTTGATTAATTTCAATGATTTGAAAATTAAGGTGTTGGATTAGGATTATTTGAGTAAATTAAATTTATTTTTTCAATGATTTCATTGCTAAGATCAACATCTACACTTCCAATATTTTCTTTTAGTTGTTCCATAGTCGTTGCTCCAATAATATTGCTTGTCATGAAAGGTCTAGAGTTTACAAAAGCGAGTGCCAATTGTGTTAAACTAAGCCCATTATCTTTAGCCAGTTTAAAGTAATCATCAACGGCTTTTTTAGCATTTTCTTCTTTGTATCTAGTCCAAAAATTTCCAAATAAATCAATTCTAGAGTTTTTAGGCATTTCATTATTTCTATATTTTCCAGAAAGATAACCTATCCCAAGAGGTGAGTACGCTAACAGACCAACATTTTCTCTGCATGAAATTTCAGACATGCCATTATCGTATGCTCGGTTAAGTAAATTGTACGGGTTTTGTACAGAAACGATTCTAGGTAAATTTAGTTTTTCAGCGATTTCAAGAAATTTTGAAAATCCCCAAGGCGTTTCATTGGAAACACCAATGTGTCTTATTTTACCTTGGTCAATAAACTTTTTTAACGCTTTTAAAACAGATTCGACATCATTCCATTTTTCTTCTTTTGGATTATGTTCATAATCTCTTTTACCAAAAAAATTTGTATTTCTTTCTGGCCAATGTAATTGATACAAATCTATGTAATCTGTTTGTAATCTTTTAAGGCTTCCCCCAATAGCTATTGAAATATTTTTTTCACTATAGTTTCCACCGCCACCTCTTATCCATTCAGGTCCTGGGCCAACCATTTTAGTTGCTAAAATTATTTTCTCTCTTTTTTTGGTTTTTACGAACCAGTTACCGATAATTTTTTCTGTTTTTCCTTGAGTTTCTTTTCTTGGTGGAACGGCATAAACTTCCGCAGTATCAAAAAAATTTATACCTTTATCAAAAGCATAATCCATTTGTTCAAAACCTTGTTCTTGAGTGTTTTGCTCACCCATGTTCATGGTTCCAAGACAAATTAAACTTACATCTATATTTGTGTTTCCTAATTTTTTAAATTTCATAAAGGTTAATTACTAGATTTTTATTTAAGATCAAAGACCTATTTCTTTTTAAGGAGCGGGGTTGGGATTGTTTTGATGAATTAGGTTAATTTCATTGATCGTTTCATCATCAAGTTTAACACTAATGCTCTCAATATTTTCTTTAAGCTGCTCCATAGTTCTTGCGCCTATAATATTGCTCACTACAAAAGGTCTCGAGCTTACAAAGGCAATCGCCATATGTGCTAATGACATATTTTTTTTGACAGCTACTTTGTAATATTCATCCACTGCTTTATATCCATTTTCTTTTCTGTAACGTCCCCAAATATCAGCATATAAATCCATTCTAGAATTTTTCGGCATTTGGTTATTTCTGTATTTTCCAGAAAGATAACCGAAGGCTAGAGGTGAATAGGCAAGGAGACCAACATTTTCTCTTATAGAAATTTCGGCCATGCCAATTTCATATGTTCTATTTAATAAGTTGTATGGATTTTGAACTGAAATAATTCTTGGTAAATTATGAATTTTAGCTGTCTCTAAATATTTAGAAAATCCATAAGGTGTTTCATTTGATATTCCGATGTGTTGGATCTTTCCTTGTTTAATAAACTTTTCTAATATTTTTAAAACAGAATCAAATTCATGCCATTTATTTTCATTTTTATTATGTTCGTAGTCTAATTTACCAAAATAATTTGTATTTCTTTCTGGCCAATGTAATTGATATAAATCGATATAGTCAGTTTTTAGTCTTTTTAAACTATTGTTAAGAGCGGTCTCTATTCCTTTTTCGTAGTATTCATTTCCTCCTCCTCTAATCCATTTGAATCCAGGTCCAGCAATTTTTGAGGCTAATATAATTTTATCTCTATTTTTTTTTTGTAAAAACCAATTACCAATAATCTCTTCTGTTTTGCCATAAGAGTGGTCCATTGGCGGCGTTGCATAAAGTTCAGCGGTATCAAAAAAATTAATACCTTTTTCTAAAGCATAATCCATTTGAGCAAAGCCATCAGCCTGAGAATTTTGTTGACCCCAAGTCATTGTTCCAAGACAAATTGTACTTACTTCTAAATTTGTTGTTCCTAGTTTTTTAAATTTCATAAAATTTTAACAATTTTTATGAGGAAATTTGACTGATGTAAAGAAACGCAGGTATTGAAAAAGATCAAAAAACACTTATATTGACGTTATGGAATTTAATAAACAAAGCACAACAACCAGATCATCGGCATCAGAAGCAATTATTGACCAAGGTTTAAGAGCCTACATGCTTAAGGTCTATAACTATATGGCATCAGGAGTTTTATTAACTGGCTTTATAGCTTTATTATTTTTTAAACTTGCTGTTGTTACAGGAGAAGCAGGAGAAATTATTGGCCTTACTAATTTTGGATCAACTATTTATACGTCAGGATTAAAATGGGTTCTCATGCTAGCTCCTTTGGGAGTAGTTATTTATATGAGTTTCAACATTGCAAAAATGACAGCAGCAAAAGCTCAATCTACTTTTTGGGTCTTTGCAGCTTTAATGGGGGCTTCTTTATCTTCAATTTTTTTAATGTACACAGGTGCAAGTATAACAAGAGTATTCTTTATCACAGCTGGAACTTTCGGTGCGATGAGCATCTATGGTTACACTACTAATAGAGACCTAACTAAACTTGGCTCATTTTTAATGATGGGTCTTTTTGGAATAATTATTGCATCGGTAGTTAATATTTTTATGAAATCTTCTATGATGTATTTTGTAATATCAATTTTAGGTGTTTTAATTTTTGTTGGTTTGACAGCTTACGATACTCAAAAAATTAAAAACATGTATTTAGCAAGTGACAGCGGAGAATTAATCGGAAAAAAAGCTGTCATGGGAGCTCTAACTCTTTACTTGGATTTCATTAATTTATTTATTATGCTGTTAAGACTTTTTGGTCAAAGAAGATAATTATTTTACAGCTCTTAAATTATTCCACCTAGTTTTTTCTATCAGGCTAGAAAGATTATTAGATTTTTCTAATATATTTCCGTGTTTATCTTCAATATAAAATTTTTCGTTATGATTTTTAGGTTTTAAAGATTTTAAAATTCTAAAAATTGGTTTTTCCGAAGCTCGTTGATATATATCAAAAGAAATTTCTCTAGGGCCAATAGACATTCCGTAATCTTTCCAAGTACCATTAGAAACCATTTTTCCATATAAATTTAAGATAGTTTGTAATTCTTTTTTTACAAAAAAAATCTCTTTGTCTTTATTGTTAGAAATATTATTAACTACTAGTTTTAAATTTCTCATATTTTATATTTATTAATTAATGGAAGCTGAAAAGCAGTAAATATAAAAGTTAATGGCAACATGCCCCATACTTTAAAATTGACCCAAATGACTTCAGTTTGAGTTCTCCAAACAAGTTCATTAACGAAAGCCAAGAAAATAAAAAATATTATCCAACGATTATTTAATTTATTCCAACCAGTTTCATTAATTTGAAATGCATTGTTAAAAAGGATTTTTAAAAAGTTTTTATTTAGAAATGTCTTGCCAACAAATAACACTAGCGCAAAAATAATATTAATAATCGTAGGTTTTACGTACAAAAATACTGGATTATTAAAATATAAAGTTAGACCTCCAAAAATAGATATTATGATTCCACCTACTAATGGCACATAAGGTATTTTTCTCTCTACTATATAACTAATGAGAACCGCAATTAATGTGGCAACAATTAAAGGCGGAATTGCAACTCTTAAATCATTTCCACTTTTGTAATAAATAGTAAAAAAAATTAGTAGGGGGCCAAAGTCAGTAATAAATTTTAAAAAAGACTTATTCATACTTTATTTTTAACATAAATCTATTTTTAAATAAATTTATATATTGATTTTTGATTAAAAGTTACTATGTTTAAAGTAATGACTGCAAATGTTGCAAAGTTTTCTATTGGAAACATCGTAAAGCACAAACACTTCGATTTTCGTGGAGTAATTTACGATGTTGATTTTCAATTTAATAATTCAGAAGCGTGGTACCAGTCAATCCCAAAAGACGTAAGACCTCGAAAAAATCAACCATTTTATCATCTACTAGCTGAGAGTAATGACGTAACTTATGAGGCCTATGTTTCCGAACAAAATCTTTTAATAGATAGTTCAAAGCAACCAGTTAAGCACCCTCTGATCAATGAGATTTTTGTTGGTAAAAAGGGATCAAACTATCTTAAGTTATCTAACTAGCTAGATAAGGCCGCCACAAATTCAACAACATTAGATCAAACCTATAACAAAGAATTTAATTAGATTCACAAGTGTTAATGCCTAGTTGAGAATTAATTCTTTTCTTTAACTCCCTTAAAATTCTCAATTAGGCAAAACAACCTTCTTTCTTTAAAATAAAAACTAATATATTTGATTTATATTAAGATGTTTAAATTTTTTTCATCTAGCGCTATTTATTCTTTAATTCAAAATTTAATTAATTTTATAAATTCAATATTTTTTTTAATTTTAATTATTGGTTTAACTTTTGCTTTAGTTCTATCGCCTCCTGATTATATTCAAGGTGATTCTGTAAGAATTATGTATGTGCATGTTCCTGCTGCTTGGTTGGGACTAGCATGTTTTTCTTTTATTACACTTCTTTCGATACTTAATTTTATCTTCAAAATAAAAAATTTTTATTTTATTAATAAAAGTATAGCTCCAATCGGTTTGTTATTTACTTGTCTGGCAATCATCACTGGATCTTTATGGGGCCAACCAACCTGGGGTACCTGGTGGGCTTGGGATGCTAGACTAACGTCTATGCTTGTATTAATGTTGTTCTATATATTTTACATTTTAGTTTTTAAACTTTTAAGCAAAGAAGAATTAATTGTAAAAGTTTCGTCAATTATAGCAATAATAGGTTCGATCAATTTGCCTATTATTAAATACTCAGTTGAATGGTGGACAACACTTCATCAGCCAGCAAGTATAAAAATTGTTGGCCATAGCAGCATACATTCATCTATGTTGTTCCCATTGTTTGCAATGTTATTGGTTTTCTTGCTTTATGCTGCGCTAATTTTTCTGATGAAATATAAAACAGAAATCATTAGAATAAAGAAAAAAAATATAAAAAGAACATGATTACAGACTTTATAACAATGAATGGATACGGACTTTATGTTTGGTTATCTTTTAGCATTGTCTTTATTTCTTGTGCAGTAGTTTACCTAAAGACAAAAAAGACTTTAAAAAAATACGAAAATGAGTTTTTGGTTGAGCTTCAAAATTTGTCATTAGAAGAAAAAAATAAAGCTTTAGAAAATTCTAAAGTCGCACAACAAATAGTAGCTGCAAACTCTAAGATTAATTAAAAGCATTTTTAATGCTTACTAAGAAAGTTAAAAATAGAATATTTTTTTTAGTTTTTGTTTTTATTTTATCCTTAGCTGTTATTTTTTTTATCATAAAATCTTTAAATCAAAATATTCTATATTTTTCGACACCAACTGAAATCAAACAAAAAAAAGATATTGTTATCGGGAAATCAATGCGCGTTGGTGGAATGGTAAAAAAAAATTCTATTATTATTGATGAAGAAAACATTCAGTTTACTGTTACAGATTTTGAAAATGAAATATTAATTAGCTACTCAGGAACCGTTCCAAATTTATTTGCTGAAGGTAAAGGCGTTGTTGCTGAAGGCAAACTTAATGATAATTTTTTTTTTATAGCTGATAGAATACTAGCTAAACATGATGAAAAATACATGCCACCTGAAATTAAAAAAATACTAGAAAACAATGCTAAGTAATATTGGAGTAATTTTAGTTTTTTTGATTTTAGCCTCAAGCTTTCTTATTATTTATAATGCCTATCTAGATATAAAAATTAAAGATCAGATTGTTAAGAAAATTATTTATAATTTAAGTCTATTTCAAATTACATTTACTATTTTAAGTTTTTTTGCTTTGATAATAGGTTTTATAAATTCTGACTTTTCTCTTATTAATGTTTATGAAAATTCACATACAGCCAAGCCACTTTTTTACAAGATAGCAGGGACTTGGGGCAATCACGAAGGAAGTTTGCTATTATGGATTAATATTTTAGTTCTTTTTTCTTTTTTATTTTTAGTTTTTAATTTTAAGCATAATAAAAAATTTAGATTATATACTTTAATTTTTCAAAATATCTTAATTATAGGATTTGTAATTTTTTTATTATTAAATTCTAATCCTTTTAGTTTAATTTATCCGGTTCCTCTTGAAGGCTTAGGCTTAAATCCTATATTACAGGATCCAGCACTCGCTATCCATCCTCCACTTCTTTATATCGGGTTTGTCGGTTGTTCGATTTATTTTTCTGCTGCTATGGCTTCAATGTTTTCAGAATACAAAGGCAAGGAATTTGCGTTATCAATAAAATCATGGATTCAAATTTCATGGTGCTTTCAAACTCTTGGTATAACAGTGGGTTCTATTTGGGCATATTACGAATTAGGCTGGGGTGGTTTCTGGTTTTGGGATCCCGTTGAAAATGCTTCTTTACTACCTTGGTTTGCTATTACGGCCTTAATGCATTCAGTAATGGTTCTTGAGAAAAGAAATACTTTATATGCTTGGGTCATTATACTTTGTCTTTTAACTTTTATTTTAAGCGTAACAGGGACTTTTTTAGTTAGATCCGGAATTTTAAATTCTGTGCATACATTTGCAAGCGATCCATCTCGAGGAATTTATATACTATTATTTTTAGGTATGATGATTTTTACATCATTAATTATATTTTTTAAAAAGTATAAAAAAGAGTCATATAATTTTAATTTAAAAACTAGAGAGACGTTTATTTTAGTCAATAATTGGTTTATGATATTTTTTTTAGTAACTGTTTTAGTAGGTACACTTTATCCAATTTTTCTTGATGTGATAGCTGATGTAAAAATCTCTGTCGGCCCGCCATTTTATAATATTGTTATTATTCCATTAGTAGTTCCATTTTTATTTCTAATGACTGTAGGGCCTCAATTTAAATGGATTAATTCACAGAATGTAAAATTTTACAAAACTACATTTATTTTTTTTGGTGCTGTAATAATAAATTTATTCATATATTATTTTTTTGAAAACTACAGCGTTTTAACAAATTTAATTTTTATTGTAGCGATATTTTTAATTCTTCATTGTTTTTTAGATGCAAAACAATCCATATATAAAAACAAAAAATTTGAATATCCGAGAATAATTTCTCATTTAGGCTTTGGCTTACTTGTTTTGTGTATCGGGATAAATCACCAATATTCCCTAGAAGTAGACTTCAATTTAAAAATTGGGGAAAATAAAAAGATTAATAATTATGAAATTTATTTTGAAAATATAAAGACTGAACAAAATAAAAACTATCAATCTGTAATTGGAAATTTTAAATTAACAGATTTTAAAAGAAATATTGTCCAATATTTAGATCCTGAAATACGTATTTATTCTGATCCAGAAACCTTAACTTATGAAGCTGCAATAAAATCAAAGATTACTTCTGATTTTTATTTAACCATGAGCAATGTTTCTAGATCTGAATATTACAATATTAAATTTCAGAACAAACCATTTATGATTTGGATCTGGATTTCTGCTTTTATGATTGCTTTAGGAGGTTTTGTTCAGTTAATGTTAAAAAAAAATGAAAATTAATATTTCTAAAATTATTATTTTTAGTTTCGTTGTATTTTTTCTGTCAATTTTTTGGTTGGGACTTAAAAAAGATAATAACTATGATACAAAAAATATCATAGGAAATAAGATTAGTAATTTTCAATTACCTTCTATTTATAATAATAAATTTATTTCTGAGGAAACTTTAAAGGAAAATAAGTTTACGTTAATTAATTTTTTTGCCTCATGGTGTGCTCCGTGTCGAGCAGAGCATCAATATTTATTAAATTTGTCGAATAAAAATAACGATATTAAAATTTTAGGTATTAATTTTAAAGATAAAAAAAATAATGCTATTGGTTTTTTAAACGAACTAGGAAACCCATATGATTTTGTTGCAGGAGACACAGAAGGTAAGGCATCTATTTTATTTGGTATTTATGGCATTCCAGAGTCTATTTTAGTGAATAGTGAATTAGTAATAATTAAAAAAATTATAGGGCCAATTAATCCAAAACAATATGAGGAAATTTTGCAATTAATACAATGAGATTAAAAAAAATTATTATTATTTATATTTTTTTATTTTCATCGTTATATGCCGATGAAAACAATCTGGAATTAATGGAAATTTATAAAAATCTAAGATGCTTAATTTGCCAAGGCCAATCCATTGCCGATTCTAATTCAGATTTTGCATCAACTGTTAAACTCGTTGTGCAAGATCAGGTTAAAGAAGGAAAGTCAAAAGAGGAAATATATGATTTTTTAATTAGTAAGTATGGAGAATGGATTGTTTACCAGCCTGCGCTTACTAAAAATAATTTATTATTATGGTCCTTGCCTTATGTGATATTAGTTCTTGGAGGTTTTGTTATTTTTTTTATAGTTCGAAAAAACAAGCATAATAGAGCTAAATGAATGTGTACTTTTTTTGATTTAGGTTGTATTTTTTATAAAAAATGAAAAAATATATTCTACTATTTGTGGCAACAATATTTTTGGTAAATACGCATGTATTGTCTGCTGAAAAAAAAACAAGTTTTTTTAAGCCATGGAATAGTAAAAATATTTCTAAAAATGACAGCTCAATGATTGACAAGAAAAATAAATCTTTGAATCAAAAATCCACAACTAACGATACAGAACAAAATATTTCAGTTTATACTGGAACATTTGACACTATAGATAAAGAAGGTGACGACCAAACCACTTTAGTAGGTATAGAACATAAAAATAAAAATTTATTTAGAGATACTTGGTTGGGTAGATTTTCTCCTACAACAGGTGGGTTTATTACTGGGAAAAGTTCGGTTTATTTATATTCAGGGATTGAAGCAGATTACAACTTAGGACCAATAAATATTTCACCAAGTTTTGCTCCAGGCTATTATGAAGCTGGTGATGGTAAAAATTTAGGTAGTGCACTTGAATTTAAATCAGAAGTAAAAATTGGAGTAGATTTATTTAAAAATTCAAATCTAGGCTATAGCTACAGTCATATTTCAAATAATGACTGGGGAGATGTTAATCCTGGTACAGATAATCAATCAATAACTTTTTCTAAAAAGTTTTAATTCATACTCAATAATGTCTCTTAAAGATTGTTACAACATTGAAGACTTTAGAAAATTAGCAAAAAAAAATTTACCATCACCAATCTTTAATTATATTGACGGTGGTGCTGATGATGAAACGACACTTAGAAGAAACACAGATTCTTTTTCCAAGTGTGATCTAATTCCAAATATCTTAGCTAGTGTAGGGGAACCAGACCTTTCAGTTGAAGTCTTTGGTCAGAAAATTAAAATACCTTTATTTTTATCCCCAACAGCAATGCAACGTCTTTATCATCATGATGGCGACAAAGCATCCGCAAGAGCTGCTGAAAAATTTGGAACATTTTATAGCATGTCTACTATGGCTACTTCGTCTATTGAAGAAATTTCAAATATATCAAAAGGACCAAAATTATTTCAACTTTATATTCATAAAGATCAATCACTTACCGATAATTTAATAGACAGATGTAAAAGTGAAGGGTTTAATGGTTTGTGTTTAACTGTAGACACAGTTGTAGCAGGAAATAGAGAAAGGGATCATAGAACTGGCTTTACAACCCCACCAAAACTTACTTTGAAAAGTTTAATGAGTTTTGCCACCCATCCAAAATGGACTATCAATTATTTAACTCATGAAAAATTTAAATTAGCAAATGTTGCTCATTTTACTAAAGAAGGTTCAAGCATAGCAAAAGGAGTAATGGAATACATTAATGAACAATACGATCCAGCAATGAGTTGGAAAGATGCAGAATATTGCGTCAAGCGCTGGAAAGGGCCTTTTGCATTAAAAGGACTAATGTCAGTTGAAGATGCCAAGAAGGCAGTTGATATTGGCGCTTCTGCAATAATGTTATCAAATCATGGAGGTAGACAACTAGACGGATCGCGATCACCTTTTGATCAGCTACCTGCAATCGTTGATGCCGTTGGTGGAAAAATAGAAATCATTGTTGATGGTGGAATTAGAAGAGGCACACATGTTTTAAAAGCTTTAGCTCTAGGAGCAACAGCCTGCAGTTTTGGTAAAGGTTTTCTCTTTGCTTTGGGCGCAGGTGGACAAGCAGGTGTAGAGCTGGTTCTTCAAAGAATGAAAGATGAAATTAGAAGAGACATGATTTTAATGGGATGCAAAAGTATAAAAGATTTAGATCCAAGTAAAATTGCGTATAGATAAAAAATTGTGATAATATTTTCTGTATTAAAAAGCTTAAATACTGTTAATTGTATAACGGGTAAAAAAATTTAACATGAAATTAGCTAAAAATTTAGAAAGATTAGGAACAGAGTCCGCTTTCAGTATATTAGCTGAAGCAAAAAAACTCGAAGCCCAAGGAAAAGAAATGATACACCTTGGATTAGGTCAGCCTGACTTTAAAACTCCACAACATATTGTTGAAGCGGCAAAAACAGCTCTAGATAATGGTCACCATGGGTATGTTTTATCTAATGGTATTCTGGAATGTAGACAGGCCGTGACAAGAAAAATTAAAAAACTCTACAATAAAGATGTAGACCCTGAAAGAGTCTTAATAATGCCAGGCGGTAAACCCACGATGTTTTATGCAATTTCAATATTTGGTGAAGAAGGTTCTGAAATAATTCATCCTACACCTGGATTTCCAATTTATGAGTCCATGATTAACTACACAGGTTCAAAAGCAGTACCTTATGATTTAACAAAAGATAAGGATTTAAAATTTGATCCAGAAAAAATTCTATCTTTAATTACAGATAAAACTAGATTGTTAATATTGATTAACCCTAACAATCCAACAGGAAGTTTTGTTGAAAAACCAGCTATAGATTTTTTAGCAGAAGGTCTGAAAAAATACCCGCATGTTGCAATTTTAAGCGATGAAATCTACAGCCGCCAAATTTATGATGGCAAAGAGATGCCAACATTTTTTAACTACCCTGAATTAGAAGATAGACTAATCATTTTGGATGGCTGGAGCAAAGCCTATGCTATGACTGGCTGGAGAATGGGGTGGAGTGTTTGGCCAGAAAAACTAATCCCACATGTAAATAGATTAATTATTAACAGCGTGTCATGTGTTAACGCACCTTCTCAGTTTGCTGGCATAGCTGCTTTAGATGGATCAGATGAACCTATTAATGAGATGATGAAACAATTTGATGTGAGACGTAAAATCATACATGAAGGTCTAAACAGTCTACCTGGTATCGAATGTAGTATGCCCGGCGGAGCTTTTTATGCATTTCCCAAAGTAATAGGTACAGGTATGAATGGATCTGAATTTTCAAAAAAATGTATGCATGAAGCAGGAGTAGCAATTGTACCTGGAACGGCTTTTGGTAAAACTTCGACTGACTATGTGAGATTTAGCTTTGCTGCGTCTAAAGAAAACATTCAAAAAGCTCTTAAAAAAATTAAAAAAATGCTTGGATAAAGCAGTATTGCCTTTTGACCAAGAGCAATAAAAATTATAGAATTATTTCATGACAAGTCTTCAAATGCCAAAAGTTGATCAATCTATTTTATCTAGTAAAGATAAAATTACTTCTGATCTAAAAAAAATATTAAATAGTAACAATATTCTGTCACAAGAGGATGAGATTAGACCTTACGAAACTGATGCTTTGGCAGCCTATAAACAAAAGCCACTTTTAGTAGTTTTACCTGAAACCGTAAAACAAGTGAGTGAAATTTTAAAATATTGTAACGAGAATAAGATTAAAGTTGTTCCTAGAGGTGCGGGCACAGGTTTATCAGGAGGAGCGCTTCCACTAGCTGACTGTGTTTTGTTAAGTATGGGAAAATTTAATAAGATTTTGGAAATTGATTACAGAAATAAATGTGTAGTTGCTCAGCCATGTGTAACTAATCTAGCCATAACACATGCGGTTCAAGACAATAAATTTTATTACGCCCCAGATCCATCTAGTCAAATAGCTTGTTCGATAGGCGGAAATGTTGCGGAAAATTCTGGTGGAGTCCATTCTCTAAAATATGGAGCGACAACAAATAATCTTTTGGGAATACAAGTTGTCTTAATGGACGGAACAATCACAAGGTTTGGTGGAAAAACATTAGATTCTGAAGGATATGATTTATTAGGATTAATGACAGGTTCTGAAGGTTTGCTAGGAGTGATAACAGAAGTGACGGTAAAAATTTTGAAAAGCCCACAAGTAGCTAAAGCAGCGCTTATAGGTTTTTCTACCATCGAAGATTCAGGAAGATGTGTGTCAGAAATAATTGCAAAAGGAATAATACCTGCGGGGATGGAAATTATGGACAAGGCTTTAACGAAAGCAACTAACGACTACTCAAAAGCCGGCTACCCCGTTGATGCGGAAGCAATGATGATCGTTGAGCTAGACGGAACAGAATCAGAGGTTTCTGAGTTAATTAAACGTGTTGAAGAAATTGCAAAAAAGAACAAGTGCTCAAGCGTAAAGATCAGTAAATCTAATGAAGAACGATTGAAATTTTGGGCAGGAAGAAAAGCAGCTTTCCCAGCATGCGGAGACCTAGCCCCAGACTACATGTGTATGGATGGATCAATACCAAGGGGAAAACTTGCAGAAGTTTTAAAAGAAATTCAAAGACTTTCAAAAAAATATAATTTACCCGTAGCTAACGCTTTTCACGCTGGAGATGGAAACCTTCATCCGCTAATTATGTTTAACGCCAACGATCCTGAACAGTTAAAAAATACAGAGGAATTTGGTTCTGAAATATTAAAATATTGTGTGAAAGTCGGAGGAGCACTAACGGGAGAACATGGCGTAGGTATAGAAAAAAGAGAATTGATGTGCGAAGCATTTAACGACACTGATATTAGACAACAGATTAATATTAAAGTTGCGTTGGATCCAAACTCTCTGCTTAATCCAGGTAAAGTTTATCCAATATTAAGAAAATGTGCAGAGGAAGGAAGGATCCATGTCCATGGAGAAAAAACAAATTTCCCAGACATTCCAAGATTTTAGTCCATCAGTATTAAAACCCAACAACGAAGAGGCAATAGCTGACATTGTTAAACATTGTTACAAAAAAAATATTCCATTAGAGATTTGTGGATTAGGTTCAAAAAAAAATATTGGCAGAAATTTTCAAACTCAAAAAACTCTAGATCTATCTACCTATTCTGGAATTATTAAATATGAGCCTGAGGAACTTTACATAAAAGTAAAATCAGGAACTCCTATTAAAGAGATTAAAGAAGCACTTGAAAAAAATAATCAACAACTTGCATTTGAACCAACAGATTTTGGTCTTTTATTTAATGGAGAAAATAATGAAGGAACCATAGGTGGAGTGCTTGCATGTAATTTTGCAGGTCCAAGACGATTTAAAGTTGGAAGTGCGCGTGATCATATTCTTGGTTTTAAAGGTGTAAACGGGAAAGGCGAAATTATAAAATCAGGTGGCACTGTAGTTAAAAATGTAACTGGCTATGACTTAAGTAAAGTTATTACTGGATCTTTTGGAACACTAAGCGTATTCACGGAAGTATCTATTAAAGTTTTACCAAAACCTGATTTAACAAAAACTTTAGTTATAGAGAATCCTTATTTAAAGAAAGGTCTTGAATATCTTAATGTTGCTTTAGGGTCATCAAGTGATCCATCGGGAGCCGTGTTTTATCCTGAGTATTTTAGAGATCAATTTACTTTTAACGACTTAACAACAGAAGGACCAATTACAGCAATAAGAATAGAAGGATCAAAGCTATCTATTGATGAGAGAATTGAACAACTATTAAATGAAATTAATATTAATAAAAATGAAATATCAATTTTAGATCCCGCCCAATCAAATATTTTTTGGGAAAACACAAGGTGCTTGAGTGTTTTTAAAAATTTAAAAAATAATTTATTGAGAGTAATCGTTCCAGCAAGTGAAACTTTTGATTTAATCAGTAAATTCAAACCTTATAATATTAGATATTTTATTGACTGGGGTGGAAATTTAGTTTGGGTACAAATTGACGAATTAAATCCAAATATATTAAGCGAAATTAAATCTATAGTTACAAACTTTGGTGGTTATTTAACTGTAATTAAGACCGAAGAAAGTCTAAAAGCGACTATTGATATTTTTACAATTAATGCAGTAAAATACAAGATTTCTGAAAAAATTAAAAAAAGTTTTGATCCTAAAAGAATTTTAAATCCAGGTAAAATGTATACAGGAATATAATGCAAACTACATTCTCAGAAGATCAATTAAAAAACAAAAACAACAAATCAACAGAAGAAATAGTTCGTAAATGCGTTCACTGTGGAATGTGTAATGCTACATGTCCTACTTACCAAATTTTAGGTGATGAACTTGATGGTCCAAGAGGTAGAATTTATTTAATAAAAGATATGCTTGAGAACAATAAGCCAGGCAACAAACTGATTGCCAAGCATCTTGATAGATGCCTCTCTTGTTACGCGTGCATGACGACTTGTCCATCGGGGGTGAACTACATGCACCTAATTGATCATGGCAGAAGTCATTTAGAGAAAACTTTTAAACGACCAATATTAGAACGATTGCTTAGAAGTTTTTTATCATTAACATTGCCTAATCCAAAATTTTTTAGAACACTCGGTTTTCTTACTAATATAGTGAGACCTTTTAGTTTTATTTTTCCAGAGTTTATAAAAAATTCAATACAGCTAATGCCAACTAAATTTCCAAAAAAAACTTTACCAATACAAAAAATTTATCCTGTAACAAAAAAAAAACCTGTAGCACGAGTGGCACTTTTAACTGGTTGTGTGCAAAAAGTGATATCTCCAGAAATAAATGAATCAACTATTCGTTTATTAAACAGACACAATGTAGAAGTGATTGTATTGCCAGAAATTAACTGCTGTGGCTCTCTAGATCATCATATGGGTAAAGAAAAATCAGCACATCAATTATTTAAAAAAAATATTAACCTTTGGTATGACGAGTACTTAAACAATGGATTAACAGCAATAATCAGCAATACCTCAGGCTGCGGAACAACATTAAAAGATTATGGTTTTATTTTTAGAGACGACAAAGAATTAAAGAAAAAAGCAAAAAAAATTTCTGAATTAACTAAAGATGTAAGTGAATTTTTAGATAAAAATATAAAACTAGATTTTAAAAAAAATGAAAAAATATATAAAATAGCTTACCACTCACCTTGCTCTATGCAGCACGGTCAAAAAGTTCACCAACAACCTATTGATTTAATTAAGAAGACGGGCAATGAAGTATTAAATATTCCAGAAGGTCACATCTGCTGTGGCTCAGCCGGTACTTATAATATTCTTCAGCAAAAAATTGCTAAAACATTATTGAAAAATAAAATTGATAACATAAAAAAAATTCAGCCAGATTTTATTTCAACAGGTAATATTGGGTGTATGAGTCAAATTGCTAGCGGAACAAATATTCCTATCTTACATACTGTTGAAGTTATTGACTGGTTAACAGGCGGACCAAAACCTAATAAATTAAGTAGTTTATGAAAAAAAAAGTATTAGTTACAAGAAAGCTTCTAAAAGAAAATGAAGAAAAATTAAAACAACTTTTTGATGTTAAATTAAATCATAACGACACATTATATAGTGCTGATCAAATCTTAGAACTTTCAAAAGATTGTGATGGAATTTTAAGTGCTATTACAGATCAATTCAATAAAGACTTAATAGAAAAAATATCTCCATCAGTTAAAATAATTGCTAACTTTGCAGTAGGGTTTGGAAATATTGATGTTGCTGCTGCAACTAAAAAAACTATTATTGTTACAAACACACCAGAAGTTTTAGACGATTCCACTGCAGATATTGCAATACTATTACTTCTAGGGGCATCCAGAAAAGTTTTAGAAGCAAGAAGAGCGGCTGAACTCCAAAATTGGAAATGGGCTGCAGATTTTATGTTAGGTAAACAAATGTCGAATAAAAGATTAGGTATATTAGGCATGGGGAGAATAGGAAGAGCTGTAGCAAAAAGAGCAAGAGGTTTTAATATGGAAATTCACTATCATAACCGCAATCAACTCTCTAAAGATTTAGAAGAAGGAGCTATTTATCATAAAACTATTAAAGACTTGTTTAAACACAGTGATTTTTTATCCATTAATTGTCCCGCAACCCAAGAAACAAACAGAATAATTAACAAAGAAACAATCTCTTATTTACCCGATAACGTTGTAATCGCAAATGCCGCCAGAGGAGATATTATTGATGACGAAGCAATGATTGAAGCGATTAAATCGAAAAAAGTTTTTGCCTTAGGTTTAGACGTTTATAATGGAGAACCTAAAATTCATCCAGAATATTTAAAACTAAATAATATTTTTTTATTACCTCACTTAGGTAGCGCAACCAAAAGAACACGTTGGGATATGGGCTATAGAGCTACTAAAAATTTAGAAGATTTTTTTGAAACAAAAAAAGCTAAAGACCAAGTCAACTAAAACAATTTCAGGTTGTAATTAAGTTTAAAAATCTTTCATTTAGTATTCTTTTTTCCGTTAAATTAATTAGGACAACGAATGAATTATGTGATTAAATTTATGGAATAATAACACTCTAACAAAAAAAAAGGGAGACAAATATGTCTAAAAAAGAAAAAACGTTAAAAGGAATTAAAACTCCTTCAAGACGTAAGTTCTTTAAAGTTGCTGCAGCTACGGGTGCTGTTGCGGCTGCTTCAGTTGCAATGCCTAATATCGCATTTGGAGCGCCTATGACTTTAAAGATGCAAGCTGCATGGCCTTCAGGAGCTAATATATTTTTTGAAATGGCTGGCGACTATGCAAAAATGGTAGGCGACATGTCTGGCGGAG
>ERZ890510.911-NODE-911-length-21254-cov-4.842021_pt1 | contig 21254 bp, 17 predicted proteins | sample MGYA00521265_ERZ890510 | MGnify/ENA primary metagenome ERZ890510 (study PRJEB32303, sample SAMEA104408624) | aquatic metagenome | biome: Brackish water; feature: Chemocline; material: water | place: Baltic Sea | collected 2014-10-26T21:54:00 | depth 110 m ...
GCGAAGGCGCACGCCATGTGCCGGACAGTTCTCTCATCATGTATGAACTGGCTCGTGTTATCGAATCCGGTGAGGATCTTGCACCGATTGTTGCCAGTGAAGATGCTGCCTACCTGTACCGTCTCGGCCTTGCTCTGTCTGAGATGGAGAAGTTCCCCATGGCGGCACGAGTGTTCGAACAGATTGTTGGTCAAAAGCCGATCAACGTCGATGGCTGGCTTGATCCGGTGCGCTACTACCTGCATGTGGGACGCGTCGACCGGGCCGAGGAAATCCTCGCTGAGGCGGTGGCGGCCATGCCGGACAGCCTGCAACTCTACCTGTTCTGGGGCACCGCCCTGGAAGAGGTGGAGCGTCACGAGGACGCTGCCAGAGTCTACGACAGAGCGAGCCGCCAGATACCCGATTCCCTTGATCTCTATCTCGTGTGGGGCTGGAACTACGAACAACGACGCATGTGGGACGCCGCCGTCGAGGTGTACCGTAAAGGAATTGTCAACGTCGGCCCACAGCCTCAGCTCTACATCCGCTGGGGTATCGTCTACGGACAGCAGCAGCGGTGGCACGAGGCGATTGCCAGGTATCGGAAGGCGGTCGAGGCAGACTCAACGTCTGCAGACGGGCATCTGCACTGGGGCGTGGCTCTGCAGAAACTGCAGGAGTGGGGGAGTGCGGTCGAACATCTGACGCGAGCCGTTGAGTTGGTGCCGGACGACGGTTTCGCTCTCTTCTACTTGGGGAGCGTCCTCGAGCAGGCGTCCCGTGAACGATCCGTGACCGGAGAACGATCCGTGACCGGAGATGATTACTTCGAGCGAGCCGTCACCGTCTTCCGCCGATTGCTGGAATTGAACCCTGACGACGCATATGCCCTCAACTACCTCGGCTACAGCTTCGCAGAACGTGGCATGCATCTGGATGAAGCGGTCGATCTGCTGACGCGTGCCATTCGTCTGGAGCCGGACAATGGCGCCTTTTTCGACAGTCTTGGCTGGATCTACTTTCGCATGGGAGAGTTGCAGGAGGCCGAAAAAAACCTGGCACAAGCCCTGCAACGGATGCCGGATCACGAAGATGCCGAGCGGGCCGTAATACTTGGCCACGCCGGCGACATCGCCAGTGCTCTCGGCAAGCATGTCGAGGCTCTTGGCTACTGGCGCCAGGCACTCGAACTGGACCCGGGCAGTGCGGATCTCCAGGAGAAGACCCGGGCAGCGGTCGAGCCGGCCCTACAGCCGTGAGCCGTGCCCACAACCGGCGCTTGGGTCATTGGCTGGGCTACTGTCTGGCGTTGGGCCTGACGCTTGCCGCCTGTGGGCCGCCACGCTCCGTGCAGCGCATGGGCTGGACGGGCGATGCAGCTCCGGTCTCGCTGGACAGATTGTTGCACACAGATGCGGACCACCTGCAGCAACTCACCGACCTGACGGCAGAGGTCCACTTCCTGTTGCACAAGGTGGGCTCCGCTTCGGGCTCGATCCTGTACCAACCACCAGCGCTGCTGCGCCTCGACGTGCGAGGACCCCTTTTTCAGCGGATTCTGTCGGCCGTTCTCGACGGGGATCGGCTTCTGGCCCTGGCGGACGGGCGACTCTACGAGATGCCTGCCAGCAATGGGCTCGATGCTTTCATCGATATCGATCTGGTCGGCTACGATCCACGCCTGGCCCTTCTCGGCGTGCTGGCACCCACGGGTGTCATCGAGGCCATCGATTACCCGCGGGTGGATCGTGCCTGGATCACCCTGAACGACGGCATTCAGGGCCAGCGGCGTCGGCTGCTGGTCGATCTGCACAAGGGCTTCGTCGAACGTGAGGACTTGATCGATGACCAGGGGCAAACGCGCTGGTCACGGAAGATGTCGGGTTGGCGGCGCATGGGAGACACGGAGCTGTACTTGCCGACGAAAATCCGCATCGAGAGCCGAGGACACGTTCTCGAACTCGAGTACGGCGACGTTTATATCAACAAGGGGTTGGCGAGGGCTACTTTTTTCAGCGGTATCGGTACGCCCTGACCAGTGGATCCTGTGGCATGGGGGCCTGGCGGTGCCACCAGGGATGAAGGCGTTGCGTATCTCTCTTCAGGGTGTTGTCACCGACGGCGGCTGATAGGCTCCGAGGCGCGCCACGACACTCTCGCGGCTCTCGCGACGAATCTGGCGCAACCAGCCGCCCATGGTCAGCAGTTCGGTGCTGGCCGGACTCTGCTTGATCAGACGCAACCACCTGGCCTGGGTGGCCCGATCGGAGACGTCCGCCATACCCGGGACCTTGTCCGCCGGCAGGGCGTACAGATGCCGCGCCTCGGCGGTGAAGATCCAGGCCTGGTCGCCCGTGGATATGTCGTGTAGAAAGAATCGTTTTGTTGGCAGCGAGATGCTGCGCGAGAACAGTGCGATCCGCTTTCCCCATTGGATGAATTGATCCTCGAAGGTGAGCGGGTACAGTCCAGCATAGGGCGAGTGGAAACGCTCCGGGTCGTATCGAACAACGATGTCATAGGCGCTGTTGCTGTCGGTACGGTCCGGCAGGATCAGAGCGCCCGCAAGAATCTGCAGGTAGGCAGTCTCGTCCGGGGCTGCCAGAGCGGCAACCAGGTACACTTCAAGTGAATCAACTTCCTCAGGCGTCAGAGCATCGGCCTGCGCCGCCGCGGGAGAGGCCGAACACAGGGCTGCCAGGAGCACAAGGCTTCCGGCAGCCCTGATGATGTGTGCCCGCGAACGCATTTCCCCGTCGCTGACTATTCCGAGAAAGCGGCGTCGAAGGCAGTCTCAGAAGGCTCGAAATCGACTTGCTTGACGAAGTCTGCCGCTTCGGTAGCACCGTGTTCCCGGTCCATACCCGCATCTTCCCATTCTACCGACAGCGGGCCTTGGTAGTCGATCCTGTTGAGGGCCCGGATGATCTCCTCGAAGTCGATATTGCCATGGCCAAGAGAACGGAAGTCCCAGTAGCGGTGGCGATCACCGAATGTGGTGTGCCCCCCGAAGACCCCGGCCTCCGTGAGCGTATTCGACCAGGCGACGTCCTTCATGTGGACGTGGAAGATGCGCTCGGCGAAGCGATGAATGAACTCGACATAGTCGACGCCCTGATACCCGAGGTGGCTCGGGTCATAGTTGAAGCCGAAGGCCGGATGGCCGTCGAGGGCTTCGATGGCCCGCTCGGCGGAGGCGATGTCGAAAGCGATTTCGGTTGGATGGACCTCGAGGGCGAACTTGACGCCGACTTTCTGAAATTCATCGAGGATGGGACGGAAGCGTTTGGCGAAGTCCTCGTAGCCGGCGTTGATCATGGCATCGGGTATCGGCGGGAAGGGATAGAGCAGGTGCCAGATCGAACTGCCCGTGAAGCCGTTGACCACGGAAACTCCGAGGCGGGCAGCAGCCTGGGCGGTGGCGATCAGTTCCTGGGCGGCACGCTGACGCACGCCTTCGGGGTCGCCATCACCCCAGACGTAACCTGGCAGGATCGCCTGGTGACGGGAATCAATATTGTCGCACACGGCCTGGCCGACGAGGTGCGCGGAGATGGAGAACAATTGCAGGTTGTGCTTGTCGAGAATGGCCCGCTTCGCCTTGCAGTAGGCCTCGTCGGCGTTGGCGACTTCGAAGTGATCACCCCAGCAGGCCAGTTCGAGGCCGTCGTAACCGAATTCGACAGCCTTCTGGCAGATCGTTTCGGTGTCGAGATCGGCCCACTGGCCGGTGAACAGTGTTACAGGGCGTGCCATCGGTGTGTCTCCTGTTGATGTTGGTGTCAACTCCTGACGCGTACGAAAGGGCAGCCCCGTCCTACGGTCAACCACCCTGTCGTTTCAGCGACGGGAGGCCTTCATGCGACGCAGATCGACATCGAAGATCCGCAGGAACCGCCCCTGAAACTCGCCGATGATTTCCGGGATCGTGTCATCATCAACATCGAGCAGCCCGAGGCGCTCACCGAATGGTTCAGGTGATTGCCATTCCAGGTCACGGTAGCGAGCGTCGAAGACGAAACCGTCGTTGAGCACGATCTCCTCGGCGCCATCACCATCGACATCTCCGAAGACGATCTCCGTCGCCGTGATATTGTCCTGATCACTGCGCCACTCTTCGAATTGATCACGTCCATCGTAGATATGCAACCGGCCATCGGCGACGAAAACCAGTTCGACCTGCTCGTCCTCATCGACATTGTGCAGAGCCATGGCGGTGATGGATGCGTAGTCTGTCGGGGGATTGCTCCACAACGAACGATACCCGGCACCATCAAGAAAGTGAATCCGTCCGTTCTGCGTGTAAATGACGATTTCCTGCAGGTCATCGAGGTTGATGTCAGCGACAAACAGGCCAGCGATGGCGCTCTCGAAGTACTCGCTGACCCAGACCTCGTGGTAGGCCTGGTCGCGCTGCTCGTACACGTGCACAAAGCCGTGGGCATCACCGAGAGCGAAGCGATCCGGTGCATCCGCAGCCGTCGGCGGTAAGGCGATCATACAGTCGAGTCCGTCCAGGATGCCACCTGGCGAAATCCCGGTGTGTGTGATCGGGCCCGCATGGGCCTGCGTGGCGATCAAGCCGTTGATGACCAGCGCTGCTACGGCGAGAACCTGCAGAGTTGTCATGGTTCTGTGTTCTCCCGTGCTGCGGCCAGAGCAGCATCGTAGACGGTCTGGAAGGCGACCTTGTGGCTGCGGGCAAGTCGCGCACAATCTTCATACTCAGGTGCCGCCCGTAGTCGCCCCGGCAGATGGGCCATTTTCACGTTCACATCGCCGTAATCGGTGGATACCAACAGGAAGGATCGTTCCAGCATGCGGCGGTCCACAGTCTGGTAGCGGACCCCGAGGCTGGTCGTCTCCGCAAGAATCAGGTCGGCAACACTGTCGGTGGACTCGGGGTCGACGAGGACGCTGAGCAGGTGCCCTGGGCGATTCTTTTTCATCAACACGGCCGTGACATAGACATCGCGGGCCCCGGCCTCCAGCAGGCGCTCGAAAAGGTAGCCGAATATCTCCGGGTTCATATCGTCCAGATTGGCCTCCAGCAGCACGCAACGAGAGCCGCGCTCCGGCGCCCTATGACTGGCGGTGGAGGGTTCGACGGTTGCCACCGGTCGTCCGAGACGCATACGCACGACGTTCGGTGTTGTCGCCGGGTTCCTGCCACCGGCGCCATACCCCGTGCCGACTGTCGTCATCGCTGGCGCAGGGCCGTAGCCTTCTGCCAGCGTCGTGATCAGAGCCGCCCCTGTGGGTGTCACCAGTTCCGACTCGATATCCGTCTGCACCAGGGGAACGTCGCGACACAGAGCCAGCACACCAGGGACCGGAACCGGGTAGCGGCCATGGGCACAGATGACGGTACCGGTTCCCACATGCAACGGTGACGACAGTACCTGGGTGACACCGAGGCGACGCAGGCCGGCGATGACGCCCGTGATATCAACAATGGCGTCGAGGCTGCCCACTTCATGCAGGCCCACGTCCTCCACGGCTCTGCCATGGACTTCGGCCTCGGCCTCGGTCAGACGCCGAAACACACGGGAAGCGGTCTCTTTGACATCAGCCGCCAGCGTGCTCGCATCGATGATTGCCAGGATGTCACTGAGGTGCGTGTGGTGATGATCGCCACCTTCCTGCCCATGCTCATGGTCATGGTCATGGTCGTGATGCTGGTGATCATGATCATGTGAGTGCTCACCCGGATGCTGGTGTTGCTCGCGGGCGGCCGTCATGGGTTGGCCGTCGATGTCGACCTCGACATAGGTTGCGCGTATGCCACAGCGATCCACGGAGGAGGCGCGCAGCCGCGCACCTATGCCAAGCCGATCGACATCGGCCTGCAGATCATCCAGGTCGAGACCTGCATCGATCAGGGCGCCCAGGATCATATCACCACTGACACCGGAGAAACAATCGAAGTAGGCGATCAGCACCGGGTGGGCTCCCGTCAGTTGGGACCTGTCCTCACTTGGGCGTCGATGCGGCGGGCCGGCGAAACTCAGCCTGCCGCCGCTTCCAGTCGAGTTCTTCATCGAAGCTGAAGACGTCGATGAAGTCCTCGATTCGGTCGTCCTGGGTCGTGCTCATGAGCTTGTCATCAACGAGGTTGAAGACGATCTCGCCAAAGTCCCGGGTCTCGCGAATGCCCCAATGCGAAAAGACTGTGTGTGTGAGCGGCCCGAATTGGTCCAGGGCGTATTCGCTGATGCCATACAACAGGTCCCGACCCGATACGTGACGTTGCTCGCGTGGCATCGATGCTTTGCCCAGTTTCTCGACGGTGTGTTGCAGAGCGTCGTAAACAAACAGGTAGGCAGCGCGTGGATAGCGACCATCGCGCTCGGCGAGGGTCTCGATGTCATGGAGAAAGCCGTCGTCCATGTCTGGTTCGGTCTTGTGGGTGATATGTGTGTGGCAAGCCGGATTAAGTCAACGCCCCCCGGCGCCTGTGTCAAGGGCTCGCTATGGCTGCAGGACGCTTGTGAGCGGCGTCGGCGATAACCCGCGGCGGCGTGCGCCGAGTGTCATCAAGCAGGCCCACAAGGTAACGTTTCTGTCGCTCAAAGGCTTGGTGGTACGCAGGAGAGAGGACGCGAGCCTCATCGCCTCGGTTCACCGATCTCGGGTCGATCTGACTGCCGTTGTGAATCAACTCGTAGTGCAAGTGCGGCCCCGTGGCTCGCCCCGTGGCACCGACCTTGCCGACCACGTCACGCTTGCTGACTCGTTGCCCCTTGCGCACGAGGATGCGGCTGAGATGGGCGTAGCGTGTGTGATAGCCGTTCGGGTGTTCCAGCTCAACCATCTTTCCGTAGCCACCGTTCCAGCCAGCGACGGTGACGCGCCCCTGTGCCGTGGCCCAGACATCAGTTCCTGTTGCGGCGGCGTAATCCGTCCCCAGGTGGGGTACGTTGCGTTTCAGAATCGGATGAAAACGTTGCCGGGTGAAACGTGAGCTGATGCGGCGGAATACCATGGGCTTGAGCAGGAACATGCGTTCCAGCGACGTGCCATCTGCCTCATAGTACTCCTGTTGGCCCATGGGATCTTCGTACTGCACAGCGAGATGTGATTCCACCTGGCCCTCGTAGCGGGCAAGCAACACCTGGCCGTAGCGAACGAACCGGTCGCCCAGGTAACTACGAGTGAAAACGAGTCCGAGACGATCACCCCGCCGCACGTCGCGATGAAAGTCGATCACCGAGCCGAAGACATAGTCGACAATGAGGTCTGTCAGGGCGTCACCTTCGCCGGCTGCAGAAATGGCGTTGGACAGGTTGTCCTCGATGACGACTTCAATCGCCCAGGTGCGATCCGTCAGCTGGATCGAGTCCCGTCGAGCCTGCAACTCGTCGCCGACACGTTCGATGAAAACGGGGTATTCGGGATATCGACTGGGCGAATACTCAAAGCGCAGCACGGTTTTCAGGCTGTCGAGGATCATCATGATGGCGTCCCCGGGGTGGGTCTCCCGCTGCGCGTTGAAGACTCGAGCCAGGGCCTGCCCGACATGGGCGATCTCGATTTCCGGTACGCCATGAGACTTCAGCGTCAGGTAGATGGAGCCGTCACGTCCAAGGGTGTCGGCGATGTGGTGCTCAATCTCTATCGGTAGCGGAACGGTCGCCACGGCCGCCGCTGCAGCAAGTCCACCACCGGTGCCGTTTTCATCCGCTTGTGGCAGGGGGACGATGACGGCTTTGGATTCGGTGGCAGCGGCTGCGCCCCCGTCAACGTGTATGTCCGCAGCCTGCGAACGAACGTCGACACGAACGATGGTGGCGATTGCCAGTGAGGCGAGCAGTCCCCAGAAGATGACAGTGGAACGCTGCGGAGGTCGAATGGCGGCAAATCTGGGTTGTGTGAAGGTTGGGAGGGGGCCGCCCCAAAAAGTCCGAACGGGGCCCCATGTCGGCCAACTGAACGTTGTTGATGACGTTGCTGATGTCTCGCAAAGTGTTTATAATTATACACCTACGACGGTTTTGCGTCAAGCAGATCCGACTCCTGTACGCCTCCTGTTACGTCTCCTGGGAATTGAAATCTCTTGCCATCGGCAACGTCCACAACGAGCGCCCATACCGATCTCAAGGGCCTGCTTCCCGAACAGCTGCGGGCCCTGGCGATCGACCTGGGAGAGCCCGCCTACCGTGGTGATCAACTCTTCACGTGGATTCAGCAACAGGGCGAGTGCTCTCTTGCGGCGATGACAAATCTGCCCAAGCGGTTCCGTGAGGGGCTGATGGCAGCCGGTGCGTCGGTCAGCCACCTGCAACTGCTTGAGAGACACGATTCGGCGACGGGCATGGCTGTGAAGTTCCTCTTCGAGGCGGATGCCGGCCAGATTGAGTCTGTACTGATTGTTGATAGGGATCGGCGCACAGCCTGCCTGTCCTCGCAGGTGGGCTGTGCCCTCGACTGCAAGTTCTGCGCCACGGGCCGTATGGGTTTCAAACGCAACCTCGGAGCCGGGCAGATCGTCGACCAGTTGCTGCAACTGCACGCCGCAGCTGCCGAACATGGCGAGAGAGTCACCAATATCGTCATGATGGGTATGGGTGAGCCGCTGCTCAACTATGACGAGGTGACTCAGGCCCTGCGTATCATTCGACATAGCGAAGGGCCGACAGCAGGTCCGGCCGTCGGCGGCCGACGTATCACCATCTCCACCGCCGGTTACCTGCCCGGGATTCTGCGCCTGACGGAGGACGACCTCAACGTCGGCCTGGCCATATCTCTGAATGCGACCACTGATGCCATCCGGGAACGGCTGATGCCGATCAACCGCAAGTGGCCCATCGCCGAGCTGCTGCAAGCGGCTCGGGGATACTTCGATCGCAAGGGACGAAGGGTGACCTTCGAGTACGTGTTGATGGACGGCGTCACGGACAGCGACGAAGATGCGACGCGACTGGCAGTGCTGACACGGTCCCTTCCGTGCAAGATCAACATCATCCCCTACAACGAGTTGGGCGCTTCCCCCGGGGTTGAGGCGGACGCTTTTGAGGATTTTCGCCGTCCGCCGAAAATACGAATCGAAGCTTTCGTACGGCGATTGCGGGAAAACACGGGGCATACGGTAACCCTGCGAGAGAGTCGAGGCAGTGATATCGGCGCCGCTTGCGGGCAACTGTACCGTCAACAGGAGTCCAGAGCCGGGGAGCAGCCAGCAGCGGTCGGCGTTGCGGGCTAGGGGCCACCTCACGGGCGGCGCCATGGTAGCCTGGGCGACGGCGACCTGCGCCAGCACAATAGGTGTGATCCCCGGAATCGCTCATCCCCTCTGGTGGGGCGTGGCGGCAACCGTCCTGTTCTTCTCCCTGTTTCCGGATGTCGATACCGACTCGGTGCCCCGTCGCTGGTTCTACAGGGGAGTTCTGGCACTGTTGCTGTACTTGGCGTGGTCCGGATGGTGGATCGAAGCTACGGTCGTCGCAGGCCTGTCGATGTTGCCCCTTGTCGATCATCACCGGGGTTGGACACACGGGCGTTTTGTGCCCCTGCTGCTACCCGCGGTCCTCTGCGTCGGGTTGCTCTGGTGGGAAGGGGCCGATGCTACAGGTCCGGGTGTGTCTGCTGTGCTGACGCCATTGCGGTTGACGTTCGTCGGTGCCGCCGTCAGCGGTTGGTACACCCATCTGCTGCTGGACGGCCTGTTCCGCATCTTTCCTCGGGATCCTGCCTAGGCACGGAACCAATCCCGCTCAGTCGTCGTTAGTCTCAAGGTCGTCGTCCATGTCAGCATCCTTGTTGCTGCGTCGTTCGACAAAACTCTTGACCTTGGACACCGCATCGGGGACCAGTTCGACCAACTGGCCCCAACTGATCTCCTTTTCCTTCATCGTTATCACCTGCACCTTGCCGTTGCCATCGATCACAACGAACCCGATGGGTTCCACAGTAGCGCCCCCGCCCGTGCCACTGCGGCTGGACCCTTCTGTGCCGCCGCCAGCGGCAAAACCCAGGGAGATCTTGGACACGGGAATCAGTGTGACCGACCCCGCCGTCAATGGTTCGCCGACAACGGTGCGTGTCTGCACAATCTTGTTCAGTTCACCCAGTACGCGCTCAATCAGTGCGTCCACCGAGGTAGCCATTGGCTCCCTTTCCTTCATCGATTCAGGCAATGCCGCTGCGTGCGCCCATCCGGGCCCGGTTCGAGCGCCACGAGGACACCCGGGCAGAGACCCAGTGAAATCCGTTAATCAGAACGGTCCGGAGAATGTAGTACAACAGTCTGCTCAACTGCACATGGATGCAAACGCCGACTTCGCCCCGCGTGCCCTTATCGACGAAGTCCGACTCGACGTCCACTTCGAACCGCTCCGGCAACACGGCGCGCAGGGCGCACACCACGCCTTGAAGCTGACCCGTGACTGCCGGGTCGGACAGGCCAACTCTCGCTGTGACACGAAGATGATGCAGAGAGAAAGCTCGCGGGAAGGAGGCGATCATCCTCCACACGGGGCGCACCATCGTCCAAATCAGGGCCCCGTCACGGTGCAGTCGCTGCGGGAGCGTCAGTTCCGGTCCTTTGGGTGCACGATCAACGGCCCCGGGCTCATCGGCGGTTGCGTCTGCCGTACTCGTCTGGCCGCCATCCCCACCGATCCTGGCAGTCCGTGGTGCGGTCTTACCAAGGGCGAACAGAGGCCCCAGGGCATGCCCCAACAGCCGCACGCGGACCTGCCACAGGGTCGTGTCACTCTGGCGCAGAAGGACGAGGCCCAGGGCACCCCACCAGGGAGCAATGTCGAAGCGTAGATCGAGGGCCGTGTCCTGGCCGTCTTCCACTGCCTGGACCGAGACTACGACCGGCAGCAGCACAAAGGTGAGGGCGACGCCAAAGAGCACCGCCGGAACAGAGGCCCAGAGCACGGCAGTCCCCCACGGGAAAAACACGGAACATCTGTCAATCCAGTCAGTTGTTGAAGGAAGCTACCTGCGCGCCACCAATGACGTCAAGCACGACCGTGAACTGCACGATGCAGGTGCTTCCGCGCGCTGTCGCACCTTGACAGTTGGCCCCAGGCGCTGTTACCCTAGAACCGTCGCAACTCCAAGTGCCCAAAGGATTTCAGACCAATTTGACATATCCGTTCAGGCAACTGCCTGCCGCGTTGCGGCACACGTTCTGTCGATTTCTCATTCTTGCGCTCGCGGCCAGCGGGTTGGCCCGTAGCAGCGAAGCGCGGTCCTCCATGACGTCCCGCTTCGCCGAGGCAGTTGCAGGGCCTGGCGTAGCACAGACGGCGCGCCTCATTGTGGATTATTTCCCCGGCGATGGTGAAGCCGTCATCGGTCTGCGGGCCCGATTGTCGTCGCAGGATGCGACTCTTGTCGGCGTCCAATCCCGGCGCGGACGCGTTTTCGTTACCGCCCAGAGCTTCAACGTCGATTACAGTGACGATGGTATCGGGCAGCGAACCGCCGACACGCTCGAAGTACGCCTCCTGACGTCGGCAACGTCCATGGTATTTGATCTGAGTCTGACGACGAATGTCGACACGCCGCCAACACCAGCACACCAGACGACAGTCGGCCTGGTCGCAGTTCGGCCTCTGCAGGCGAGCCTTGCTACGGAGCCGGCGCATGTGTATCCGGGAGAGTCGGTTGAATTTCGCCTCAGGGCCGAGCGAGCCAGCGACGAGGAACGGCCTCTTGAGTTGATCGGGGCGACGTGGCCCAGCGGGTTGGTTGCGGTCGGTGACCCCGTGGTGCGTCACGATGCCGCTTCCGCTGTCGAAGTCAGCCAGTCCGTGCGTGTGCGCCGTGACGTCGTGGGGCCACTGTCGCTGCAGGTGAGCGCAGTAGGCGCAGGATTACTGGCCTCACCGCTCGGCACACGAACCGTCGAAGTTGCCGCGGTTCCGTTCTTCTTCGTTGAAGTTTCCGGCGACCCTGTCCGGGGCGAAATCGCTCACCTGCGCCTGCACTGGCACAACCGAAGCGACAAGGCCATCCCCACAACCTCGCTGGAGGCAACGGCTGCTGCCGGGTTTGCCGGTGCGAGACTGGCGTCCGCAGCGCCGACCGACAGAACTGCAGGAGTCCGGTTGGCGGCCGATGAAGAGAAGGGCAGCGTCGCCGTGCACGTTTCCCCTGCAGGAGATCTGGAGCCGGGTCAAGACCTTGTTGTCGCCCTCGACTTGACACCGTTGGCAAGCGGCCCTTTCACTGTTACCGGGCAGTTCCTGCCGCCGGACCGGAGGACACCCGTGATTCTGGGAAACACGGTCCTGAAGGTGATCGCACCGGAAGCCACAGAGAGACCGTTGGCTGCTCTGGTGTACACAGATCTCGAACTGGCGCGCAGTGGACTTGAGCAGGAGTTGCGAGGAGCACTGTCATCACTGCCGTTGGCACGAGGCGCATCCTTGCGACTCTCATCAAGTCGCAGTGACGACGGCAACTGGGTTGTGGAAGGCCTGCTCACGGACCTGCTGCTGGAACGTGGTGTTCGCGTCATGGCCGACAGCTCAATGGCCGATGTGCTGCACTATCGGCTCGCCGACGCCCGTGTGGTCTACAGCCCATCGGGATCGGCGTGGAATCTGATGGACGACAGCCAGCGGCGGGATGCGAGAATGGAAGTACTCCTGCGGCTTGAAGATGCTTCTGGTCGAATCCTCTGGGCTCATCGCGTGGCCAGCAGCCTCGGTGAGAAAAGGGCCCCTGCAGACGCCTCATGGCTCGGAGGTGCCAAAGGCATCGATCAGGTTTCGGTGACGCCCGACCATCGTGCCATCGAGTTCAGCCTGTCGGGGTTGATCGTCGGCGGCCTGTTTTTCGTATTCTTTGCCCCCTAGCGGTAGACTCGCAGGGCTGAGAGGAAACAGCTGATCCGTGAAGTTTCTCCTCGTACCCCTGCTCATCATCGGTATGTTCGTCTCATTTACGGCGGCGCTGCTGGCGATGCTGTTCTTCACCGAGACGGTCAAGTCACCGCAGGAATTGGCGGAGATGGTCCTCGGAGATTACGATGTGACCCGTCTCTCCGACGATTTTGTTGATCCGGAAGACAAGTTGGGGCGGTTGACGGCCATGGCAGAGGAATACCGGGCGCTCTACGTGGCGCGCGTGGACAGTGTCAACGCACGAGGAGACAGCTTGCTTACCGTCGAGGCGGCACTCCTGGCACGCAAGGACTCCCTGGAGGCAGAGGGGACGCGCCTGGGCGAGGTTGCGGCAACGACACGCGCCGCAAATCTGGAGAAGCGGCTGGATGAACTGGCAACCTTCTACAACAAGATCAAGCCGCAACCCGCCGCCGAGATCCTGCAGGAAGGGACGCTGAGCGACACCACAGTGGCTATGTTGATGTTGCGGTTGCAGCCGCAACATATGGGAAAGATCATGTCCAGTATGAACGCGGACTTCGCCGCGGGCATCACCAAGATCATTCAGGAGCTACGGTAGCGAGGACACAATCATGGCTTGGGTATTTATCTGCATCGCGGTGGGAGCGGCCAGCTTTCTCGTCTTCATCGTCATCGACTACCTCAAGGTTTCAGCAGGGCTCAAGCCCAAAGCTGATCTTGCCAAGGCGGAGATTCGCGAGTGCGAGTCCAAGATCGAGGTCGAGCAGAACGCCACGAAGGACACCAAGGAGCAGGTGGCAGTTCTGCAGAAGGAGATCGAGGATCTGGAAAAAGAACTCGCCGAACTGCAGAAAAAAGTTGATGAATACCGTGAGCGTGAGAAACGCCGCAAACCGACGAAATTCAAGCTCGAAGAGTAGTCTTCGGGCATCTTCGTAGCGACGACAAGAAAAGGCCGGATCTCCCATCGAGACCCGGCCTTTTTTATGTGTCTGGCGCCGCTGGCTACAGGCGTCGGCGCCGCTGGCCGCTGGCGCTGTCGCTGGCGCCGTGCAGGGGGCAGGTGGCCGGCAGGGCGTTGCTGCGGATGAACAGGTCACGGCTCTGGTTGGGGCAGTAGCGCGTGGCCAGGGCGTGCGTGTCGTCACACACAGCCCGGTACTCAACCAGATCCTCCGGATACTCGAAATCGACCTGCCGACGACTCTTGTATGGCTCCAGGGTATCGTAGACCTCTTTCATGAACAGAGCCCACAAGGGCAGAGCCGCCGTCGCACCCGATTGATTGGCGAGGCTGACCCGCGGATCATCTGCGCCGACCCAGACACCGGCAACCAGATCTGGCGTGAAGCCGATGAACCAGGCGTCCCGGTAGTCATTCGTCGTACCTGTCTTGCCTGCAGCCGGGGAACGGAACCCATATACGGTGCGGGCACTCCGACCGGTGCCGCCAGCTTCGTCCATCACGGAGCGCATCATGTCCGTCATGACGATCGTGACCGCGGGGCGTAGTACTTCTCGGCGCCTGGCCGAAGCTTGCTCGATAATGTTGCCATCGGCATCCTCGATGCGATGCACCGCCGTCGGTTCGACGTATATGCCACGGTTCGGAAAGACCGAGTATGCGGCGACCATCTCCAGCAGGATGACCTCACTGGAGCCGATACCGATGGACGGGACCTCCCGGATCGGTGTGTTGATTCCCATCAGGTGCGCATACTGGCTGACGCGTCCCTCTGTGACATCCATTGCCAGCTTGAGGGCGATGATGTTCCGAGATTGTTTGAACCCTTCCCGAAGCGTCAGGCGACCCTTGAATTTCCTGTCGTAATTCTCCGGGGTCCAGACACTGCCATCCTGCTCCGTGATTGTGATCGCGTTATCATCGAGCAACTCGCTCGGGAAATGACCATTATCGAGGGCCGCAGCATACACGAAGGGTTTGAAGGAGGATCCCGCCTGCCGGTGCGCCTGATAGGCGCGGTTGAATTCTGCCCGTACATCGCGACCACCAATCATGGCCAGGATTTCACCAGTACTGGGATCCATCGCGACGAAGGCGCCCTGGATGCGCGTGCTGACAGAATCAGGCAGGGCCGACGTATCGAGCCTCGCCAGGCGCGCATCAACCTTGGCCTGGACAATGTCGAGATGGGCGTTGAAGTGTTTCTCGGCAATCCGCTGCATGGGTGCATTGACTGTCGTGTGTACCGAGTAGCCATCCTGGTACAGGGACTTGCCGTAGCGTTCGCCGAGCTGCCGTCGGACATACTCCACGAAGTAGGGTGCCAGACCATAGGATTCGGCCTGTTGCCCGCGATGCACACGAACGGGCTCGGCGGAGAGGCGGCGAGCCTCGGCGGCGCCCAGCTTGCCGGCGCGGACCATGTTTTCCATGACCAGATTGCGGCGCCGCTTGGCGCGCTCGGGGCTCTTCAGCGGGCTGTAGTAGTTTGGTGCCCGTAGGAGTCCGGCAATGAGCGCACATTCCTCAACGGCAAGGTCGCTGACTTCCTTATCGAAATACAGCCGTGCCGCCGACTTCAGTCCGAGGGCATCGTGGCCGAAGAATACCGTGTTGAGATACATCACCAGGATCTCGCGCTTGGTGTAGAGGCGCTCGATATATACGGCCGTGATCTGTTCCCGCATCTTGCGTGCGTAGCTGTCCATGGTTTCTTCAAGTGTATCCGATGAACGCTGGGTACCGACCTTCTGATACAAGTTGCGCGCCAGTTGCTGCGTCAGAGTACTGGCACCTTCGGCGGTCGGATCCAGGGCCAGAAGATTGGCCTTGATGGCGCCGAAGATGCGCCGCAGGTCGATCCCCCAGTGGCTGAAGAAACGCCGATCTTCAATGGATACCAGGGCGTCCTTCATCGCCTGCGGTATCTCGTCGAAATCGCGGATGAGTTCGCGGTTCTCTTCCTTGAAGTCCAGCAGGTGACTGCCGTCCATGGACCAGACACGGGTGACCCGCTTCGGCTGGAATGTCTCCAGCGTATCGATGTCCGGCAGGTTGTCGCTGAAGACCGCGTAGATGAGTCCCACGATCACTGCATAGAAGAACATGCAGGCGGCGACGCCGAAGGCTATATTTTTGGCTGTTTGTCGTGTCATTCGTCTAATTTCGGATATGAACCGTATCGCCCCAATATCTCCGGCAGCCCGCCGGTAGGTCAAGGGACGTGGAGAGTAGGTCAGTCATGGGTGATTGGACGGCGGGACTGGGCATCCTCATCGTTGCCGTGCTGTGGATCCAGATTTTTATCGACTATCGCCGCAAACTGATGCGCATCATGCCGAACGTGTCGACCGTATCGAGCCGACGTCAGGAGATCAGTACTCAGATCTCGGATTCAGAGAATTCGACCCAGTCGATTCAGGAACTGATGCTCGCCGCCAGGCAGAACATGACAGACCTGGAGGAGAGAAGGATCGAGCTGCAGCAGAAGCTCAACCCGCTCGAAATGATTCTTATTCCAGCTGCCAAAGTACGCATCGGCACGAGTGACCCCACGCACGAAGATGAGAACCCGGAGCGTCAGGTCGACATCAGCGCCTTTTGTATCGACAAGACAGAGGTTACGAACCTGCAGTACAAGGAATTCGTTGCTGTCACCGGGCACAGATCACCCAGCCACTGGCGCTTCAACACCTTCCCTGATGCCCGCAAGGCCGACCACCCCGTCGTCAACGTTTCGTGGGAAGATGCCAAGACATACGCGACTTGGGTGGGCAAGCGTCTACCCACTGAAGCCGAATGGGAGCGTGCAGCCCTCGGTGACGGTCGCAACGAGTATCCCTGGGGTGCCTCGTGTAATGAGGAATGGGCCAACTTCAACAACCCCGACGGTGGCACAACGCCAGTCGACCACTTCGCTCGCGGCGTCAGTCCGCTTGGCATCTGGGACATGTGTGGCAACGTCAGCGAATGGGTGAACGACTGGTACGACAGCAAGTACTTTCGCGACAGTCCGCTGAAGGACCCACAGGGCCCTGACGGTGGCCACCAGAAAGTCCACCGTGGTGGTGGATACCACGGAAACCGCAACGACATCCGTGGCAAGAGCCGGCACTTCTGCATGCCCAGCGCTTCACAGGATTACATCGGCTTTCGGTGCGCGATGAACCCGGAGCCGCCACCTGCTACCTGACGATCGCCGTTACCTGTAGTATCCCTTGATCCACCGTGTGTTGTAATCGAGCACATATTCCACGTGTTCAGGCGTGACAGGATAGGCCTCCTCCGGGCCGTAGGGGTAACGGCTCATGCCATGGAACGGCAGGGGTTCCACTGTGAGCGAGTGTGCACTGTGGTAGTCCATGTCCTTGCCGAAGCCATCCGCATAGAACAGGAAACTCCGTGACCACCCCGGTTCGACCGGGGGAAAGCTGTCCGCGCTGACCTCGAGAGTGAGTTCGTCACCATGAAACATGACGACGAACCGATCATCGATGTCGTGCACAAGTTCGGTGACCTCACCATAGCGGGTGAAGGCGCCGCCGTGAGTACTCCAGCCGCCGTCGGTTGCGACATCGTTGTAGTCGTAGCGGAAGGCGAAGGTGCCGTGAATGGCCTCGTGAGCCGGATACCCACGCCAGTGCAGATCGGCCGTGGTGAAGGGGCGGCGGTGGACACGCGTGCTGGCATCGACGGCGACTTTTCCTAGACGGAACTGATCCCAGTAGACCGGTGTATTCGTCGTGATGCGCAACTGTGCAGCTGCCGCGCCTGTGTCGAAAACGCCATCAAGGTCGTAGAGCATCATCTTCGGCAGACCCGCTGGTACGCCCATGTCCGCCGTTACCTCCCGCCAGGGGCCGTCATTGGTGCGCGCCTCCAGTCGGGGTGGGTACAGCGCCAGGCCCCGCTCTGTTGCCGCCCAATTGGAACTCGAGTGGGCATAATCGACCCACCCATGGGCCAGCAGCACGGGATGTTCCCACCCTGACAGGTCGCCCAATTCAAGCGTCAGGCTGTATGACTTGGCGTAGCCGTGTATGGGCGTATGGTCAAAGTCGGTGTACCAGAGATCGTCAACGTGCGACAGCAACGGCGTAACATCCGTGCCCCGATCATCGGTGACACGCTGCATGGCACGGCTCGTCGCCAGGGGGTAGACCTCGAAGGCCGGGTAGGGGGGAGCCGACAGCAGACGCTCCCCCGGATAGAGGTCCGTCGTTTGGGGATGGTCGACGGCGATCAACTCGGCGCCGTCCAGATAGATGACCTCCTCTAACTGGTTGCCGATCTGCAGGACGAACCGGCCATCCTCGGTTGGTGCCAGGCGACGCAACGGCAGGTACTCATCCGTGTCGGGGATGTAGTATTCGTCGGGACCCAACAGGTAACCGATGATGCCCCCGCCCAGAAAGTCTGAGACAAAATCGAAACGCTTGCCGTCCCAGGCATAGAGAATCGGACAGGATGTGCCCTTGCGATTCACCTCGGTGATCCTCATGTGCCCGGTAGCGGCTGTGTCCAACTCTGTCTGACGGACACCGCTGGGCCACAGAACACGGATGAATTCCGCCACCTTCTCTGCGCCGATACCGAAGTGCAGGACCGATGGATCATGGGGACCGCCACGAAGCTCCTGCACCTGGCGTGATGTAGAGGATGTCACTTCAACGCGGGTGCCGAAACCATCCGGGTTGCTGTTGAGCCCTGCCAGGTTGATGCTGAGACTGTTGCCGGCAGGCGTGCGATTGAGATACAGGGCCGCAGGTGTGATGACATCGAGGCGACCGTCGTTATCGGCGTCGACAATGGCCAGATGCAGCGTTGGCTCTGTCGACACCTGTGTGGCTGGCTGGAAGGCCTCCGCCCACATTGTCGTGGCGACGCCCTGTGCACCATAACTGAGCAGATCCACATCGCCGTCGTTGTCGAGATCGGCCGCCAGCAATCCGTTGACGCCAGTGGGAAGGTCGAGGCCACTCGCTGCAAAGGTAGCACCACCATTGGTCAGAAGACGCGCATCGTGGTTCGTGACGATGGCGATGTCCATCGATCCATCCGGAGAAAAATCTGCCACTGCCAACGCCTGCACATCGTCAACCGGCAACCCTCGAGCCACGGAGACATCGGCGAAGGTTCCATCCCGATTGTTACTGAACAGGTGCAGACCGTCCGCTCCTGCTGTGACGAGGTCGACGTCCCGGTCGGAGTCCAGATCACTGAAGGCGAGTTGACGGATCCTGACGCCCTGAACGCCAGCAGCAGCGGCGATGCTGTGGAAGCGGCCGGTACCATCATTTGACCACAAATCGATCCACCCGTCCCCGCAGGCGATATCCGCATCGCCGTCGTGATCCGCATCGCCGAAGACCATTCCGGCACACGCCCCGAGATCGTCGGCGCCCGGCTGAAAGCCGGTTGAGTCCCACCGCGCAATGGTAGCATGTTCGCCGCCGAGGGCGATATCGCTGTCACCGTCGCTGTCGATGTCGGCAAGTGTCAGGGCAGCCGGGGCCACCATGGTGCCAAAATGCCAGATGTCGGAGGGCTGGAAACCGGCGGCCTCGGCGCGCAGCAGCAGGGGGCGTCCCTCACCGGTCACCGTGAGCAGGTCCACGTAACCGTCCCGGTCCGCATCGACGGTTGTCAGGAAGCGAGCATCGGCCAGCCCCGGCGGGGCCGGGCGCGTCTCGAAGAGGGCAGATGGGTTGCCACTTGAGGCGGTGCCAAAGGGTGTGTCAGCAACGGCCTCGCCGTACTTCCCCTGGCCCTGATACGCCGCCGATATACCCTCAAGGCCGGACTGGCTCAGCCGGTTGAAGATTTCCAGCGTTGTCCGCCAGGCTTCCATCTCTCCGTTCTGTCGCAGCGTCTGCGCCAGAGCATAGTGGGCCGATACGTTGGTCGCGTCCAGTTCGATGACCCGCCGAAAGTCGGCCAGGGCCGAATCCACCTGGCCGAGTTTGGCATGCGTGCGGCCCAGATAGTAGCGCACATGAGGATCATCCGGATCGTGTCGGGCCACCCGCTGGAACAGCGACAGAGCCAGTTCATGATCGCGGCCCTGCGCGTGATAGATAAGACCCAGGGTGTAGGCTGCATGCAGATGATCGGCGTCCAGTCGCAGGGCCTCATCCAGCGCCACTCTGGAACTGTCGTACTGGCCGAGGCTGTAGAGAGAGATGCCAAGATTCGCGTATGCCGTGGCATAGCCTGGGTCCAGCTGGATCGCTTCAGAGAAGTAATCGCGGCCATGGACGTAGTTGTGCTGATCCATGGAGACAACACCAAGACTGTTGAGGTGGCGGGCCTGTTGCTGCTCGGGGGATGGACCCGCCTCCGAGCAACCGGCAACCACCAGGACAATTAGTCCGAGAACCTTGACGGTATTTTTCATCGATTCTATATTCTCTTCCTGTCTTCGGGCGGGAGTAGCTCAGTTGGTAGAGCCCCTCGTTGCCAACGAGGCTGTCGCCGGTTCGAGTCCGGTCTCCCGCTCCACTTCATTGCAGTGTCAAACCGTTTAGTTACAGTTTGAGACGGTGATCAAACGATGGCCCGTTCAGGTCGGCTGAAACCAGCCATCCTGGATGGGCCATTTGTTGTACGCAGCCCCCAAGGCTGCAGTCCTCCGACAGCATATACCAACCAAAAATACCACCCACATGCCTGAATCCTGCAGGGCTGCTACGCCTGATGGCCTCAGGCAAGCATCAGGCCCCGCCCGTGGATGGGGTATTCTTGTTCCAGCCCTCGCGCAGTTGCAGCAGGGCAGGAAGTATGGTCACGGCTGACACGAAACAGGACCCGAGGCCCAGCAACGAGACGATGCCGATCCAGTACAGGGAGGGGTGGTGGGCGGGAACGAGCCCGGCAAAACCGACCATCGTCGTCAGGGTCGTCGCCATCAGAGCCATTCCCGTTGTACGCAGCACGAGACGCAATGATCCTGGCCCCCCCTCCTGATATCGGTGGAAGACGTGCACGGCATTGTCGATGCCCATGCCGATGATTGTGGGAAAGGCGACCATATTGTAGATATTCAGTTTGAAGTCGAAGACGTACATGAAACCCGTGACCCAGGCCAGGGCTGTCAGCAGGGGCGTCAGCACCAGGATGACGCTGACCACATCACGCAGATCGATGAGCAGCACCATCGTTACCACGAGCAGGGTCAGGACCACCGCCTTCACGGCATCATCGAGCATCAACTGCAGCATCTCGGCAAAGATGATGTGCGCACTCGACGCGTAGTACGTGTTGCCGTCGGCGGCGTGGATCACTTTGACTTCATCGGCGAAGGCGATCGCGTTGCGGCCATCCCGCAATGGGACGGCTGCGTTGATCTGTACGAAGCTGAGGATCTTGCCTTCCTTGCTGGAGAAACTCTTGGTCATGTCTTCGGGAAGATCCTCCAGGGCCAGCTCGTGCACATCGAGGAAGCTGCGCAGAGAGTCGGCACGGATGCGATCGTCACC
>ERZ890510.914-NODE-914-length-21191-cov-4.947720_pt1 | contig 21191 bp, 24 predicted proteins | sample MGYA00521265_ERZ890510 | MGnify/ENA primary metagenome ERZ890510 (study PRJEB32303, sample SAMEA104408624) | aquatic metagenome | biome: Brackish water; feature: Chemocline; material: water | place: Baltic Sea | collected 2014-10-26T21:54:00 | depth 110 m ...
GCCCGGGGTATCGAAAGCGATGGCGCGGCAACGGGCACCAAGCAGTGGCAGCGTTCTCTCGAACTCCCACGACGACACGGGCGATTCGTGGAGGCAAAAGACCGTCGGGCCGGACTCGCCGGCCATTCGGTAGTGGATCTGCCCGTCCGGTGTATCGACGTAGCCCCTATGCATCTTCCCTCCCCCGATGATGGGTCCACTATGACAAAGGGGACCGCGGGTTCCTAGCGTTCAGTCTCCAGCGTCGAGCGAATAGCCTGCCCCACGGACGGTCCGAATTAGATCGGATTCGGCGGGTCCGTTGAGTTGCTTGCGCAGCCGCCGAACGTGCACGTCGATCGTTCGCGCCTCGAGATAGATATCGCGCCCCCACGCAAGATCCAGTAGCTGCTCGCGCGAGAAGACCCGGCCTGGTCGCTTGAGCAGTACGCGAAGCAGACGGAACTCGGTTGGACCGAGATGAACGGCGCGGCCGTTGCGCGATACCTTGTGGGCTGCCAAATCCATCGTCAGGTCGCGGTAGACGAGCCTCTCGTCGGGCGCACTGGACGTCGAGCGGCGCAACACCGCGCGCACCCGCGCCAGCAACTCGGCCGGCGAAAACGGTTTGACAACATAGTCGTCTGCGCCGCTCGCCAATCCCTTTAGGCGGTCCGCCTCCTCGCCGCGGGCGGTCAACATGATCACCGGGACATTCTTAGCCTCGGGGTCTTCCCGCAGCTGTCGACACACCTCGATCCCCGAGAGCTTAGGCAACATCCAATCTAGAATGATCAGATCGGGAATCGCGTCGCGCACCTTGTCGAGCGCTTCGGCGCCGTCCCCCGCAACACTGACCCGGTAACCCGCCTTCTCAAGGTTGTAGCGCAAGACCTCGACCAACGGCGGCTCGTCTTCGACAACAAGGACATGCGGTTTCATTGGTTACCCGAGGTGCCCGCTGCGGCTGCACTGCTTGCGGGCTTGACCATCGTGGAGCTCGACCGGTCCCGCTTGGGGCGCCCACCATCAGGGTCCTCGCCGCGGACCAAAAAATGAACATTCTCGGCGATGTTGGTGGTGTGATCGCCAATCCGTTCGATGTTCTTGGCGATGAAGAGAAGATGGGTGCATGGCGTGATGTTACGCGGGTCTTCCATCATGTAGGTCAGAATCTCACGAAACATACTGGTATGAAGCTGATCGACCTCCTGATCGGCCAAGCGGACATCCTCGGCCGCCAGGGCATCGCGCGCAACATAGGCGTCTAATACCGCCTTGATCATCCCTTGAACGAGGGTTCCCATGCGAGAAATGGCCAGCGTGGCGGGCATCGCCGGCGACTGCACAAGGACGACGGTGCGCTTGGCGACGTTCTTGGCGTAGTCCCCGATCCGTTCGAGTTCGTTCGAGATTTTTAGCGCCGCGATGGCGACGCGTAGATCGCCGGCCATGGGTTGGCGAAGCGCCAAAAGACGGATGATCCGCTCGTTAACTTCGCTCTCTAGGTCGTCGATCCGGGCGTCGCCGTCCACCACGTGGTTGGCCAGTTCAGCATCACGCCGTACCAGGGCGCGAATCGCCGACGCCAGCTGGGTCTCGGCCAAACCGCCCATTTCGACGATCAATTGGTCGATGCGTTCAAGCTCTTCGCCGAAAGATTTGACGATGTGTTCATCGCTCATGACGTCCTCTGCCGTTAGCCGAACCGACCGGTGATGTAGCCTTGGGTCTTTTGTTCGGCAGGGTTGGTGAAAACCTGTTCCGTATCCCCGTATTCGATCATATCCCCGAGGTGGAAAAAGGCGGTTCGCTGCGATACCCGCGCCGCCTGCTGCATCGAATGGGTCACGATGATGATCGTGAAGTTTTTTCGCAGTTCGTCGATCAGTTCTTCAATGCGCGCGGTCGCGATTGGATCCAGGGACGAGCACGGTTCATCCATCAAGATGACTTCGGGCTGCACGGCAATAGCCCGAGCGATACAGAGCCGCTGTTGCTGGCCGCCGGAAAGGCCGGTTCCCGAATCCAGCAGACGATCTTTGACTTCTTCCCACAGTCCGGCCCGTTTCAAACTCGCCTCGACGACCCGATCGGTGTCCGTGCGATCTGAGACCAAGCCATGGATACGGGGACCGTAGGCAATATTGTCGTAAATCGATTTTGGAAACGGGTTCGGCTTTTGGAAAACCATCCCGACCCGCGCCCGCAGCTGAACGACATCAACCTTCGGATCGTAAATGTCCTCGTCGTCAAGGGCTATCGATCCGGTAACGCGGCAGATATCTATCGTGTCGTTCATGCGATTGAGACACCGGAGAAATGTTGACTTGCCGCACCCAGATGGCCCGATGAAAGCCGTGACTTGATTGGCTTGGATGTCGATCGAAATCTCGTTGATTGCGCGTTTCTCGCCGTAATAGACCGAAACCCGATCCGCGCGAATTTTGCTCGCCACCGGCGCCACCCCTGCCTCGGTCGGGAGATCATTGCGGGAGATTGCACTCATGTTCGCTGCCTCATATAAAGCCATGGCTACCACCGCCGCTCAAACCGTCGTCGCAGGACAACGGCCAAAATGTTCATCGTGATGAGAAACGCGAGAAGCACCATGATCGCTGCCGATGTGCGCTCGACGAAACCCCGCTCGGGCGCATCAGCCCACAGGTAGACTTGAACCGGGAGGACGGTCGCCGCGTCGGTGAACGAGCCCGGCACGTCAACGATAAAGGCAACCATGCCGATCATCAGCAGCGGCGCCGTTTCACCCAATGCCTGCGCCATGCCGATGATCGTACCGGTCAATATTCCAGGCATCGCCAGCGGCAAGACATGGTGGGACACGGTTTGAACCGTCGATGCGCCCATGCCGAGCGCGGCCTCGCGGATTGACGGCGGCACCGCCTTCAAAGCCGCGCGCGCCGCGATGATGATGGTCGGCATCGTCATTAGGGCGAGAACCATGCCGCCGACAAGCGGCGCCGAACGCGGCAACCCAAAGAAATTCAAGAAAACCGCGAGCCCGAGCAAGCCAAAGACGATCGACGGTACCGCTGCGAGATTGTTGATATTGATCTCGATGAAATCGGTGAGCCGGTTCTTGGGCGCGAATTCTTCCAGATAGACCGCCGCCATCACGGCGACGGGGAAGGACAGTGCCAATGTCACGAGCAATGTGAGCAAAGACCCGACGAGGGCACCGAGAACACCGGCCTGTTCCGGCTCCCGGCTGTCGGCACTGGCGAAGAAATCAAAATTGAACTTCTTCTCCACCAACCCTTTGGCGGCGAGCTGATCGATCCAGGTGATCTGCAGATCGCTGACTTTTCGTTCGTCTTCCGGCACGTCGCGCGGAATTTGCCCTTTCGTGAAGCTGTCGAGATCTGCCGACGCTTTCACCCACACCGCGCGTTTCGTCCCGATCAACGAGGGATCGCGCAACACCATGTTGAGTAGCCGTATGTCGGCCCCGGAACTGATCAGACCGGCAAGTGCCCGGCGGTCACGCCGACCGCTGACGTCGGGAAAATGCGCGACCAACGCGTCGCGAACGAGGACCGCGTAGTTCGCCTGCCGGAGATCGGATTCGAGGCGCGTTCCCTGCGGATCAATGGCGTCCGCCCGAAATTCAATATCCAGCTGAACGTAGGTTTGCACGAACGCCGAGTAGCCGGTGCCGACGATTGTTACCAAAAGAACGGTAAGCACCGCCAGTGCCGAGAAAATCGCCGCCAACCCATAGTACTTGAACCGGCGTTCGGCGCGATGGCGTTTGCCGAGGCGGGCAATTGCCGTGCTGTCGGTCAAGGCGCGCCCGGCGAGTATGTCAGTCATATTTTTCCCGGTACCTTCGGACCACGCTCAGGGCTATGACGTTCAAGCCCAGGGTCATGATGAAAAGCACCAAACCCAACGCAAATGCGGCGAGGGTCTTGGCACTATCGAATTCTTGATCGCCCGTCAGCAAGGTTACGATTTGGACCGTGACGGTGGTGACCGCTTCAAACGGGTTGGCGGTGAGGTTGGCCGACAGGCCCGCCGCCATCACAACGATCATGGTTTCGCCAATCGCGCGACTGACCGCCAGTAGAACGCTGCCGACGATCCCCGGCAGCGCCGCCGGCAATACCACCTGAATCACTGTCTCGGATTTCGTCGCCCCCATCGCCAACGATCCATCGCGCAGGCTTTGCGGCACGGCATTGATCACGTCGTCGGACAACGACGAAATGAAGGGAATAATCATGACCCCCATGACGAGGCCTGCGGCAAGGGCGCTTTCTGACGCGACGTCGAGACCAACGCCTTCGCCGAAGCCTCGCAACGCCGGCGCGACCGTTAGCGCCGCAAAGAATCCGTAGACCACGGTCGGGATTCCGGCCAGCACCTCAAGAACCGGCTTGATCACCGAGCGGAAGCCCGGACTCGCATACTCGGCCATGTAGATCGCTGAAAAGAGTCCGATGGGCACCGCCACCAGCATTGCGATTAGCGTGATCATCAGGGTGCCGGCGAAGATCGGCACCGCGCCAAAAGTACCGGACTGGCCAACTTGGTCGTCGCGAAGCGCGGTTTGCGGGCTCCACTGAATCCCGAATAGGAATTCGAAGAGCGAAACCTGGGAGAAAAAGCGGACGGATTCGAACAGGAGAGAGAGGACAATACCGACCGTGGTCAGGATCGCGATGGTCGACGCGACAATGAGGACAATGCGGAGCGCGCGTTCAACCGCGTGCCGGGCGCGAAACGCCGGGTTGATGTGCCGCCATCCGATCATCAGACCGCCGGCGGCAGCCGCCCCAGAAAGGACCGACATGCCGATCAGGCCGGCGGTTCGCAGCGACAAGAAATAGTCTGCTACGCCCCGCAGCTCGGGCGAAAGCGTGGTGCTGGTAATGCCGCCGAGCGCATGATTCTTGATATCGGCGATGAGAAGAGAAAGGCGCGCCGGGTCCAGGCCTAGGGCCTCCGCGGGAAGACGTGCCGAGAGCAGCAGATGAATGATCTGGGGCTCGAGAACAAGCCAAACCACCACGACGATGAGGGCGGGAAGACCGACCCAAAGTGCGACGTAGGCGCCGTAATAGACCGGCAAAGAGTGAAGCCGGCCGTCGCCCCTACCGGCTGCCGCGCGCAGCGCCTTGGTCCGACCGAGATAGTAAGCCAGCGCCGATAGGCCCAGCAGGACGATCAAGAGCAGCGATGGACTCATGGAAAGCGATCAGACCGCGCGATTTGGCGTGAAGTTGCGGAAAAAGTGTGGTGACCGGCCCAAGGCCGGCCACCACAAAGAGGGACTACATGCTCAACGGCGCGAGCGACTGGGCCTGACCGGCAACGGTCTTACGCTCTCCGTCGGGCAACGGGATCAATCCCTTATCGACGAGATAGCCATCGGGACCCCAAGCCTTTTCGCTCGTGAACTCTTTCACGAACTCCTGGAGGCCTGGGATGACCCCGACATGTTGCTTCTTGACGTAGAAGAACAGCGACCGCGAGACGGGATATTGGCCCGAGGCGATGTTCTCAAACGTCGGCTTGTTGCCCTCAACAACCGCGCCTTTGATCTTGTCGGCGTTTTGGTCGAGGAAGCTGAAGCCGAAGATGCCCATCGCGTTTGGGTTGGCGACGAGTTTCTGGACGATCAAATTGTCGTTCTCGCCAGCGTCGATGTAGGCGCCGTCCTCGCGGACCGCCTTGGACGCGGTGCTGAACATTTTCGCGTCCGTCTTTTTCAGATCGCCCATGACCTGGGCTGCGCCGTGCTCCATGACCAGTTCGACGAACGCATCACGGGTGCCGGATGTCGGCGGCGGACCCAGAACTTCGATCTTGACGTCTGGCAGCGACGGATCGATCTGGTTCCATGTCGTGTACGGATTCGGTACGAGATTGCCGTCCTTCCAGATATCTTTCGCCAGCGCCAAGAAGATCGACTGGCGACTGATCGTCACGCTCGGACCGCTTTTCGCATTGGCGAGTACGATCCCGTCAAACCCGACTTTGACCTCGGTGATGGCGATGCCTTTGTCCGCACAGTTCTTTGCTTCCGAGGCCTTGATCCGCCGAGACGCGTTGGTGACATCCGGATGGCCTTCGCCGACGCCGGCACAGAACAACTTCATGCCACCACCGGTTCCCGTGCTTTCGACGACCGGGGTCTTGAATGCCGTGGTTTTGCCGAACTGCTCGGCCACCGCTGCCGAAAACGGAAAGACGGTGGAGGAGCCGACGATCCGAATTTGGTCGCGCGCCTCCGCGGCACCCGCGACGACCATACCGGCCGCCAGCGCGACAACGAGAGATATTCCGATCATGAGATAAACCTTCAGTTTGTGTGTCCAAGCCACGGCCAATTGTTTGCGCGGCGAGGCGGACACTAAGTCCGACTGAGGTCCGTTCTATGACGTTTAGGTTGCGGTTTTGTGACAATGACCGCGGCCAAATCCCGCCCTTTTGGGGTCTACGGGGTTGCTTCGGCCGGGATCGTGACGGTGAAGGTGCTGCCTTGGCCGACCACGCTGTCGACGCTCAATGTCCCGCGATGGCGGCTGACGATGTGTTTGACGATCGCTAGGCCCAACCCGGTGCCCCCCATGCTGCGCGAGCGGCCTTTGTCGATCCGGTAGAAACGTTCGGTCAGCCGCGGAATCTCGTCATCGGGAATGCCTTCTCCCTCGTCCTGAACCGAGACGGCGACACCCGCGCCGCCAACCCGCGGCATCCGATCGACGCGGCGCGCGGTAAGTCGAATCGCCGTATTGTCGCTGCCATAGCTGATCGCGTTTTCGACCAAGTTGCGAAACACCTGGTGAAGTTGATCGGGGTCGCCGACCACCGGCAGCGAATCCCCGGCGGCATTAAGCTCAATGACCATGCCCCGATCGGCAGCGCGCGGCGAAAGCACTTCCTTGAGGCCGGCCAAAATAGCGGCGATGTCAGCGATATTGGTCGGCGCAATGTGTTCGTTGACCTCAACCCGCGACAAGGACAGCAGGTCTTCAATCAAGTAGCCCATGCGCTGCGCTTCATCGTTCATGATTGCCAAGAACCGGGCGCGCGCCTCGGGATCGTCGCGCGCCGGACCCCGTAAGGTTTCGATGAACCCAATCATCGCCGACAAGGGCGACCGCAATTCGTGGCTGACATTGGCCACAAAGTCGGCGCGCATCTGATCGAACCGCTTGGCCGAGGTCACATCGCGGAAGACCATCACGGCTTCGGCCGGGGTTGCGGACTCTTTGCGCGAGACAAGCACTCTGAGATCGAAAGTTCGCGGAACCGGGCCGGGCAACGTGATCTCGCGCTGACCGTCGATCCCTGTAGCGAAGGCCTCGTCAACCGCGGCGAGAACGTCCGGATGGCGCAGCGACATTGAAAGGTCGCGGCCGAAATAGTTGGTGGGCAGAATGGCGCGCGCCGCTTCGTTTGCGGCGACGACGCTGCGGCCCGAATCAACGACAACCACAGGATCGGGGAACCGTTCGAGGAGGCCCCCATCAAGCGGGCTCAAACCATGGTCGTCGGGTCGTTTCGCCGCCGTCACCGGTATATCCCCTCGTGCCGCCTCTTGCTCTGGAGGATTAGCAATCAACCACACGACCTTCGCCTCATCAAGGCAGCCGGTTTAGACTGACCCCACCAACAACCGGAGAGACCCATGCCACGACGGGCCCATTACGGCGCATTCGGCAACCCGCAGGATGTGATCCAGATTATTGAGGACGACCGCGAAGCGCTCGGTCCGCACGATGTCCTGCTCGGCGTCGAGGCGGCGTGTCTTCATATCGCTGACATTTACCGTGTCACCGGGGTGCGGCCCTTCTCGGGGCCCAGCCCCGGCGGCAGCCCGGGCGCGGAGGGCGTTGGGCGCGTCCTGGCGATCGGTGACGCGGTGAGCCGGTTCGCGGTCGGCGATCGCGCCATCCCGCCCCTGTCGTTTGGCACCTGTCGCGACGAACTGCGAGTCGCCGAAAGCGATTTGATCAAGGTCGCGTCAGACGGCGACACGCTGCAGCTGGCCATGGCCACGGTGAATCCGGTGACGAGTTGGTTGTTGGTCAATGCGTTTGTCGAGCACATGCCAGGCGACTGGATCGTGCAGAACGGGGGCAACTCAGCCTGCGGCCGTTACGCCATTGAACTGGCCCGCACCATGGGTCTGCGCACGGTATCGGCGGTGCGGCGCGAGGCGATGATCGGCGAACTCAAAGCGATCGGCGCCGACGCGGTGGTGATGGACGGACCGGGCCTGCACGAGCGCGTCGCGGCGGCCACCGGCGGCGCCGACATCAAGCTCGCCCTCGATGTCGCGGGCGGTCAGGCTACGGCATGGCTTGCGTGGTGCCTGGGCGAACTCGGGATCATCGTGAATTACGGCCTGATGAGCGGCGAAGACCCGGTGATTCCTAAGGAGCTATCGTTAGGGCGCGGGTTACGCTTCCAAGGTTTCATGATGTCGCGCACGTTCAAGACGGTTTATGGCGCGGCGCGCGAAAGGACCATCCGCGAGGAGGTCGCGGACCTTGTTGGCAAAGGCGCCCTCACCGCAAAGGTGGCCGCGGTCTATCCGCTCGAGTGCGTCGCCGACGCGCTGGATCACGCCAACCGTCGCGGCGCTGATCGCGACGGCAAGATATTGATCACCTGCGCGCATTACGCCGGATAGCGATCGTGGCCACCTATCACCTCGCCCAATTCAACGTCGCGCGGATGCGCCACGCCCTCGACCACCCCGAGATGCAGGGCTTTGTCGAGGAATTGGATCGGATCAACCAACTTGCCGATGTCAGCCCAGGTTTTGTTTGGCGTCTTCGCGACGACACCGATAACTCAACCGAGATGCGGCCGATGGGTAAGACGACGCTGATCAATATGTCGCTTTGGGAATCGGTCGAGGCGCTGCACGCCTATAGCTATAAGAGCGACCACGGGATTGTATTTGCCGCTCGCAAGAGCTGGTTCGAGCCGGCAGCGACGCGCGATCTCGTGTTGTGGTGGCATCCTGCGGGATCGATACCGACCGTTGAGGAAGCCATTGTTCGGCTTGAGCAGATTCGCCTGTTCGGGCCGTGCGAGGGTGCCTTCGACTTTAAGCACCGGTTGGCCGCGCCGGGCGCTTAGGTTATCCGCAGATTTGCAACACCATCGAAGTGTCCGGCAGCCGGGTCCGTGAATCGCCGCACGTCTCTTCGAGTTGGCGCGCCTTCAACCCCTTCGCCCCTTCAAGGTTGGCACCGCTCAAGTTCGCGCGTTTGAGAACCGCTCCGGATAGATCGGCACCGGTGAGATCGGCATCCGTGAAGTTGGCGCGTTTCAGTTGGGCGTCCTTAAGGACCGCCGCCGAGAGATTGGCACCAGTCAGGTCGGCCCGGTCGAGTTCGGCGCGGGTCAAATCCGCCCCACTCAGGTTGGCACCACGTAGTGTGGCACGCTCCAAGTTGGCCCGGCCCAACTTTGCCGCGCTGAGGTCGGCACCGGACATATCCGATCGCTTAAAGTCGACCCCGCCAAAATCGGCGCCCACCATCTTCGCCGAGACCAAGGAGGATTCGCCGATATCGGCGTTTCGAAAATCTGCGCCCGAAAAATCGGCCCGCGTCGCGTCTGATTTTTCCATGTCGACGCCAGCGCCGTTCGCCTCCACCAATTTCGCATCGATCAGGATCGTCTTTTCGAGATCGGCCCGGCGTAGATCGGCGCCCGACATATCCGCGCCGGTAAGGTCGGCGCCTTTGAGATCGGCGTCGACGAGATCGGCACGAGCCAGTTTGGCGCCTTTGAGGTCTAAGTCCTTGAGCCGCGCCTCGCCGAGATCGCACCGTTCGCAGGAATTAGTGGCCTGCAAGTCGCTCAGCTGACGGGCGTCAAACGCCCACGCGCCCGAAACGCCAAACGCCCCCACAATCGCTAGCGACGAGACCACCGCAAAACCACCAATCCTACGCATCACATCTGCCTCCGGGGCTTGAATTATGGCTCAATTGCTCGATTCAACAATTGGTCCGGGCGTTGACCGCAATCAAGGCCGCATATGACCAGACAGGGGATAATTTCTCTATGACCAATGTCACACATACGCGAATGAGCCTGCCCCGTCTTGGCGGCCCGCGGCGGGACGCTAAACGTCGGCCACATTTGACGGGCAGCGGCTTCGCTCGGTTTTCTTTTGCCGTCGGATGGGTGATGTTGCTGTGTATCGCCTCGGCCCAGATCGCGGCGGCCGCCGATGTCCCTCGCGGCGTCGGCGCATTTCTGATCGGAAACCGGATAACCGCGTGGCGCGAATTGTTGCCGGCAGCGAATGCCGGTGATGCAGAAGCGCAATTCTATGTCGGCACCATGTATCGCCACGGATTTGGAACGGAAACCGACAACGACGAAGGTCTCTTCTGGTTGACCAAGGCGGCCGGCCAAGGCCACGTCCGCGCGCAATTCGTTCTGGGATTCGAGGCAATCCAAGACGGCCGACCGGCCGCGGGGGCGCCCAACATCGTCGCGGCCGCCAAGGCCGGTTTCGCGGCGGCCCAGTATCATGCCGGCGTCCTGTTTCGCGACGGCGCGGGCGTCCCTCAGAATAACTTGAGTGCGCTGGGCTGGTTTCTGCAGGCAGCCGAACAAGATTACCTCGCGGCGCAATATGCCGCGGCATTGTTGCTGGCCAATCCGCCGGCGGGGATTCGCCGGGACATTCCTGCCGCCTACCGATGGTTTGACATTGCTGCGCGCCGTGGCTATCCAGCCGCGGCGGCGAGTCGTGACAGCGTGGGCGCGGTCATGACACGCCAAGAAATCGAGTCTGCCCAAGCAGCAGCCGACACCTGGACGAAGCAACGCCGGTGACGCCGTTCAAGATGCGTTCGAGTATCAACAAAGAAATAGGGAGAACTTCCATGTCGATCAAAACCATCTTGCTCCACCTCGCCGACGACCCAAGAAATGCCGCCCGCACCGCATCGGCGATCGCGCTGGCAGGTCGGCACGATGCTCATCTTGTCGGTCTCTATACGGTGACCCCGCTGATCGTTCCGGGTTATATCGGCGCCGAATTACCGGCGCAGGTTTATGCAGACTATGAAGCGGACGCCGAAAGCAGGGCCTCAGAGGCCAAACAAGCCTTCAACGAGGCGGTACGCAAAGAAGGGGTATCGGCCGAGTGGCGTAAAGAACGCGGATTTGCGCGCGACATCCTCGCGGCGCACGCGTACTACGCGGATGTCGCGGTGTTGGGGCAGCCGACCAGCGGCAGCGGCGTACCCAAAGGCGCGGAGGGATTGCCCGGCGACCTAGCCCTCGCTTGCGGGCGGCCAATCCTGACCATTCCGTGCGTTGGCGACTATCCAATGATCGGCAAGAAGATCGTCCTGGCCTGGAATGGTAGCCGCGAAGCCGCGCGGGCGACAGCGGATGCCATGCCGCTCCTCGCGATGGCGGACCAGATACTGGTCGTCTCGGCCAACTTGCGCAGCACGACGCCGGCGATGGACATCGGCACCCACCTGGCTCGCCACGGGATCAATGTCGAGACCAAGAACGTCCACGTCGATGACCTCTCGATCGGCGATATTCTGATCAATACCGCGAACGAGAGCGGTAGCGATCTGATTGTAATGGGCGCCTACGGTCATAGCCGGTTGAACGAACTGGTATTTGGCGGCGCGACGCGCGATATCCTCAAACATATGACCGTTCCTGTCTTGATGTCGCACTAATCGCGTTGACCCGCCAAACCGCAACCGGCGGCCCGGACGGTGAACTAAAGCGGGCGCTCTCACTCCCCCTCATCATTCTGTATGGCGTAGGGACGACGGTCGGCGCCGGGATTTATGTGTTGGTCGGCGAGGTCGCTGCCATCGCAGGAGCCAGTGCGCCGTTCAGCTTTCTCGTCGCGGCCGTGCTGGCCGGATTGAGCGCGTTTTCCTTCGCCGAGTTGTGCGGCCGTTATCCGAAAAGCGCCGGCGAGGCGCTCTACGTTCAGATTGCCTTTCGACGCACTCAATTGGCCACGGCGGTCGGCTTGCTAGTGATCACCGCCGGCGCAATTTCGGCCGCCACCGTGATCCGAGGGTCAGTGGGGTACCTCAACGAATTCTTTGCCGTGCCGACGGTGCCTACCCTCATCGGCCTAACCGTCTTGCTAGGACTAATCGCGGCCTGGGGCATCGTCGAGGCGACCCTGGTTGCGGCCATCCTAACGATCGTTGAACTCGGCGGATTGGGGCTGGTGATATGGGTCGGTGGCCCGACGCTGGTGGACCTGCCCGCGAAGCTGCCCGCGATGATCCCCGACTGGGGTGCGGCGCCTGCCGTCGCTGTTGTTGCCGGCGCGGTGGTGGCTTTCTTTGCGTTCATCGGGTTCGAAGACATGGTGAACGTTGCCGAAGAAGTGAGAGGCGCGCCGCGGGCAATGCCAATCGCCATCATCACGACGCTTTTCGTCACGACTGTTCTTTACATTGTGGTGACGGTCATTGCGGTTGTCGCGCTGCCGCTCAGCGAACTGGCAGGCTCGGACGCGCCGTTGGCGCGCGTCCTTGAGAGAGGGTTTGCCGGCGCCCCGTTGATCATCAGTGCGATCAGCATTGTGGCCATCGCCAACGGCGCCCTTATCCAAATGGTCATGGCATCGCGCGTGCTTTACGGCCTGGGCCGCAGCGGCCAACTTCCGGCGTTTCTGGCGACCGTCAATCACCGCACCCGAACGCCGCTTTATGCGACCGTGTTGATCGTGGTGGTGATCGCCGTGCTGGCCACCACAATACCGCTGGGGTCGCTCGCCAAGGCGGCGTCGATCGCGATTCTGGTCGTGTTTGCGACCGTCACTCTTGCGCTGGTCGTCATCAAACGGCGGGCGGATCACCGTGAAGACACCACGTTCACCGTGCCCCTGGCGGTCCCCTTGTTGGGTTTCCTTGCGAGCGCCGCGGTCGTGACGTTTGAGATCGTTCGATGGATTACAGCGTTTGCAGCGTCGGCACCGATCTAATGCGCCGGACGGTGCAAGCGACGGCGATTGGATTGGCCAGCGCCTCGGGGTCGGGCCAGCGGTCCAAGAGCCACGAGCGGTCGGGCGGCAGACCGATATGAACCGCAGCACAGTTGTTTTGCTGACCCAACTCGACGATCGACCACAACAGATGATCCCATGGGACAAGGCTTTCGAGGGGCTCGCTGACGCTGAGATGGCCGATACACAAAATCGAGGGCGACACCGTCGTCGAGACTTCGTAGGTGAAGAGCCCGCGAATTTGGCTGCGACGACGCGCCACCATCACCCCGCACAGACGGCCTTCCGCCTGGCCCTGCACGGCCTTTTTGGCTAGAATCCGCCAAGAGTCGAGCGACGGCGGATGATCGCCAAGGGCGACCAATGGATAGGCCAAATCGACCTCGCCAATCTCCAAGGGTGCGACCGTCACCGCCAACTGAACCATGGCGCATCATGGACCGCGCTGTACCACCCTGGATTTGCGGTGTATCAATTGGAATGAAAAGAATGGGGAGTTGCGGCCTCTAATGTCCGTCATTCATTCCGAGAGCCCGGCTTTCCGGCTGCCGCGGCGTTGCGCCCAGTGCAGCGTGCGGCACAAGGCCATGTGTTCGGCGATCGACGTCGATCACATCGATGCGTTGGACCGGATTATTACCCATGTGCAGTTTCGGCCCGGGCAGACGGTCTTCGATGAGGGCGACCTCGCGCCCTACGTGTACAACATCTCGCGGGGCCACGTTCGCCTCTTCAAATTGCTCCAGGACGGTCGCCGTCAAATCACCGGGTTTCTGAACCCTGGAGATTTCCTCGGCCTGGCCGCAAGGAAGACGTACGCGTATTCGGCCGAGGCCATTTCCGATGCCGACCTGTGCCGGTTCAAAGTCGCCGAACTGGAAGAATTGCTCACCGAGAGGCCGCCGGTGCGCGAACGGCTGTATGAAATGGCGAACGACGAGCTGGCCGCGGCGCAGGAGCAAATGCTTTGCCTGGGACGCAAAACCGCCAAAGAACGGGTCGCATCTTTTCTGATCGGCCAGTTGCGCCATGCCGCCGATTGCGGCGCCGGGGATGCCGCATTCGATCTGGCGATGAGCCGGAGCGATATCGCCGACTATCTTGGATTGACGATAGAGACGGTAAGTAGAACGTTCACCGCGCTCCGCGAAGAGGGTTTGATCGGGCTACCCACGACGCACCGGGTCTCAATTCCCGATGTCGCGGCGCTGGAGTTCGCCACCGAAGGCTAAACCCTGCCACGTTGACCTCGCTCAACGCCAACCCGCTCCCGTGCCACTAGAAAGTAGATGCCACCACACATGGAGCATCATTATGGCCCTGCGTCTCGTCCGACTGGAACTCGCCCGCGATCATGACTTTCCCGACGGAAGTGCGACCCGGGGCTACGAGTTCGTGGCACCCCTCACCTCAGACGGCCATCTCGACGCCGAGGAATGGCGCACCAACAAAGATAAGTGCACCGTGCGCCGATTCTGGGAGGGTGAGGACGACGAGAACGGACTCTTGCGCCACGTCGGGCGCGGCTGGCATTTCCACTATGAGAGTCAGCAGGTGGACGACGACGAGCCGCTTTTCAAGTTGGACCGCCATTCGATCGTCAAGGATGAATATCTGAGCGTCACCGAGCACGACGGTAGCTTGCGGACCTTTCGTGTGGCCCAGGTAAAATAGGCGCCCTATAGCTCGACTTCGAAGACAATCCCAAAGCGTTTCTGAAGATCGCGTTTGCAAAGATCGTCGCCGTGCGCTTCGCCATCGACGACGTTCTTGAGATTGTCGGTCGTTTCGTTCGTTAGGATGACCACCACGTTCGATTCGGGTTCGATCGCGAACGGGAACTCGTGCCAAGTGCCGATATTCATGACGAACCCGGCAGCCCCATCGAAGTAAAAGGCCTCAACGGTGTCGATTTCCGGGGTCTGGTCTTTGGTATCGTCCCATGAGCCGTCTGGGCGACGACAGGTCGGTTTGCCCAAAACGGCAACGAAAGGTTTGCCCTCGAGCGGGATGAAGGTCTGGGTGTGTTTGTTGTGATACTCCATCCAACGCACCTCCATCGGCCGCGGATTGATTGTCGCAAGCGACAACGACGTATCGTCGTTCGACACAAAGGGCGCTGGCTTGCTGGTGCGCACCGCGGCGCCGTAATAGCCCGTATCGGGCGCCTCGGTCTTGCCGCCAATCAGATAGCCGTAGCCCGCCAGCGATTCCGGAGTCGCCAACCTGGGTTTTAGAACTCTGCGTTCAAGGTCACTCTCAACGACGGCCATCTGTTCCCTCCATTCGATCCGACCGATTATGGCGGCCCCGCCCGACGTGGACAACCGGGGCACCTCCCAGCCCTATTGACGCTAAGGAATCGGCGAGGTTCCCAACGCGCCGAGCGACGGATACACCCGCGGGAGAGCGCCATGATGGGTTGCTGACGGTCGATTTTCGACCACGGGTTCGGTCAGGAAGTCCGGGGAGGTTGCGGTTCCCCTTGTTGCACGACATCAATGTCATCCGGGACCTGTGGAAACGGGGCAACCAATGGCGCAATTCCTGCGTGTTTCCTTCGATAGCACCGCACGACTGTTTCGCAATGGCGGCATTCTATTTGCCGGCCATATGGCGTTTACGGCCATGCTGTCATTCTTCCCCTTCTTGATCTTTCTCACAACGTTGGCGGGATTCGTCGGCGAGCCGCAGACGGCTCAGGCTTTCATCGACCGTGTGTTCGACCTGGTGCCCAGCCGCGTGAACGAGGTGCTGCGCCCGGCCGTGGACGAAGTGCTGGCGACGCGGCGCGGCGGCCTGTTGACCTTTAGCCTGATCGGGGCGCTGTGGATCGCCTCGAGCGGCGTTGAGGCAATTCGGCACGTTCTTAACCGGGCCTATAACGTCGAAGAGATTCGACCGTTCTGGCGCCGCCGGGGCGAGAGCCTGCTTGTCGTGGTGACCGGCGGTACGCTCACGTTGGCGCTTTCGTTAAGCGTCATTCTCGGGCCAGCAATCTGGTCGGTATTAACGTCGACCCTGGCGCTGCCAGCGAGTGCCCAAGCCGCCGTCGGTACTATTCGCGACCTCGTCGCGGTGGCAATTCTGTTTTCCATTCTTGCTGTACTCCACGCGACGCTGCCCTGCCGCCGTCAGCGCCTGCGCGATGTATGGCCGGGGGCGGCCTTGACCGCCCTGCTGTGGATCGCGCTGGCGACCGGTTTCTCGCTCTATTTGAGTAACCTGACGGACTTCAATGTGACCTACGGGAGCCTCGGTGGCGTGGTACTTACCCTGGTCTATTTTCATGTCAGCGCGGTTCTATTCATTTACGGCGCGGAAGTGAACGCGGCGATTATCGCGGCCCGCTCGAAATCGAGTGCCTAGACGGTCCGGTGGCTCATGACTTCGGTGCCGTGTAAAGTTGGCGCGCAATTCTTAGGAGACGGCGATGCCTTTGCCCGGCGCCCACGCGATGTTGCCCGCTACCGATCATGACGAAGCAGCGCGCATGGAATTTGTCTTCAGTTTCAAAGAGCATGTGACGAAGGATGTCGCGGCAGGCAATAAATCTGTTTTTGAGCGGCGGGTTTCCCCGGCGCTGGTGCGCTCGCTGGGGCGCGCGCCAAAGGATCGCCACGAAGTGCATCGCATCATCAAGCACGATCCCTATTGGCAAATGTCGGGATCGCTGTCACGGCTGTATCAGGAATTGAAACAAGAGGTCGGCGAATCGGTCGCCCATCGGCGCATCGATGAATTGACCGGTCGGGCCCGCGCGATCCGTTCCGGGGCGAGATATAGCACCCTGCGGCTCGATCCGGCGGTGGCGGTGCCACGCTATCAGAGCGCGGTCGATATCCATTTAATGCCGGGCAGCTACTACACCGATCGCGCCGCGGACGACGTGACCGCCGGCGCGATCTACGATCCCGGCGTCTACATGTTCGCGATGGGCAGCATGGGCCCTTACAACGAGGACATGGGCCGAGCCCTTATTAAATGGATCAAGGCTCAGCGCCCCGACTTTCAGCCCCGGCGCATTCTCGACATGGGGTGCGCGGTTGGCCATTGCACCCTGCCCTATGCGCAGGCATTTCCGGATGCGGAAATCCATGCCATCGACGTTGGCGCACCGGTATTGCGCTACGCCCAGGCGCGGGCGGAGAGCCTGGGATGCGCAATTCATTTTTCACAGCAGAACGCGGAAGCGACTAATTTTTCGGACGGTTACTTCGATTTGATCGTGTCGCATATCTTGCTGCACGAAACGTCCAACAAGGCGATCTTTTCGATCATGCGCGAATGCCACCGCCTGCTGAGCGCGGGCGGCTTGGTGCTTCATGGCGAGGTGCCTTTTTTCAATCAGACGGCAGATCCGTTTACCGCCTTTACCCGCGACTGGAGCACGCATTACAACGCCGAGCCGTTTTGGGGCAGGTTGCACGACATGGACCTTCGCAAGCCTGCCGAAGACGCTGGGTTCGACCCGGAGAATGTCATCCTGGACAATTCGACGGCGTCCGCGGTGCCGTGGTTGGTCTACGGCGCGGCCAAATAGGCGGACACCGCACGACTTAGGCGCCGTCGGTGCGCCGCCCAGTTGTTTCAAAACCCACGCACGAAGGAGACGAGCATGACGGGTCGTTTGCAGGACAAGGTTGCGTTGATCACCGGCGCCGGTTCCGTCGCCGAAGGGTGGGGCAACGGCAAGGCGACCGCCGTGCTGTTTGCTCGCGAAGGCGCCAAGATTTTTGCGGCCGATATCAACCAAGAGGCCGCCGATGAAACCCGCCGACTGGTCGAGGCCGAGGGTGGGTCGTGCGTTGCTTTTGCTGCCGACGTCACCGACGCTGCGGCCGTGACGCGAATGGTCGAGGGCTGCGTATCGGCCTATGGCCGGATCGATATTTTGCACAACAACGTCGGCGGGTCAGTCCCCGGCGGCCCGGTGGAAATGTCCGAGGCCGACTGGGACGCAAACATCGACCTAAACTTGAAGAGCGTCTTCCTGACCTGCAAGAGCGCGCTGCCGGTGATGGAGGCGCAAGGCAAAGGCGCCATCGTCAATGTCGCATCGATCGCCGGGATGACGTATTACGGCAGCGATCTCATCGCCTACCGCGCGGCCAAGGCGGGCCTTGTACAATTTACCCGCGGCGTCGCCATGCAATATGTCCGCCGCGGCATCCGCGCCAACACTGTTATTCCCGGGTTGATGTATACGCCGCTGGTTGCCCACCGGGTCGCCGGCCAGTATCACGGCGGCGACCTCGAAAAAACCGTCGCCCGGCGCAACGACATGTGCCCAATGGGCCATATGGGGGATGCCTGGGACGTGGCCTATGCCGCGCTGTATTTGGCATCGGACGAAGCCAAATATGTGACCGCAACAGAAATCCTGGTCGATGGCGGCTTTACCGCCCGGAGCGCGACTTAGCGCAGGGTGTTTTCGCCGCTCATCCAGATCGAGATGCGGTGCAGTTTGTCACCCTCGAACTCGAAGAAGTTGATGTTGTCCATGGCGATCTGATTGCCGTCGGTGCTGGTCCGGCGGACGTCGAACCGTGTCGAGGCCAGTCCGGTGACGGGATCGGCGACATAACGCCGATTGCCGTGCCACGCGGTATTCACGCTCTCGAGCCGCCGCTCGAACATCGCCTTGATTGCCGTGTCGCGCCCTTGATGGGCAACGCCGTCAGTGACGACGGCGATGGTGCAGTCCGGCGTCAGTTCCGCCAGCGTACCGGCGACATCGCCGTTGTCCACCGTGTCGAAGTATCGGTCGATCGCCCCAATCATGGTCTGTGCCGTACGCGTCGCCATCGTCGCCTCCGTGTCTATGGGCCGGTAGTATAGACGGCCCGGTCCAACCTTTGGCATCCCCGACGTGCTAAGATTGGGCTACCTAAGCGGCGAGGAAAAGATATGCAGGGCCCGGCAAACCTTATGGCATTCGGCGTTTCGCTCGGCATCGTTGCGCTGTCGATCGTGCTGCTGGTAACGGGGCGCGACATTTTGATCCCGCTCGCGCTCGCGGTGATGATCTGGTACCTGCTCGATGCGCTGGTCCGTCTGTTCGGCCGCATCCGAATCGCAGGCTGGCGCCTACCGGGCTGGGTCAACCTGCCGGCATCATTGATCGCAGTTATAGTCGCTTTGGTCGTCATCGGGAACATGATCAGCGACAACATCGCTCAGGTGATCGAGGCTGCGCCGGTCTATCAAGCCAATCTAGAGCGCCTCATTGCGCGCGTTGCTGGCTTTTTTGGGTTCACTGAGGTGCCGCAGCTCAAGCAAATGCTCGGCGAGGTCGACCTGCGTGAATTGGCGTCCAATTTCGCCGCGGCGACGACCGGAATCGTTGGCAATGCCGGCATCATTTTGTTGTACGTCATCTTCCTGCTGGTCGAACAACGTAGCTTTGACGGCAAAATGAAAGGCATGTTCGAAGGAAACGGCCGGGAGAAGGAGTTCCGCGCGCTGTTCCACCATATGCAAGCGCAGATACAATCCTACGTTTGGGTCAAGACTCTGATGAGCCTGATAACGGGCGGCCTAAGCTTCGTCATCTTGCTGATGGTCGGGGTGGATTTTGCCGCGTTCTGGGGTTTCGTCATCTTCATGCTCAACTACATCCCGACCATCGGATCGATGTTGGGGGTCGCGTTTCCCGCGCTGTTGACCTTGGTTCAATTCAGCTCGCCGGTTCCCTTCATCATTGTCATTGCGACCCTGGGCGTAACTCAATTCACCATCGGCAACCTCATCGAGCCAAGGATTATGGGTAGTACGCTCAACCTCAGCCCGCTTGTGGTGATTTTGTCGCTTGTGGTCTGGGGCAGCCTGTGGGGGATTGTGGGTGCAATCCTGTGCGTTCCGATAACCGTGATCGGGATGATCGTGTTCGCCCATTTCGAGAAGACCCGACCCATTGCTGTCCTGCTGTCGGGCAACGGAAAGATCAGCCTCGCCAAAAAATGACCGCGCAGCCGAGCATTTCCGTTGGCGATGTCCGGGCGTTGGCGAGGGATCGCGCGTTTGCCGTCCGCCTATGCCAAAATGGCCTGGAGCGACTTGCCAGCACGATGGGGGCCATGGGACTCTTTGACGGCAATCCAGTGCAGAGACACCTACGCGACCTGAATGCGGCGGCAACGCAGATTGCCGTCAACTATGACCGCGGCATGATTCCATTTGGCCAGAAGGCGTTGGGGATCGAGCCAACGGCTTCAATGATCTGATCGTCAGGAAGTACAGAAATGACCCATTTTCTTGCCACCGAGGAAAAACCCAACGGCTACAAGCTTGAAGACATTTTGGTGTTGATCCGTAGCGACCTGATCAAGCGGGCAACCAAGATCGTCGATGATGCCCGACCCGAAGCGCGGCATGTCCTCGACAACAACATTCGTATTTTGAGTTTGCTGTCCGAAGCCATCGAACTCGCGGCCGACAGCACCAAGACCTTGGAGCGTTCATTCGGCGCGTCGACGGATGGTCAACCTCGCATCGGTAAACCCTAGGCAGCTACGGCGTTTTCGCCGCGGCCTGAACCCGCGCCCAGGTATCGCGCAGCCCAACGGTGCGATTGAACACCGGTTTCGTGCTGGACGAGTCCGGGTCAACATAGAAATAGCCGAGCCGCTCGAACTGGATCGGCTGGCCAGCCGGCGTATCGGCGACCGCCGGTTCGGCGCGGCAATCCGTCACAACATCGACCGAATTGGGATTGAGGTCGGCGAGCACGTCGCCATCGGCACCGGGATCAGGCCGTGCAAACAAATGGTCATACAGGCGTGCTTCGACAGTTTTGGCGTGCGCGGCAGACACCCAATGCAATGTCGCCTTCACCTTGCGGCCATCGGGCGCGTCGCCGCCCCGCGTCGCCGGATCGTAGGTGCAGCGTAGCTCGATCACCTCGCCGGCGGCATCCTTGATCACCTCGGTACAGGTGATGAAGTACGCGTAGCGCAGCCGAACTTCGCGGCCGGGCGACAAGCGGTAGAATTTCTTGGGCGGGTCTTCCATGAAGTCGTCGCGTTCGACATAGAGCTCGCGCCCGAACGGCACGTCGCGACTGCCAGCCGAGGGATCTTCCGGATTATTGACCGCCGGCAGCATATCGCTTTGGCCTTCGGGATAATTCTCGATCACGACCTTGAGCGGCCGCATCACCGCCATGCGCCGCAACGCAGTCTTGTTGAGCACTTCGCGCACGGCA
>ERZ890510.915-NODE-915-length-21189-cov-4.794312_pt1 | contig 21189 bp, 18 predicted proteins | sample MGYA00521265_ERZ890510 | MGnify/ENA primary metagenome ERZ890510 (study PRJEB32303, sample SAMEA104408624) | aquatic metagenome | biome: Brackish water; feature: Chemocline; material: water | place: Baltic Sea | collected 2014-10-26T21:54:00 | depth 110 m ...
ACCGGCGAGCCACTCCTCCAGACTGATCCCCGGACCAAAGCCGAAAACCAGATCGAAGTCGGCGACATCGATGACACCATCAGCGTTTGCATCGTGTGCGTCCGGACCGGCGAGCCACTCCTCCAGACTGATCCCCGGACCAAAGCCGAACATCAGATCGTAGTCGGCGCCATCGATGAGGCCATCAGCGTTTGCATCGTGCGCATCCGGACCGGCGAGCCACTCCTCCAGCGTCACCGGCGGGCTGGCAAAGAAGATATCGTAGTCATTCGGTGTGATGCCGCCGTCACCATCGGCGTCGAAAGCCTCGCCACTGGCAGCCCAGTCTTCATAACTCGGCTTTCCGGGGGGCAGGCCGTAGAACAGCTCGTAGTCAAAGGCGTCGATATGACCATCGCCATTGGCATCCTGCGCGTCGGCACTTGCGAGCCAGTCTTCGAAGGATGGCAGCCCTGTGGGTACACCGAAGAATATCTCGTAGTCGATACTGTCGATCGTGCCGTCACCGTTGAGATCCGTGGCGTCGGGGCCAACGAGCCATTCATCCAGGGGCTTGATCGTAGGCTCGCCCGGTGGCAATCCGTAGAACTGTTCCCAATCCGCGACAGTGATGGCGCCATCTAGATCAACGTCCGTCGCCTCGGCACTGGCCAACCATTCGTCGTAGGATGGCACATTCACGCCAGGATCTACGGGCTCACCGCCGCACTGGTCAGACTCGAACGCGTCCACAATGCCATCCAGGTTCGTATCACACGGATCGGCACCCGGGTCTCCCCCACACTGACCAAGTTCGAAGGCGTCCACAATGCCATCGGAATTCGTGTCACACGGATCCGTTTGACCGAAGACGGCCGGTGCAGAGAATACTGCGATGAGAACGAACAGCATGGCTCTTGTTGACATGACCTTGTGACCTTTGGCTCGGGCTCGTGCCTTGAATAGAGAGGGACGGTGCATCGGTGCTAGCCACAGCTCGCTTCGACAATGTATCTCAACGGTCCGTCTGAACCAGTGACCCCTGTCACCGGATGCAGAATGGCTCGAGTCGCTGGTGGACGTATGATCCAGGGTGTTCCTATCTTCGTGTATCCTGCGGTAAACTATCGAATTACGGTGCGTAACGCAGGACTGCCGATCAACTCGCTGGAAAGCCTTCTCGCCCGGAGTCCGAGTGACCGAATTGCCCGAAAGCCCGCTGCGCCTCACCCTCGATGTCCTGCCGAACAAGCCCGGCGTGTATCGGATGCGTGACGCAACAGGGAAGATTCTCTACGTGGGCAAAGCTAAGAACCTGCGCAACAGGGTGCGGTCATACTTCCAGAAGGCGGGTGTCGCAGAGCGAGGGCCACGGATCGAATTGATGGTGGCCCGCGTGCACGATGTTGACTGCATCGTCACGGAGACCGAGCAGGAAGCCCTGATCCTGGAAGCCATCCAGATAAAAGCGCATCGACCGCGCTACAACATCAATCTCAAAGATGACAAGAAGTACCCCTTCATTCGTATCACCGACGAGCCCTACCCGCGGATCGTGTGGACGCGTGACACCGAGGCGGATGGCTCTCGGTATCTGGGACCGTACAGCAACGCCCGGCAGATGCGCATGATGCTTGATGTCATGCACAAGATCTTTCCCGTGCGCAGTTGCCGTTACGACCTCCCGGACGCCAAGGTCAAGTTGTGCATGGAGTTCCAGATTCGCCGCTGTGAGGGGCCGTGCGAGGACCTCGTGAGTGCGGAGCAGTACCGCGATACGGTCTCGCAGGCGGTGCGTTTCCTCAAAGGGGACAAATCCGGCGTCATTCGTGAATTGAAAACACGCATGGAGCAGGCCGCCGGTGATCAGCGTTTCGAACAGGCTGCCCGTCATCGCGATCAGATCCGTGCGCTGGAGCACTATCGCTCCCACCAGGCGATGATGCTGGATGAGAATGTGGTGCGAGATGTGATCGGTCTTGCGCGCCACGACGACGAGGCTTGCTGTACGGTCCTTGAGATCCGTGAAGGTCGCCTTGTGGGTGAGAAGCACCATTTTCTCGGCGGTGTCATGGAATCGACGGACGCCGAAATTCTCTCCGCTTTCCTGCGTCAGTTCTACCTGCACACCGACTTTGTGCCCCGAGAGATCCACGTCAGCCAGGAACTGCCGGACGCGGAAGACATCGCCGGATGGCTGTCGGGGAAATCCGAATACAGCCGTGTCGAGGTCGCCGCCTATCAGCGTGGGGTAAAGGCGCACGCGCAGGATATGGCCGATCTGAACGCCCGACACCTGATGGAGGAGAGACGCCTGAAACGGGATGCCCAGAGTGATCGGGTGCCGCAATCGGTGATCTCGCTGCAACGCGATCTGGCTCTCAACGAACTGCCCCGGCGGATCGAGGGAGTGGACATCTCCAATTTCCAGGGCTCTGACACCGTGGGCTCTCTCGTGGTCATGATCGATGGCAAACCCCGCCGCAGCGAGTACCGCCATTTTCGCGTACAGAGCAGCGACGGAGCACCGGACGACTTCGCCAGTATTTTCGAAGTGGTAACTCGCAGATTCCGGGGCCTGCGGGAGCGTGGCGAGAATTATCCGGATTTACTGATGATCGACGGTGGCAAGGGACAACTCTCCAGTGCCCTGGCGGCTCTGTCTGAACTGGGCATTGACGGTGTCCCTGTGGTCGGCCTGGCAAAACGGCTGGAGGAAATCTTCCAACCCAATGAGTCGCAGCCATTGATCCTGCCCCGCGCTTCGGCGAGTCTGCGTATGCTGCAGGTGCTGCGTGACGAGGCCCATCGATTCGCTGTCAGCTATCACCGAAAACTGCGTGGCAAGCGCACACTGTCATCCGGACTTGATGAGATCCCCGGCATTGGACCCAAGCGCCGGCAGGCCCTGCTACAGGAGTTCGGTTCCATGCGCCGTCTGCAGCAGGCCGAAGTGGAGGAGATTGCCGGGGTCAAAGGCTTCAGCCACAAACTGGCGCAGGAACTGAAGAGCCGTCTGCAACCTGAGAGCACCGAACAGGGCGAACCCCATGAGTGACAAAGGGGGGGTCGGGGGCGCATTCTTTCGGCCGAAGTTCTACGCTGAGGTCAACAATACCCTCACCGCTTCCACGGATTTGGTAACCCAATTTGGCACCGTGCGAATCTGCTGGCATGATGAGACAGTCATCAACGTCGTTATTGGCCCGTACGACCCCGAGGAGCGCCGCGTTACGGTTCGCCGTTTCCTGCCGCCGCACCCCGAAGGCCAGGAGCTGATCACCAAGTTCATGCGCTACTTCATGGGCAAGCCCACGGAGTTCAGTATCGATTTGCCGCCCGGTATCGGCACCGACTTTCAGCGCACGGTCTGGGGCGCGTTGCGCGAGATTCCCTATGGCCAGTATGAAACCTATGGGGAGCTGGCTCTGCGCCTGAGCCTGCCACTCGGTCGCGCCCGAAATGTCGGCAATGCCGCCGCACAGAACCCCTTGCCCATCATCTTCCCGTGCCATCGGGTCGTCGCCTCAACGGGGGCGCTCACGGGCTACTCTGCCGGTCCACACTGGAAAAGAGCCCTGCTTCTGCATGAGGGTGTGACGGTGGACAACGACCGTGTCAAAGTCGAAACCCCGCCGACCTAGCCATCATTCCCCAACCGTCTCCCCTGCAGAACACCCTCCGCGCGTTCCTCGACGCCCTTGAGTGCGCCGGAACCTTGTCGGCCAGTACTCTGTCGGCCTATGGTCGCGACCTGGAACGCTATGTGGAATCGTGCGCAAGAATGGGCATCGACACCCCAGAGGACATTACACCGGCCACGGTAACCGGCCATCTGACGGAGTTGCGCGACTGCGGCCGGAGCGCCGCAACCATGGCCCGCAGTCTGTCTTCCGTGCGACGCCTGCACGAGCATCTGCGGCTCGCAGGCAGCTGCCCGATCGATCCGACAATCGGACTGACGCCTCAGCGTGTTGCTCGCCGCGAGCCGGATCCCCTGAGTGTGGAAGAAGCACGCCGCCTGATCGACGCCGTTCGCGGCGAGGATCCTCTTACCATGCGTGATCGAGCCATTCTGGAGATCCTGTACGCGGCCGGTCTGCGTGTCTCTGAGTTGACCGCCCTGCACGAAACGGATCTGCTGCTGGACCACACGCTGATCCGGGTTCACGGGCGGGGCGCCCGTGAGCGAGTCGTGCCGTTGGGAGCATCCGCCATCGACGCCGCCCACCAGTACGCCCGGTTTGGTCGTCCGTCCCTGGCTCGAACTGCGGTGGATGCGCCTTTCTTCGTCAACGCTCAGGGACGGGCCTTGTCGCGTATGGGTGTGTGGAAGATCATTCGTGGCGCAGCCGATACAGCAGGGATCTCTCGAGCCGTGAATCCACAGACCCTGCGACACACGTTCGCTGCCCATCTGCTGGCGGGTGGCTTCGACCTCCGTGACGTGCAGCACCTTCTGGGACACGCCGATATTTCCACGACCTCCATCTACACCCGGGCTGATGATGCGCGCTTGCAGGCGTTGCACCGGGCCTATCACCCGCGCGCCTGAGGCTGGCTCCATGTCCCCTGTTTTTCAAGAGTTTCTCCTCTGGTTTCCAGCAGTGGTCATCGCCCTTACGGTGCATGAGTTTGCCCACGCCTATGTAGCCGATCGGTTGGGCGATCCCACCGCCCGAGCTCTGGGGCGGGTAACGCTGAACCCGCTGTCACACCTGGATCTGGTGGGTACGGTGTTGCTTGTGACCATGCATTTCGGTTGGGGACGGCCGGTACCCGTGGACACACGCTACCTCGCCAATCCCAAACGTGACATGCTGTTCATCGCCGCTGCAGGACCAGCAATCAACGTGGCGACAGCAGTCGTCGTCGGGATCGGCTTGCGTCTGACGGGTGCCTCATTGCTGGCGACAGAGACGGGCATTCTGGTGTATCTGGGGTTGCAGGCCCTTGTCCTTCTGAGCCTGCTGCTGGCGTTCTTCAACCTCCTTCCCATCCCGCCACTCGATGGCTCGAAGGTTCTGATGGGCCTGCTGCCGAGGCCCCTGGCCGAGCCTTACGCGCGCCATGCGGGGATGTTTTCCTGGGCCCTGATGGGACTCATTGTCGTTGGCGCCGTGACCGGTTGGCACCCGATGTCGCGCCTGATCTTCCCGCCGGCCCATTGGCTCTACGAACTGCTCACCGGCTCTTACATCCCTTGACCGATTGACCCATGCCGATTCTCGGCGATATCGCTCTCGGCAAGTATGTCGCCGGGACCTCGATTCTGCACCGCCTGGACCCGCGAACCAAGCTTCTTGTCGTGGTGCTGTGGATGAGCGCCGCCCTGGCTTCGCACGGCGTGGCACCCGTGGTGGCATTCTGCCTCTTCATCCTGGCCACTGCCAGCCTTTCTCGCTTGCCTGCGGGTCTGCTGCTGAGAAATCTGCGTTCGTTCCTCTGGCTGCTGCTCATGACGGCATCTCTGCATGCTCTCATGACGCCGGGGCACCTGCTCTGGCATGTCCCCTGGCTAGATCTCGATGTCACCCACGAAGGCCTGCAGGCAGCCGCCATTTTCACCCTGCGACTGGGCGCTGTCGTTACGGCCGCATCATTGCTGACGCTGACGACGTCACCGCTGGAACTGACGGATGGCATCGAGCGGTTGTTGCGGCCCTTCCGACGGATCGGTGTGCCGGCCCACGAGCTGGCCATGATGATCTCCATCGCCCTGCGCTTTATCCCCGTCCTGGCGGAAGAGGCGGAGCGGCTGCAGAAGGCGCAGATGGCTCGGGGCGCTGAGTTCGGCGGCCATCCGGTGGCCAGGGCCCGCAAACTCGTGCCGCTCCTGGTGCCGCTGTTTCTTTCTGCATTCGCCCGTGCCGACCGTCTCGCCATTGCCATGGAGGCCCGTGGTTACCGGGGTGGTGAAGGCCGAACGCAGTATCGGCAGCTGGCATACAGGCGCGCGGACGCGCTGGCAACATTTGTCTGTGTCTGTGGCTGTGGCGCCATGTGGTGGATTTCGGCCACGGGCGTGGGCCTGCAGCCATGAGTGAGCCGAGGACCCTTCGTCTCGATCTGGAGTATGATGGCACCGGGTTTGTCGGCTGGCAGGTGCAGGCCTCAGGACGCACCGTTCAAGGGGAGTTGCAGCAGGCCCTGAGGCGGTTGCTGCAGGACGAGGTGACACCCGTTGGTTCGGGGCGAACGGACGCCGGCACCCATGCTCTCGGCCAGGTCGCCCACATCCATACGGACAACGGGCTCGGTGTGGAACAGATTCTCCGAGGCGTCAACGCTCTGTTGCCACCGGATGTCGCGGTATCGGCTGTTCGCGACGTTGACAGCAGCTTCCACGCACGCTTCAGCGCTCGCGGCAAACGCTATCGCTACCGCATCGCAACCCGTGACAGCCCCCTGGACCGTCATCGCGTGTGGACGATGCGACGACCACTCGATCTCGAGTTGATGGTGGCTGCCACGCGCTACCTGACGGGGGTGCTCGATTTTCGAGCCTTCTGCAAGGCCTTGCCTCCGCCGGACCATTTCGAATGTCGAATCGATGACGCAGAGTGGCGGCTTCAAGGCCGGGAACTGGTTTTCGAGGTCACAGCCAACCGTTTTCTGCGACACATGGTCCGCGTCCTCGTTGGCACGCTTGTCGATGTCGGCCTCGGCAAGCTGCCTGTAGAGGGTTTCGGCCGACTCCTTGCGGCTGCCGCGGACCGATCTCAGGCAGGACAGACCGCTCCGTCCTGCGGGCTCTGTATGCTCTACGTCAACTACGACGAGTGTTTTGGTGGTCGTTCCGGGGAGCGGCAGGCTTGAACGGGTCGAAGGAGAGTTACATATTGGAACACCAATGACTTATCAACGATCCAGATGCTGCCAATACCTTGTCACGGCGCTCTTTGCTGCCCTGGTGCTGGCTCCGGACAGCGCAGAAAGCGACGACACCATCGATGGCACGCGACGAAACGCCGTCGTGCGTGCCGTGGAACGTGTCCAGCCCGCCGTCGTCAGCATCCATGTCGTGCACCGGGAGCGTATTCTCTATCGCTATCAGGACCCGTTCCTGGAGCAATTCTTCCGTGGTTCTCCCTTTGGCCAGCGCTATTACAGCACGGAACGGGATCGCGTATCCGGGGGCTCCGGATTTCTTATCGACTCCAGTGGCACGGTCCTGACCAACGCGCACGTGCTTGGCCAGGGCCAGATCGTCCGCGTCGAGGTCTCTCTGCCGGACGGGCGCATTTTTGAGGCTCGAGCGTCCCACAAGGACGAGTCCGTAGATCTGGCCGTTCTGCAGATTGACGGAGAGGGGCTTCCGGTTGCGCCCCTTTCCCAATCGGGCGATATTCTCGTCGGAGAGTGGGCCATCGCCATTGGCAACCCCTTCGACCTCGGACCAACCGTAAGTATCGGTGTTATAAGTGCGATAGACCGAGATTTTCCTGAGCGTCAAGGGGACTATTTCTACCGCGACATGATTCAGACCGACGCCGCGATCAACCCCGGGAACAGCGGCGGTCCTCTGGTGAACGCCCTGGGTGAAGTTGTCGGTATCAACAGCTTCATCTATACGGGTGGCGAATACAGCCTCGGATCGATTGGCATTGGTTTTGCTATTCCTGTGGATGCGGCGCGCAGATTTATCGACGAGATACGCACCCATGGTCGCGTGCGTATACCCTGGCACGGAATCGCCGATCTGCAGGATCTGACGCCGCGTCTGGCGGACTATCTCGAACTGGACGGCACAGACGGGGCCGTGGTCGTCCGAGTGACGATGGACAGCCCTGCGGATCAAGCCGGATTGGGGCGCGGTGACGTGATTCTGGCGGTAAATGGCGAGTCGGTGACGTCTGCCACGGAAGCCTGGAGCCTGCTACAGGGCTTGCGGGTCGAGCAGGAATGTGAGTTTAAAGTGGTTCGCCGGGGCAAAAAGCAGACTTTGGAGTTGCGCGTCGCCGAGCGCCCTGTTGGCCCAAGCTGGAATTGAGCAGTGTTTCTTGGTCGAACCTGTTTGGTGGTAGTGGTTCGACCTCATCCTTCGATCTCAGCAGTGTGCCTGCTGCGATCGACGACCGCATACGGGCGGGTGAGACCATGATGGGAGTTGTTTCGTGATCCACATCAACCGCGCCATCATTCCAAACCTGTTCACAATAGGCAATATGCTGTGCGGCTTCCTGGCACTGCGCTATATCGCCGAGGGCAGATACGTGCCTGCCGCCTGGTTGATCGTCCTGGGTGCCGCGCTGGACAACATGGATGGACGTATCGCCCGCCTCATGGGCCGCGATTCAGCCTTCGGCATCGAATTCGATTCCCTCGCCGACGTCTGCACATTCGGTGTCGTGCCGGCCTTCATGCTCTACCACAGCCTGCTGAGTTCCGCCTGGGGCGCGACTCTGGCCTTCATATTCCTGCTGGGTGGCGCATTCCGCCTGGCGCGCTACAACGTTATGAGCCACGAAGGTCGCAAGAGTGACTACTTCACGGGTTTGCCGATTCCCGCCGCCGCGATCGCCCTGAGTCAATTCATTGTCTTTACCGAGCACGCCTGGGAGACGGCGCACGCAGCCCAACTCGGCGTGATGGTGACTATGTTTCTCACGGCCCTTATGGTGAGCCGCGTCGAGTACGACTCGATGCCGAGCTTCCGTTCCGGGGGCCTGTGGGATCGCTGCAAGCAGGTCTTCTTTATTGGTGCCGTTGCCCTCATCGTTTATCCGACAACGTCAAAGGATTTTTTCTTTCCCCTCGTACTGGCCTATCTCGTGACGGGCGTTGGTCGCGCCGTAGCGGGCATGTTCAGTGACGAGGTGACCCAGCACGCCTGAGCGTGTTGGGGGCGATGACCGAACGCGTCGGGCTCTGAACGATGATGCAGCATGACAAACCCGTCAGTCATCTGGTTCTGATTCTGTTCATCAGCGCCATTGGTGGGAGTGTCGTCGGTGAGTCTCTACGCATTATCCTGCACTTTGTCGCGGGTTCCGGCAGCATCGTTGAGCGGGCGCTGCTCGATTATTTCAAGTACGACATCGGCCCGCATATGCTGAATCTGATCATCCTGTCCTTTCAGTTCGCTCTGACGCTGAACTTCAACGTCATCACCCTGCTCGGCGTTTTCGTCGGCTGGTACTACTTCAAGTACTCGTATTGAGCAGCGACAGGTAACCACGGAGAGTTCGTCATGTTTCCGAGTCATTGGGAATTACTCGTTATCTTTCTCGTCGTCCTGCTTCTCTTCGGTGCCAAGCGCATCCCAGAGATGGCCAAAGGTCTCGGCAAGGGGATCCGCGAGTTTCGTACAGCTGTAAAGGATGTACAACAGGAAGTCGACATCGCCGGGCACACCGACAGTCGACCCAATCCGACAATCCAACCGCCCCCTCCTGGCCAGGTCTCCCGCAGCGAACCTGTCGCTGTGCCTGTCGCCGAACCTGCAGCAGCAGCAGCGGGCTCGGCGCAGGACGAAACCCGCTAGCTCTTCAGGCCCGATGCCGTCGGAGCTTACCGCCCACGCGGCGCTGGACCTGCTTGTCGCTGGTGATCTTACTTCCGTTGATCTGACGCGCAGCATTCTTGCGCGGATCGATGCTTCGGAAGCACAGATCAACGCGTACATCTCCCTCGACCCCGAGCGGGCCCTGTCGGTGGCCGCTGATGTTGACCGCCGCCGACAGTCGGGTGAAGTGCTGGGCCCTCTGGCCGGTATTCCCCTGGCCATCAAGGATGTTCTATGCGTCCGTGGCGGCCGAACGACATGTGGTTCGGCAATCCTCTCCGACTATGTGGCTCCGTACGACGCCACCGCAGTTGCGCGGGTACTGCAGGCTGATGCCGTCCTTCTGGGCAAGACGAATATGGATGAGTTCGCCATGGGCTCGTCCACCGAGAACTCACACTTCGGCCCAACCCGCAATCCAGTCGACCCAACCCGTGTCCCCGGGGGCTCCAGCGGCGGCTCTGCCGCAGCCGTCGCCGCTGGTGAGGCGACACTGGCGTTGGGGTCGGATACGGGTGGTTCGGTGCGTCAGCCTGCCAGTTATTGCGGCGTCGTCGGGCTCAAACCCACATACGGCCGGGTCTCCCGCTACGGCCTCATCGCATATGCTTCATCTCTCGATCAAGTCGGGCCCCTGACCCGCGATGTTGAGGACGCCGCCCTGCTGCTGGGCGTGGTTGCCGGGCATGATGCACGCGACGCGACGTCCGTCGATTGTCCGGTTCCTGACTACCGGGCGAAACTCAATGACGGGGTCGAGGGTCTCAAGGTGGGGTTGGCACGCGAGTTCTTTGCGGAGGGTCTGGACCCAGAGATACGGAGCGCTATCGAAGCTGCTGCAGAGCAGATGCGTCTGGCGGGAGCTGAACTGGTCGATGTATCACTGCCCGTAGCGGGCCACCCCGAGTATTGCGTCGCCTGTTACTACGTGATCGCCATGGCCGAAGCATCGGCCAACCTGTCCCGCTACGATGGCGTGAAATTCGGCCATCGAACGGCCGACGCCGATGGCCTGCAGCAGATGTATCACCGTTCGCGCAGCGAAGGCTTTGGCGCCGAAGTGAAGCGGAGAATCATGCTTGGCACCTATGTTCTGAGCGCCGGCTACTACGATGCGTACTATCGCAAGGCCCAGCAGGCACGCACGTTGATACGTCAGGACTTTGACCGTGCCTTTACGCAGTGCGATCTGCTTTTGAGCCCGGTTTCGCCAACCACCGCCTTCCGCCTTGGCGAGCAGGTCGATGATCCGCTGACGATGTATCTGAATGATATCTACACTGTATCCGTGAACCTCGCCGGGATCCCGGGCATATCCGTGCCTGTGACCACTGCCGCGGATGGACTACCCATCGGGGCGCAGTTGCTGGCGCGTCCTTTTGAAGAAGAGGTCCTGCTGCGGGGTGCACGCGTTCTGGAGCAGTCCTCATGACCCGTCCGGAGACGACCAACATGCGCCTCCTCCGCTGTTTCCTTCTGGCTGTCGTCACAACATTGGCGGCGACCCATGTCGACGCTCTCAACGACAATGCTGGTACCACCGGCTTCAACTTCCTCAAGGTCGGTGTCGGTGCCCGCGCGGCGGCCCTCGGAGGCGCCTTCACGGCAATCTCCGGTGACCTCGAGTCCACCACCTGGAACCCGGCGGGGATCTACGCTGTCGGGGGCCGTGCAGCGGCGGTGTCGTATACAAGCTATCTCGTTGACACCGAAGCCGGTTTCCTCAGTTACGCCCAGCCTGCCGGGTCCCGTATGTGGGCCGTCAGTGTCAACTATTTCAACTATGGCGATTTGCAGGGCACAGGTGTGGATGGGTCTGATGAGGGGACTTTTGGCGCCTTTGACGTTGCCACCGGGATCACCGCCGCGCAACAGGTCTGGGGCCATCGCCTGACGCTGGGTGCCACAGCCAAGTGGATCTACTCCGGCATCGATGACTACACAGCCGACGCCTGGGCCATGGATCTGGGCCTGCTGGCGCGTGGTCCGGTCCCTGGCATGACGCTGGGTCTATCCCTTGCCAATCTTGGCTCGGTGCGCTCGGGGTTCACCAAAGGGTACGAGGATTCCCTGCCGGTCCTGCTGCGCGCCGGTGTCAGCCACAGCCCGGCGCACTTTCCGCTGCCGGTGTTGCTGTCTGCTGACGTGACCGTGCCGAATGACAATGACCCCTACTTCAGCTTCGGCGCCGAGATCCGCCTGGTTGGTGGTTTGACGTTACGTCCCGGATACAGTCTGCAGCAGTCAGGCCTCGACGGGGACGAGGCCCTGGGCCTGTCAGCGGGAGCTGGCGTTGATCTCAAGGGCATGCGCTTCGACTACGCCTACGCGTCATTTCCCGCGCTCGGTGACGTGCATCGAATCAGCCTGAGCGGGCGTCTGTAGCGGACGCCTAACGCAGCAGCACCAGCGAGCGGATGCGTCGATTCTCAGACGCCTCCAGCCGCGCATAGTAGACCCCTGAAGCAGCCTCCCTGGATTGCTCGTCGCGACCATCCCAGGTCGCATGGTGTGTTCCCGCCACCACCATCTGTTTGCTGACAAGTGCCCGTACTCGTTGTCCCAGAGCATTGTAGATCACCAGCCGCACCGGCCCGGCATCCGGCAGTTCGAAGCGCAGAGCGACACTTGCGTTGAAGGGGTTCGGATAGGCTTCTGCCAGGGCGAGCGTCGTCGGCAGGACAACAGCAGCGTCCTCTGCCACGACCGTCGCCGGACCTCCTTCCATCAGGTGAAGTGCCGTATTGGCCGGCGTCGGTCCATGACGCTCGACGCTACCCCCGGGCCATCTGATGACGAGCGAGTCGACACCACGAGCCGAGCCCAGACCAAAGTGCGTGACACGACTGCTGTAGGACATGCCTGCCGTGCCGTTCACTTCACGGAGAAAAGAACGGCCCTCCACCCACGCGGTGATGCGGGCACCAATCGCGTCGGGATTGCTGATCACGCCAAGTGTCGCCACCGAAAGCCAGCCGTTGGGACCGCCACCATTGGCGTAGAGCCGGTTGGCGGCACCTTCGTTGATGACGTAGATATCCGAATCGCCGTCATTGTCGACATCACCAACCAGCACGGCGCGAGCCCTCGCGGCGTCCGCCAGGCCGAAAGCCTCGGCCTGATCGAGGAACGTGCCATCCCCCAGATTGACATACGCCAGATTGTTTGAGAAGGCATTCGCTACCAACAGATCCAGATCGCCGTCACTGTCGTAGTCGACGAAAGCGCAACCTGTTCCCAACGCCATGTTCTCCGTGCCTGTCTCGCTGCCGACATCAAGAAAGGCCGGAACTTCTGTCTGGTTCTGGTACAGGGCCGATCTGCCCCGCTGGTTGACTGTGTAGACATCGAGGTCGCCGTCTTCGTCATAATCTCCCAGGGCGACACCCACCATCTCTCCCCGTGCACCAACGGAGGCGACAGCGTACGCCGTGTCACCGATGTCAGCATAGAATCGATCGAAATCACCGAATACCCCTGCATACAGGTCGATGTCACCGTCGTTGTCATAATCGCTGAAAGAAGCGGCTGCCCCGGAAAACTGGAAGAAGCTGAGAATCTGCTTGCTGCGGGTCACATCTTCGAATGTGCCCTGCCGGTTGTGGTAGAATGTTGCTTGCTGACCGCGCAACTGAGATACATACAGATCGAGATAACCATCGAGGTCGTAGTCACCAACGACCGCCGCGTAACTCGAGCGACTGACATCGACGCCGGCTTCCGCCGAAATATCGCGAAAGGATCCGTCCCCTTCGTTGCGGAACATCCGGTTCGGCTGCCCGAGACTGGAGAATCCCCCCTTGGCGATGAACAGGTCCTGGTCGCCGTCCCGATCGAAGTCAGCAAAGACAACACCCGTACCGTTGTCGGCGTCGGCTACGCCCGCTTGTGCTGTAGCATCATGAAAACCTGCATCGCGATCGTTGCGATACAGGATGTTGTCGCCGTTGCCCAGTGAGCCTCCATTCGACACGTAGAGATCGAGATCGCCGTCATTGTCGTAGTCGGCGAAAGCACCCGCCCACCCCGGACCCGCATCATCAACACCAAGATCTGCGGCGACATCGCGGAATTCGTGGAAGTGATACTTGTGGCTCCAGAGATCGTTGGCTGGCACGTCGTCCTCACCTGACAGACGGAAGGATACCTCCCAGAGACCGGGCACATCCGGTTGCCAGGCAGGGAATGAAACCGACTGCCTCGCCCCCGGTTCCAGGGACTCAATGGGCTGTTGTCGTTCGTACGTGCGCCCGGGACCGATGACACGGACGATGAGTGACGTCGCAGCGGAGCGTCGACGCCCGCGGTTCTGCACGTCCACGCGAGGTTGAAATCCCTCCCATCCTGGGGCCAGTCCCGGCGACAGCACGCGCGCCACAGCGATATCAACGGCTGGTGCCTCATGGCCCGGTGACACCACCTGTCCGATCGCCGTTGTCATGGTCCGCTGGGCTCCATCCGGCGCGACGATGCGGATCTCCAAGGAGTCAGCTGCGTTCTGTCCCAACCCGAAGTGCAGCAAGTCCCCGTGTTGCGTACCGACCGACGACACCACAGTGAACACGCGTACCTGCCGCCGACCGTCGGTGACAGTCTCGATACGCGTTCCGGGCCGCACACCTGCGCGGTCAAGATCGATATCCACCCAATCACCACCGGCACTGTCATTGACGAGCAGAACATCGCTGCGCCGTGGTGATGTGAGGAACACATCGATATCGCCATCCCGATCGATGTCATCGATGGCGACACCTGTCGTGCCACTCTCAGGCAGCCGTGACAGGTCGACAGCAGAAGCCGTGACATCGGTGAAGGACGCATCTCCGTCATTTCGATAGATCTGCAGAGGCATGGCAACGTTTGACACGAGCAGGTCCTCATCGCCGTCGTTGTCGAAATCGGCCCAGGCAGCCCCCGATGAATTGCCGACGACATCCAGGCCCGCTGCCGTTGTGACGTCCTGGAACCGCGCGTCCGCACCCGAGCCACGGCCGATGAACAGTTGATTGGACTGGCCGATGGCGTTGACGACATAGAGATCGAGTCGTCCGTCGCCATCGACATCGGCGGCCAGTGCCGCAATGCTGGCTCCTGCGCTGGCCATGCCCGCTGCATCAGGGATCGTGCGAAACTGTCCGGTACCGTCATTTCGGTGCAGCAGGTTGGTGCCGGAGAAGGCGGAGACGTAGACGTCAAGATCGCCGTCTGCATCAAAATCGAAGGGGGTAGCACCAAAGACATCGTCCCCGGCACGCAGAGGACTCACGAGCAGACTCAGGTCGGCCATGTCGGCTGTACCGAGGCCATGGATCCACTGGTTGGGTTGGCTGAAACGGTGCGTGGAGAATAGTTCGATGGCACCGTCACCGTCGAGATCGGCGAAGAATGCCGACGTAGCAACACCACTCTCGCGGAACGTCTCCGGCTGCGGGACGACGGCAAGCACACCCGCGTCGTTGCGCTGCAGTTCGTTTGGCGCCTGATGGATGATCAGATACAGGTCCTGATCGCCGTCGCCATCGTAGTCAACGAACAACCCACCCACAACATCCAGGGGCGCCGTCCAGGAGGCGGCACCGTTGACGAAACGACCGTTGCGCTGATTGAGGTACAACAGGGCCGGCTCTTCCGGTAGCGTACGAGCAACCAGCAGATCGGGCCAGCCATCCCCATTCACATCGCCAAAGGCGGCGCCATTGCCCTCTCCGGCATCACCAACACCGGCGACGGAAGCTGCTTCAAGGAAGTGGATCTGGGCAAACGAACTGGAAACGACGGCACCAGCGAGCAAGCACGGCAGGATCACAGACCTGCTGCGCATGAAGGGCCTTTCTGTTCCGGTCGGGAACCGGTGGGATGATGCACCGATGGGCAATATAGCCCCCCCGGGTGTGTGAACAAAAGCCGTCAGAGTCGTGTTCCACGGGCGTCGCTACCCGCACCGCCCTCAAACCTTCCAGATGGATACAAGCCGAGCCCCTGCAGATACTTACAAGACCTGTGGTAGTCCTGGCCTGCCACTTGCAAGGGGCGGGATCATGCGCGCGTTTCTGGCCTTCTCTCTGCTGCTCTCCGCCCCCCTGTCGGCGCAGCTTGCCTTTCGACCGGCGTCCGTCGACCTGGGGCAGGTCCCTGTAGGGGCCCGGCGGCTGACTACGGTACGGCTGTACAACCTTGGTGCCATGCCTGTTCTCGTCGAGGCGGTGACACCGATGGATATGTCTCTGACACTCCCCGCGCCCCCGGTAACCGATGTCGCCCACTGGCTCGCCGGCATGGATTCCATGGAATTTTCGGTGTCGGCCATGCCCGTCGTGCCCGGGGCGCTGCACGGCAGATTGCAGGCGCGCAGCCCAACCGACACTGTTTCCCTTGTACTGCGGGCCGACGGGGTCCGCATCTTCATCAGCGAGGTCCTCGCCGATCCCGCCGCGGGCAGCGCCGGGGATGCCAATGGAGATGGCGAAAGGCAGACCTACGCCGACGAATTCGTCGAGTTGCACAACAGTGGGCCACAGACCGTCGACATCGGTGGCTGGCGTCTCAGTGATGACGACGCGCCGGAGGCCGACGGATTCGTCTTTCCGCCAACGGCGCTGCCTCCGGGCGGGTTCGCCGTGCTTTTCGGCGGTGGCACGCCCGCAGCCATAGCGGCACCAACCTTCGTCGACGACGGCCGTATCGGCGACGGCCTCGCCAACATGGGTGACAGGGTTTTGCTGCTCACGGCAGGCAGGGATACGGCGAGCGTCGCAAATGGCAGCGATTGGGGGCATGACCGCAGCCTCTCACGAAGTTCCGGGGACGACCCGCTGCTGCCGCATGATAGTGTCCCCGGGGTAACGGAGTTGTTCTCGCCGGGACGGGACGCACGGATCGAAGAAAGTGAGGCGATCGAGACGCCCGGGCGTGCAGCGGCGACAGTACTCATCGTCGAGATTCTCGCCGATCCCGCATCCGGGGACGCAGGCGATGCCAATGGCGACGGCGTGCGTGATACCTATGCGGACGAATTCATTGAGTTGCTCAATATCATGGCTGACGATGTCGATATCAGCGGCTGGTCTCTTGGCGATGATGACACCGATGATGCTGGTCGCTTTCACTTTCCATCTGGCACGGTGCTGGCCGCAGGATCGCGCCTCGTGCTCTTCGGCGGCGGCAGCCCGGCGGCTCCCTGGGCTTTTGTTGATGATGGGCGCATTGGTAACGGGTTGACCAACAGTGGCGATGTCATCACGCTGCGCGATGCCGCAGGTGACACCGTAGACAGCGTCGACGGCTCGGGTTGGCCCGCCGATCGCGCCAGCGTCCGCTCACCCGAGAACTGCCTGGCTGGTTGTGAGTGGCGCCCGCATAGAGGGCTGCCATCATCGGTGGATCGTTTTTCTCCTGGCGTCGCCGGCAGTACGCAGGGCGCCGGCATGCCATCGCCATCGGGCACCGCTGCCGACATCCGTATTGCCGGAATCCTGTCTCGCTCTGCCCGCGAAATCCGGATAAAATGAACCACGGATGCACAGACGGCCCCGTTTCACGTGCGGAAACGGGGCCGTATTGCACTGCCGGGAAAGCTGTTACTTCTGGCCGTAGGCCGCCTTGAACTCATGTATCGTATCATGCAGAACTGTCGTGTTTGCCGGATCGGTGGTCTGCTTGCTCTTCATTGCATAGACAAGCATCTTGTGCAACATCGCCAGGTGGCCCTTATAGGTCTCAACCGCCTTCGCGTCTGCCATGTCAGGCAGCTTGATCCGTTGCGTCATGAAGTATTGCGTGACGATTTCGCTGAGGTGATCGGCGTGCTTTTCCTTGTTCAACACCCAGCGTGTGATCTGATTCGCGTTGGCCGCGGGATCACTCGACAGCTCCACGATCTTGTTCATCGACTTCTCGATGGTTGTAACATCTTCGTCGAGCATGGAGAAGCGTAGGTCGTCGCCATAGATCCCACAGGGCATCTCGCAGTGGGCGCGCGCCTCGGTGGCGGCAAACATGCTGGCAGTGGCGGCGCACAACAACAACAATCGGTAACGCATCCTCATCCTCCATTTGGCAGTGGGTTCGTTGGCAAGTCTACCCGCCGGGCCGTAGTGATGCAACCAGGCTCGCCCCTATCAACACAAGGCAGATCCATGAGCGACGATACGTATTGCAGCCGCGTTTTCACCCCCGCCGGTGGCTTCACGTCGGGGATCGAAGGTCCGGGAGTGGACCACGAAGGCAACCTGTACGCAGTAAATTTTGAACGCCAGCACACGATTGGTCGGGTCACACCTGCCGGCGAGGCGAGTGTTTTCCTCGAGTTGCCAAAGGACAGTACTGGCAATGGTATCCGTTTTGACAGTGCCCGACGCATGCTGATCGCAGACTACACCGGTCACAACATTTTGCGTGTGGATCTGGTCACCAGGGCCATCGAAATTTTCGCCCACGAGCCGTCCTTCCACCAGCCCAACGACATCTGCATCGCCGCCAGCGACATACTCTTCGCCAGCGATCCGGACTGGCAGAGATCGACGGGTCAGATCTGGCGTGTGGATGTCGACGGCAGCGTAACACTGCTGGAGAGCGGCATGGGGACGACCAACGGCATCGAGGTCAGCCCGGATGAGAAGATCCTCTACGTAAACGAATCCGTGCAGCGCAACGTCTGGGCGTATGATCTGTCAGCCGGAGGCGAGATCAGCAACAAGCGTCTGCTGATCCGGTTCCCGGACTTTGGCATGGATGGCATGCGCTGTGACGTCGATGGCAATCTCTACATAACTCGGCATGGCAAAGGTACCGTCGCCAAGGTGTCGCCCACCGGAGAAGTCCTGCTCGAGATCGAACTGCACGGCACGATGTGCACCAATCTGGCATTCGGCGGCGAAGACGGCTGTGTGTGTTATGTGACGCTCGCCGACGAGGGCAACATCGAGCTCTTCCGCACGGAGCGTCCGGGGCGCGCCTGGCAGTTGCGGCACAAATAGAAAAACCCTCCAGACACGTAGACTGAAGGGCGAATTCGCGGCCAGTTGTTGAACTCCCCTTAGTTCGACTCACCCGTGTCTTCGATATGGCTGATCTGATCGCGGATCCGTGCCGCTTCTTCATATGCCTCTTCCGCAACGAGCCGATCCAGTTGTGCCCGCAGTGTCTCCAGTCGACTTGGCGGCAGCGTGCCCACCTTTTCAGTCACGATTGCATCACTCAATGGCAGCGATGCGCCATCCTCGGTCATGTGCAGTTCCATCAAGGTCTGCAGTTCGTCGGTCTCGTCCCCTTCGTCAAGTGCTTCGCCCTCCTGCTGCACGGCACCCGACAGTTCCTCACCGAGTTCGGCAATGTCGAGAAGGCCACTCAACTCACGACCTGCCTCTGCCATCACTTCCGGGCTCATGAAGATGGGGACCCCCATCAGCGTAGCCATGATCATGCCATCACTCGGCCGACAGTCGAGATAGAACACTTCGTCCTGCGTCTGAATGAGGAGATAGGCGTGAAAGGTCTCGGCCTTCAGTGTATGAATGACGAGTTGATGGACCTTTCCCTTGACGCGTTCCAGCAGATTCTGCAGCAGATTGTGCGTCAGAGGGCGGGGAAACGAGACATGCTGCATGGCCATGACCAGATACTGCCCCTCGGGGCAACCAATGGAGATGGGCACGAACTTGCCATCTTCTCCCTTGAGCACCACAAGGAAAGACTCGGGTGGTGTCACATCCGGATACGGATAGATACGCCAGATTTCAACCGGCAGCAGATGTTCGTTTTTGGCTTTTTGCATGGGAGAGGAAACGTGCGGTTTGCGGCAGCACGTCTGTTGGCAAATATACCCGATCACGAGGCAGAATCAAGCAGGCCCGCGGACCGTCACATAAGTCCATGTTCCTTGAGGCTGAGAAAATCGTTGTCACAGATAATGATGTGATCGAGGATATCGATACCCATGATGCGCCCTGCCTCAACAAGTCGACTTGTCAGGTCGATGTCCTCTCGGCTTGGGGTGGCGTCCCCGGAAGGGTGATTGTGGGCCAGAATGATGCCGGCTGCCGTCCGCGAGATGGCCACCTGGAAGACCTCACGGGGATGCACGATCGATGCGGACAGGGAGCCGATGGAGATCACTTCCTGATGAATCACCTGATTGCGTGCATTGAGGTAGAGGCAGAGAAAGTGCTCTTTGCGTTGATCGCGGATGTCGGTCAGCAGTGGGACGACGTCTGCGGGACAGGAGACAACGGGTTGCACGCCCAGCCCTTTCTGCAGACCTCGCCGGGCCAGTTCAAAGGCGGCTGCCAGCAGTCCTGCCTTCACCCGGCCAACGCCCTGCAGGCGACGGAGCGACTCGGGCTCCATCCGCATCAACTCTTCCTTCGGATGAACACCGAGTATCTGGCGCGCCACCTCCATCACACCGTGACCGCGATAACCCGTACCGAGAACGATGGCCAGCAGTTCGTCGTCCCGCAGCCCCTGTACTCCATGGCGCGACAGACGTTCGCGTGGCAAATCGCCGGGGTGAGCGTGTCTGCCGTTGATTGCAGCACTGTCTCGTACCGTGGGGGCATAGGTTTCGCGCATGGCGGGTGGACCTCCTGTGAGTGCTCGTGGGGGGTATAAGGCACGCGACTGTGTGCTCTGCAGTACGCTGGTGGTGGCAGTCTCGGCTGACGGACCTGTTACAAAGCAGTCTGCGTACCAGCGGCCCGTGCCAATCCCCCCGTATATTCAATTTCCTGATGAAACTCACCCGCCACATTCCGACGATGGCACGTCGCCCACTGACGGGCGCTGTGCTCAGCGGCCTGTTACTGGCGTTGGCGTTCCCCTGCCATCCGGAGAATGCCTTCGCCCTTCTGTACGGCGGCCCGTGGGCGTGGATCGCCCTGGTACCGCTGCTGCTGGCGCTGGCTCACATCGGCAGCCTACGTCTTGCCTTTGGCTACGGCGCCCTGGCTGGCTTCGTCTTCCACCTGTTGAGTCTGTACTGGATCGGCAACACCCAGGGAGGAGGCGCTGCGGTTGTCGTCGGCGCCGTTCTTGGAGCTGCCTGGTTGAGCCTGTTCACCGGCGCTTTCGCTCTCAGCCAGTCGCTGTTGCTGCGTCGCTTTGGCCGGGACGCCCTCCTGGCAGCACCGATCCTGTGGACCGCAATGGAGTACACCCTGTCCATGGGTGAGTTGGGGTTTCCCTGGCTGTTGCTGGCCCACAGTCAGGCCGGCTTTCCACTGCTGCTGCAGCACGCCACGGTGACCGGCGCCTATGGCGTATCCTTTGTGATCGTGCTGACGGCAGCCCTGATTGCCGTTGCGATTCTGCGAGAACGCGGTGGTATATGGCTGCTGGCGGCCACAGCCGTGCCAGCGTCGGTTTTGATCATCGGCCTGCTATCCATGGAGCCCGGCGATGACGGGGATGTGCGGGTTGCCGTAGTACAGAACAACATGGGCCTGGCCAAGTGGCAGGCAGGTGGCCTGGAGGCCAGTCTGGCCTCCCTCGCGGCGTTGAGTCGCCAGGCTCTGTCATCCTCTCCACAGCCGGATCTGATCGTCTGGCCGGAGACGGCCGTGCCGTGCAATCTGGGGTGGCGCCCCGGCTGTCGACGCCGTGTGCATGATCTTGCAGAGGAATTCGACACGCCGATTCTGACGGGTGGCCCGGACACGGATGCCCAGACCCGGGAACCGTACAACGGCGCCTTCCTGTTTCAGCCA
>ERZ890510.921-NODE-921-length-21065-cov-5.180866_pt1 | contig 21065 bp, 19 predicted proteins | sample MGYA00521265_ERZ890510 | MGnify/ENA primary metagenome ERZ890510 (study PRJEB32303, sample SAMEA104408624) | aquatic metagenome | biome: Brackish water; feature: Chemocline; material: water | place: Baltic Sea | collected 2014-10-26T21:54:00 | depth 110 m ...
GGTGCCGACAGGCATGGGTTTCTTCCGTTTAAGGAAATCAGTCGGACTTACTTTAAAGACCCACAAGCCAATCCCACTAAAGTTCGAATCCAGGATGTGTTATCCGAGGGCACCGAGCTCGTCGTGCAAGTCGAAAAAGACGAGCGTGGCAACAAAGGTGCGGCACTAACCACATTCATCAGTCTCGCAGGACGATACTTAGTCTTAATGCCTAATAACCCTCGTGGGGGTGGTGTTTCAAGAAGAATTGAAGGAGAAGAACGAGTCCATCTGCGCGATGCCATGGATCAATTAAATCTACCTACCGGAATGAGCGTAATCGCCCGCACGGCAGGTATTGGGCGTAACGCAGAAGAGCTGGAGTGGGATTTAAATTACCTCACTCAATTATGGAAAGCAGTAGACGGGGCGGCTGACAGTCAAAAAGCACCCTTCTTAATCTATCAAGATGCGAGTCTTGTTATCCGAGCGATTCGAGATTACTTCAGACAAGATATTGGCGAGATCCTGATCGATACTGAATCGATCTACGAGCAAGCTCGTCAGTTCATGGGGCACGTTATGCCGCATAACGTGGATCGGGTGAAGTGGTATCAGGAAGAAACCCCCCTATTCTCTCGCTTTCAAATTGAGCAGCAGACAGAGTCAGCTTATTCGCGACAAGTAGTTTTACCGTCCGGTGGATCCATCGTTATAGATCACACGGAGGCCATGGTCTCAATTGACGTTAACTCTGCTCGATCAACACGAGGCAGTGATATTGAGGAAACCGCGCGAAAAACCAATATCGAAGCCGCGGAAGAAGTTGCCCGGCAATTGCGCTTGCGTGACTTGGGTGGGCTTGTTGTTATCGATTTTATCGATATGGAAAATACAAATAGCCAACGCGAAGTCGAGAACACTCTGCGCGAGGCTCTTAGGTATGACCGAGCGCGCGTTCAAGTAGGTAAAATTTCCAGATTTGGATTGTTGGAGCTGTCGAGACAAAGACTGCAAACCTCATTGGGTGAAACAAGCCACATCACTTGCCCACGATGCAGTGGCACTGGGAATATTCGCTCGATTGAGTCTACTGCTTTGCATGTTCTTCGAATCGTGCAAGAAGAGGCGATGAAAGAGAGTACTGCAGCTGTGCATGCCCAAGTTCCTGTCGCTGTAGCCTCGTACTTACTCAATGAAAAAAGAGACGAGCTCTACGCCATTGAACATCGAGTAAAAGTGAGCTGTGTATTGATACCGAATACCCACTTGGAAACACCACATTACATCGTTAAGCGCCTTCGTCATGATGAACTTAATCAGATTGATATGACTGTGCCGAGCTATGATCTTGCTGAGGAAGTGAAGGACGAATCACTAGAAAAAGGCAAGAAGCAAGACGTTATAAAACCTTCTGCGGCAGTGAAAGGAGTGACGTCCACACAGGCAGCTCCACCTCAAACCAAAAAAGATGGTTTCTTCAAGCGACTCATTGCTTCCATATTTGGGTCTAGCGAAGACAAGGAAAAATCACCATCGGATAACCGAGGTAGAAATCAGCGTACTGATCGAAGGCGTAGTGGTAGAGATGGCGAGGGGAATGATCGTCGTCGCGGCCGTAACGACTCCGGTGGTGACCGTCGCCGACCACGAAGAGGACGTGGTAGAGATACTGAAAACCGTAACAATGCGGACGTTAACAATCCTGTGGAACAAAAACAAGAAATTCAGAAAACTGTTGAAGTCACGAGCAATACAAGTGTCGATACCACGGTGCAAACAACTGAGCACTCAGAAAGACGAGAAGATCAGACTGGACGCCGTCGTCGCAGAAATAACGATCGACGAGGTCGCAACCGAAGAAATGACCGTGGAGAGGATGGGGCAACCATGGACGCAGCACCGACTACCGAGGGTCAACAAGCTGCTAGTCCTCAGCCGGCGACATCAACCAGCAACGACGTGGGTTACGAGGCTCCCCGTAAGGAAGAACCTCAAGTCGTCGATACACGAGCTGAAACCCGCGCACCTCAACAAAGAGCAGACAAGTCACCGTCTGTAACCGCGCAAGTCTCAGATGTGGTCGAAACAAGTCGCAAAACGGTTGATACGCCCTCAGTACAATCCGAGAAACCTGTAACCCACATCGCATCTGATAGGAATGATGCGAGTGCAGAAGTTCAGGTGACCGCGCCCGTTGTTGCAAAGCCTGCACCTGTCATCCAAATGCCGATCGTGGAGAAGCCAGTTGTATTACCTAAAGGCATGACAATGATAGAGACCGCATCGTCTGCGAGCAGTTCTGATCTTGACTCACAGCAGAATACAGCTGAATTAGAGAAGGCTAGAGAAAAGCGTAAACTGCGACGGCAAGCAAAGGAGGCGGCCTCATCTGCGAGTGAACCCCTGCAACAGGTGGAAACACAAGATAGTCCAAAGTGAAGAAACTTGTGACCGTTATGATTCGGTCACACTAAGGGTAGTTGGCGGATACATTGTATTTAAAAATGTATCCGCTCCCTCCTCAATCATCTCAAGCACAGTATTGAATCCTTCCATCGAACCATAGTAAGGATCGGGAACATCTTGTTGCCGAAACCTTAGGCTATACTCCAAAAATAATAGGATTTTCGATTTGCTATCGACGGGTTTTAATCGTTGAAGTATCCGCAGGTGCTCCGTATCCATCGCTAAAAAAATGTCGCAATCAAAAAAGTTATTCAATGAGATTTTTTGTGCGCGAATTTCACTTAAGTCATAACCACGTTGAACCCCAACCCTAATACTTCTATCATCGGGAGGACTTCCCACATGGTAAGCATGCGTTCCTGCAGAAGTGCAGTTGAACGTATTGTGCAACCCCCTCTCTGCCGCTTTTTTCCGCAGCACAGCCTCCCCAGAAGGGGATCGACAAATATTCCCCGTGCACACAACTAAAACTTTCATAACGAATATTTGATTATTTATTTAGGCCAGTGAACCTGAAATAAATCGATCCTTAAGGGATTTGAGCGTGTCCCTGCATTCTGCTGCCTTCTCAAATTCTAAATTTTTAGCAGCCTCTTTCATGCGCTTTTCAACCCGTTTCATTTCAACCAATAAATCTGACTCAGATTTGATTTCGGTAGGACGCTCAGTTTTAGATTTACTGTTCCCACTTGAGCTGGGCTCAGAGTACACACCTTCGATCAAATCACGCACACGTTTCTGAATCCCAGTCGGAGTGATGTTATGTTCAATATTAAATTCAAGTTGTTTTTGACGACGTCTGCTTGTCTCATCAATAGCGCGTTGCATCGATCGAGTTATTGAATCGCCGTACATGATGGCTCGACCGTTAATGTGTCTTGCAGCGCGACCGATCGTTTGGATCAATGCGCGCTCAGAACGCAGAAACCCCTCTTTATCTGCGTCCAGAATAGCTACAAGTGAGACCTCAGGAATATCCAATCCTTCTCTTAATAAATTGATACCCACTAAGACATCAAATTCTCCAAGTCTCAAATCTCGAATAATTTCGACACGCTCCACCGTATCAATATCCGAATGCAGATAGCGCGCAGCAACTCCATTCTCAGATAAAAAATCTGTTAAATCTTCAGCCATTCGTTTAGTCAGCGTGGTAACCAGGACACGCTCATGGAGCTTGGTTCGAATGCTGATCTCTGATAAAAGGTCATCAACTTGGTTCGCCGCAGGTCGCACTTCTAATTGAGGATCTACAAGCCCTGTTGGTCGAACCATTTGCTCCACAACTTGTTGTTGCTTCTCACTTTCATAGTGAGATGGTGTCGCGGAGACGAAAATGGTTTGCGGCACTATTTGTTCAAATTCATCAAACCGTAAAGGTCTATTGTCTAATGCGGAAGGCAATCTAAAGCCGTAATTCACTAAATTTTCTTTTCGCGCCCTATCCCCTTTATACATCCCACCAATTTGCGGTGCAGTGACGTGTGATTCGTCCATAAACATAATGGCATTTTTAGGTAAGTAATCGATTAACGTCGGAGGAGGATCACCGTTTTTTCGTCCCGATAAATGTCTCGAGTAATTCTCAATGCCTTTGCAAAAACCCATTTCAGTAAGCATTTCTAAATCAAAACGAGTGCGTTGCTCAATGCGCTGCGCTTCAGCCAAAAGGCTATTTTTTTGAAATTGAGCCACTCGCTCTCGCAGCTCTAACTTGATCCCCTCTATAGCACGCAGAACAGTTGCTCTAGGCGTCACATAGTGGCTGGATGGGTAGACGGTATAGCGCTTCACCTTATTCAGGATGTGACCAGTGAGTGGATCAAATACCGACAGTGATTCGATTTCATCGTCAAATAATGCCACCCGAATGGCCTGTTCAGAATTCTCTGCTGGAAAAATATCAATGACATCACCCCGTACCCTAAAAACACCACGATGAAAATCCATATCGTTTCGTTCGTACTGCATCTCAGCAAGTCTTTGAATGATCTTACGTTGACCAATTTCTTCACCCTCATTGAGGTGAAGAATCATGCCGTGATAGTCGACAGGGTCGCCGATGCCGTAAATGCATGAAACGCTTGAGACGATGATTGAGTCTTTGCGCTCGAGTAATGATTTGGTGGCGGATAAACGCATTTGCTCAATGTGTTCGTTAATGCTCGAATCTTTTTCGATGAAAAGGTCTCGAGATGGGACATACGCCTCAGGTTGGTAGTAGTCGTAATAAGACACGAAATACTCAACTGCATTCTTTGGAAAAAAATCCTTAAATTCGGAGTAGAGTTGTGCCGCTAAGGTTTTATTAGGCGCGATGACGATCGCAGGACGTCCTGATCGAGCGATCACGTTGGCCATCGTAAAGGTTTTTCCTGAGCCCGTGACGCCAAGCAAGGTCTGATGCGACATCTGACTCGTTAAGCCCCTCAAGAGAGCCTCTATGGCTTCTGGTTGGTCTCCTGCGGGTTCGAATAGCTGGTTGAGTAAAAATGGACTATTGGGAAATCTGATCAATTTTTCTGTAGACAAAATCTCGTGAGCCTTGTTTCTTGTGGAATTACCATGAACACGTGCGGTACAATAACGCCCGTTTATTTCTAACGAATATTTTAACAACGACCAGTATATGACGACTTCCGCTTTTAGTACTGTTGAATTAGCACCCAGTGACCCTATTTTAGGGCTTACTGAACTTTTTAAGTCAGATGCGAACCCTAATAAGGTTAATTTAGGCGTTGGGGTCTACTACGATGATGCAGGCTCTGTGCCTCTGCTTGAATGCGTCAAATCGGCTGAAGCACGCGTTGTAGGCAAACAAGCCGCTCGCCCCTATCAGCCCATTGATGGAAACGCGAATTACGGCAAATTGGTTCAAGCTCTTCTTTTTGGAGCTGAGTCTGACGCATTGGCTGAGAACCGAATCATCACGGCGCAGACTTTGGGTGGCACGGGTGCCCTTAGAGTTGGTGCGGACTTCTTAAAGCAAGTGGTCGGTTGCTCTGATGTCTGGATTTCTGATCCAAGCTGGGAGAACCATCGTGGCATTTTTCAAAATGCCGGTCTCAAAGTCAACGTCTACCCCTACTACGATTCAAACACCGGAGGCATTGCGTTTGATCAGATGGTCGAACAACTCAAAACGCTCCCAAAACAATCCGTAGTGTTACTGCACGCTTGCTGTCACAACCCAACTGGTGTGGATCTGAATACGGAACAGTGGAAAATCATTGCTGAGCTCATCGTTGAGCACGCATTAATTCCGTTTCTTGACATTGCATATCAAGGTTTTGGGGTCTCGCTCGACGAAGATGGTTTTGTGGTGCGCCTGTTCACGGAACGCTGTAAAAACTTAATTATCTCCAATTCGTTCTCGAAGTCATTCTCCCTATACGGAGAGCGTATCGGTGGCCTCTCGATTGTGTCTAGCTCTGCAGAGGAAGCAAAACGTGTACAAAGCCAGTTAAAACGCCTTATACGCACCAATTACTCGAACCCACCGATCTATAGTGGCGCGGTAGTCGAGACGGTGCTTGCTGACTCGGACCTTAAGAGCCAATGGGATACTGAGCTTGGAGGTATGCGTGAGCGCATCAAACACATGAGATTAGAATTATCGAGCAATATTGCAAAACTCTGTCCGGATGTTGATTTTTCCTTCATCACGAGACAACAAGGCATGTTTTCTTATTCGGGTCTAACCCGAGAGCAAGTGGTTAGGCTTAGAGAGGAATACTCGATCTATGCCATTGAAAGTGGTCGGATTTGTGTTGCAGCCCTCAATTCAAAAAATATTGGTGTGGTTGCAGAAGCCATATCTAAAGTGATTACCTAAGCACTCTAGTTGACCAACCGACTGCGAATCACTATCATAAGCGCCTTCCGATTCCTCGATAGCTCAGTTGGTAGAGCAACTGACTGTTAATCAGTGGGTCCCTGGTTCGAGTCCAGGTCGAGGAGCCAGTTATAAGAAACCGATATTGTAATGATGTCGGTTTTTTATTGTCTATTACCGTCTCATTATAGATTAGATACAACCTTTAAGTTGTTGATTTCATGCGGACTACTCACCTTTAAAAAACCTAATCTTACTATTTAAAGGTTGTGGGCTTATGTCCTACAATGCTTTCAAAGAGATTAACAACAAAGGTGAATATTATGAAGTGTGGTTCATTCCGTGGCTCATTTTTGTTGGAGTCAACTTGGGGGAAATACAGGTACTTCGATAATTATGTTGGAGGAGCGAGATGAGGTGTGTGATATGGATACTGTTTTTGGTCGCAAATAGTGTTCAAGCCGAATGGACGCCTATTTTTGTTGACGGACCTAAAAATGGATATCACTGGTACTGGGATGCGGAGGAAGGTCTGTACGACAGAGATCAAGAGATCATCCAAGTCCCCATTATGGGCAGTAGTGATGAAGCGTCCGTCTGGGAATTAATCCAATTTCAATGCGAAGTTGGGAGCTATAGACTGCTCGTCACCATGTATTACGATACACCACGAGCCAAGGGTAAGCCGAGCTTGGTTCAGCGCATTCCAAAATGGGAACTCACCAAACCCCAAAGCCCTTTCGGTGCGATGATGCCGCTTTTGTGTGAGTCATTAAAGAGCGCAGACCCAGATGATGGGGCCAAAGGCAATAATTAAAGTTATGGGGTACAAAAAAGTCTTGTAAACGGTTTCTTTTTTTACTGAGTGCTTAAAATTAGGCCTGCCTATGAGTAAGAACAGGACCCATAAGCCCATGCGCTTTGCTCATCGATCAAAACACACGTATTCAAGATCGCTAGGCTCCCCCTTACGGTAGCTTCCCAAAAAAAGCTCATCCGTCTCAATGCAACCTCTACTCGCACTGATGGCTAATTGTTCGTTTGAAATAAGAAAAGTCCATTCACACTCATTATTCCAACTGTATGTAAAACCATCCTTTTTCATATCCCATATATCGAAATGGCCAGATCGCCAAATTGTTGCATCCTGTCCATCTGAACAATAACGTTCAATAGATTCGGGACTAAATCCGTTCAATCGATATGTCGATCCCAGTTTTACAATATTAATATTTGCATACGTGTCGTTCACCCAAGATCCTTCTATTGGACTGACGTCGCCGACACGCGATCTAACACGCCATATACGAGACTCATAAACTTTCTCGATGCAATCAATGTTGTCGACACATTGGTCCCTTTTCGCTACGAAAGTTCTAGCCTCTACAAGGTATTGTGTTCGAGTTAATAACTGTCTTAAACCATCAATAAAGGTCGACAATTCAAAGTCGAGCGCTGATAGCGTCGGAGATTCGCAAATCACCGTTTGAGTGATGGAGATGATACTTCCGCAATCAAAGGACGGCCTGGCCTTGTGCTCATTAGCCAAAGATTTATCGCAAAGAAACACACTAAAAAGCGCACAGAATGCGATAAAAGTCGAGATTGTGGTTTTGTTTTGAAAACGTCTCATTGAATCAACCATAAAGTATAAAGCCCCACAGTCACGATATAACTGTTACAGATCAAGTGACGCTAAGCTGACTACAGTTGTCATCATTTGATGTATTTTAAGAGTGGCCGTTTGTTTTGGCAGCGTCACGTGTCGTTTCATTAGCACAGTAACCTTTCAGCAAGGCAGCCCGAGTAATGTTTGATCCCACAAACTCCCTCGCGCCGGCTACACATAGGGGCTTTTTGAGTTGATTTATTCATCGATCTTCCATCCAAAATTAGGTTTGACTTTGTGTGCGTCCACGACCCATAAGTCCGTGCGCTTTAATTGGCGGATACGCACGTATAGCCTCCTCCACCGGTTCGGTACCCCATCCAGGTCGATTGGGAATAATGAGATGCCCGTCTTCGTATTCTGGGGTATGCGTGAATAGTTCGTGATCCCACGCAATACGGTCTATATCGACCTCCATGATTCTGAGGTTGGGCACTGCGGCACAAAAGTGAGCATTCATCATCGTGCATAAATGTCCGTAGAAATTGTGGCATGCGACGTTCACCTCATGTGCGTCAGCAACTGCAGCGATTTTCATGGATTGCCACACGCCGTTCCATGGAGTATCAATGATGGCGACATCTAAGGCTTGTCGACGCAAGAATGGTAAAAATTGCTGTACCCCGATGAGTGTCTCACAGGAGGCGATCGGGTGAGGACTGCGTGATCGAATATATGCGAGTGCTTCCGGATCACGTGTGTCGAGTTCGATCCAAAATATGTCCAAATCTTCAATTTCACGCAAAATCTTCAAGTACCCCTCAGTTTTTGCATTGAAGTTTAGATCCAATAAGATATCAATATCGGCGCCCGCCTCTTCACGTATCGTCTCAAGGTGTTCCCGAAGGCCTTTAAGTATTTTTCGATCGATGTTGAGCTCTGGCGCAAACGGACTACCAAATCCTGGCGCCCAACCTTTTATTTGATTATCCTCATAGCGCCATATATTAGTTTTTACCGCAGTAAAGCCTCTTTGCGTCGCTTCACGAGAGATCTCTCTAACGCCTTGCTTATCAGTAATGCTCGGTAAGTAGTGCGGTATCCGACCGGCTCGCCAACTGACAAAGTGAGACCAGTACACCCGTAATCGGTCTCGAATTTTTCCACCAAGCAGCTCGTAACACGGTAGACCTAGAGTCTTAGCCTTGGCATCAAGCAATGCATTCTCAATAGCACCGAGTGCTTGTCCAACAACCCCTCCGGCTCCTGGCCGCGTTGTGCAGAAAAGGTCTTCTCGAATCCGCGCATGCTGCATGACAGATTGTCCAATCACCCGCGGTGCTAATTGTTCAATCACCGCTCCAACCCCAGGTGAGCCAAATCCCTCATCAAACTCACTCCAACCAACAACGCCCTCTTCGGTGGTCAACTTCACGAAGTAATAATTACGCCATCCAGCACTGCAAGACAACGTTTCAAGAGCAATGACATTAGTTGCTTTAGTCATGATTGTTCCAATATCTATCTGATAGTCGTTATGAATCGTAACAGTTAGTTCCCTGAATTTAAAACACAGATATAGTTTTACGATATATTCATTGTGTCTCGCATGAACAATATGAACCTATAGAGTCAATCGTTTGATAGCGTTACGTATAGGCTTTGATGGTTACCGCTAGAAACATTCGCGCCTTTATTCTACTTAGGCAATCACAGTAACGACGACACTGATTGAGGCCATGACTACCATGCAGAATGTAACAGATAAAAAAGGAACAGTACTGGTCTCTGGAGTTGGCTCCTCAGACGGATTAGGTGCCGCAATTGCCAGAAAGTTTTCGCAAGGAGGCTACCCTGTTGTGATTGCTGGACGAAGCGAACAAAAGCTTCAGCAAACTCTGGATGAACTAATGACTAATGGCGCAACAGCCAGCATGATCATCACAGATGTGACCGATGCTGCTTCGGTTAGAGAACTCGTCAATAAAGCCGAGGCGCTCACCCCGATCGAAGTTGCCGTTCATAATGCAGGTGGTAACAACCCAGCTCCTTTTTTGGAGGTCACAGAGGAATCGTTTACGACGCATTGGCGTGAGCATACCTTAGGCTCGTTTCTCCTCGCTCAGGCTGTGCTACCCCATTTCCTTGAGAGATCAAGAGGCACCTTAATTTTAACCGGAGCGTCAGGCAGCTTGCGTGGGAAAGCAAAATTTTCACCATTCTCTGCTGCAAAAGGAGGTGTTAGAAATTTAGCACAAAGTTTATCGAGAGAATTTGGCCCAAAGAACATCCACGTTGGACATGTCATTATTGATGGCGGAATCAATGGCGAACGACTCAATCGACGTGCGCCTCAACTTAAGGCTGAGCGCGGGGAGGATGGGATGCTCAATATTGAGGCCATTGCTGAGGCTTACTGGATGTTGCACCACCAGCACAGAAGTGCCTGGACGCTCGAGCTTGATCTTAGACCTTGGTCTGAGAACTTTTAACCAGCACATCGGGCGTAACTAGAAGGCCTCCAGTCTCAACCGCACCATATACAGTTGTAACTGTATATGGTGAAACCTCACTCGGAAAATGAAAGATCATGAGAATTTTTGCATTTTTACTTAGAAAGTTTTTACCACGGATTCTAATGCGTCTGATGCCGGGTGTGATTAGAATTATTAAATCAATATTACGTCGATAACAGCACTAAGGAACGATATGCCACTCATTCGAGTTGTGATCCCCGAGGGAACATCTCCAGAAAAAAAAGATAACATTCGCACAAATATCAAAGAAGCAGTATTACGCACACTCGCACCTAAGGAAACTAAGTACGATTATGTGTCTATCTCTGAAGCGTTCGGAGTTATTGGCGATGGACTGCCGGTTGTTGATGTTGACTTAAGGCCCGGCCGGAGCCCTGAACGAAAAAAAGCACTTGTTGACGAGATCTCTCGAATATTGTTGGAGGAATTAAACGTCAAGGAAGAGGACATTTATGTTCTCTTCAGAGAAAATATAGCCGAGAATCATTACACAGGTGGGACTCCCCTCCCAGAATGGAAACCCGCAAGCGAATTAACCTGAAGAGGTCTTAAGATAACGCTCTAGTGCGCTCAAAAAGAGATGCCATCACCTTTCTGTGAGTCCCAAGGTTTAAACTTTTGCATAATGACCGCAAATTGTTCTGACTCAAGAAATTGTTGGAGCCATTCATGCAGTGGGTCCCAATTTTGATTATCAAACCAGATTGGATCTGCAATACGAAATTGACGCACGAAAGGAAGACTCGCAATATCGAGAAAACCTTGCCTCTGCCCTGATACAAATGGATGTTTGTCTAACCGCTCATTAACGCGTTGAAGAAACGCAGATCCAATCGAGCGATACCCTAAAACCTCATCACCGTTCAAACCATAGCGACTCGCGTACTTGTATCGATCCAAAGCATCCTTAAACGCACCATCCAACTCGGTTAAAAATAATTTTGAGTATTCAGCTTCAGCATCGAGCACCTGACACCAATCATCAGGATCATTCTGTTTGAGCGCCCAAAGCATGATTTCCACACTCTCCTCAAGGATTTTACCGTCAGGCAGCTTGAGCACGGGGACTGTTGCTTTCTCACTATCTTTGACAAACTCAGCAGGTTTATCCTTCAGTAGGATTTCCCTGAGATACACCAAGATACCGCTGCGCTTGATCGCTAATCGCGCCCGCATCGCGTAGGGACAGCGACGAAAGGTCCACAGAATTGGCAAATCGTGATCCGTCATTGCGCTTAATGATTGGTGCACATAGGGCTGACGCGAAACACGCGCGTAAGAGCTGTAACACTGTGCATAGACGCCTTCTTTCCTAATATTGAACCTTGACCAGTGGAATAATAACAGCGACGATAAGACGTCTTCAAATAAACTCAGGAAAATTCATCAGGAGGCACATGGCATTAGATTTCAGTTATGACCCCGTTACTGTAACGGACGAGGCAACAGCCACAGGCATAACGGCCGATATCTTTAAGGACATTCGTCAGACAATGAATATTCCTGTCGTCACCTCCATATGGCGGGCCCTAGCATCCTGGGACAATTGTCTTGAGGAGACCTGGAATGCAGTAAAACCCATTTATCTCAGTCGTTTACCCGATACCCTCCTGCCCGATCTTTTCCGGCAAACAGCGTTATCGAGACCAAACTTGAGACTTGATCATCCCACTTCCGGTCTGGACCTGGATGTGCAGGACCTGCAGAATATTAAAGCCATTGTGAATGCCTATAACCGATCTAATGGACTTAATTTAATAGCGCTTGCGGCTTTTGTGACCCCCCTCACGGAAGGTGTCCCGTTATCAGCAAAACCGCCCAGCGCACACCCCCCATTATCACCGTTAAAACCATTACTCTCGCGAGACGAGATCGATGACCAAACGTGGGCGCTTGTGCAACAAGCAAACTCTTTAGGTACCAACTCTTTCGCAGACCAAACATTTTATCAGGATCACATCGCGACTCTATGGCGTCATCTCGCCCATTGGCCAACTTTCTTATCAGCCGTTCATGAAGGTTTTTTGCCTCAGCAAAAATCGGAAAAAATTCATTCAATGAGCCTAAAAAGCACGACATTGGCCGTGGAGATGGGTGCCCAAATGGCACGCTCTTTTAAACCAACAGAGATTGCACTTCCCCCCAAAGTACTCGAGATTATTCATAATTACGTACACAGCCCCAGACAAGTCGCTCGAATGGTTGTGATAGGACACGGAATATCTAATTGGCTAGATCATTCAAAACACCAATGATCTCAGACCAGTTAGTTTCATCTTTAAAAAAAACATTTAGTTAAGATGATCAGATACCTGATTGTCCTCGCCGTGTCCGCCGCATACCTAACCCCACCTCCTTGCGTCCGCGCCAATGACTGGTCCCCTGTATTGGTCTTGGAAAATGGCGATGAAATTTTGTGGAAATTGCATCAAATCGTGGAACCTAAGGAGCGATTTCTCATTGATGAGTTACGTGAGTTATCACAGCTTCACGACGGAATTAAATCTTTTGTCACACATTTTGAAATTGATTGTCATCAGTTGCGGATACGAGAGATTTCATATGATTATTATGCCAAACCAGAGGCTGTTGACCTGATTAAGACGGAAGACATCAAAACGAACAGGCGAAGATGGGCCTATTCAGAATGGAATGAGTATGTGAAATTTATGACAGGTTATTTTTGTGATTAACTAGGGAGTAAAGATGACTAACCAACATGAATACAAACGACTGTTCCACAAAGTACTAAGAGGCACTTTGATAGGGATTTTTTTAGCAGCAAGTAGTGTTTCTCACGCAGGTTGTGAGGACGAAACGGTTATCTGTAAAAATCAAAATATTTCAGATTTAATGAAACAAATAGAGCGTTTTGAAATAGATAATGCTGAGCTGAGGTTTGACGTTGACGATTTACGCGCTAAATTGAAAATGAGTGATAAAAAACTGAATTTGTGTGCTGTAAACCTTAAAAATATAACAGTGGAGATGCGATCTTGCGGGAAATAATGCACAATTTTCAGGAGAGAGTTATATAAGGTTAATCAAATCGGTAAAGCGCTCACACTAGAGTGTTTCCTGGCTCATTATTCCAACAGATAAAAAACAGAGTTTTCACGCAGTAGCGTTTAGATATAGCGCTACAATATTAATTTACTCTTCTAAAATATGATCGTATGAACAACACCATTATTTTTGACACCGAAGCTACAGGCATAAAAGAACCCATATTGATAGAAGCTGCTTGGGTTGAGCTTGAAAGCTTTGCACCCTTTGCTTTTACTAATCCTTTTGTGCAGCGTTACAACCCTGAAAAGCCCATTTCCTTGGGGGCATTAGCTACCCATCACATCATGGACGAAGAGTTGGTTGATTGCCCATTAGCGGCAAGTTTTACTCTACCCAAGCATGTGGACTACATCATTGGCCATAACGTGGACTTCGACTGGGGAGTAATTGGCAAACCTGAAGTCAAACGCATTTGCACATTATCTCTGGCCAGAAAGCTATGGCCTAATTTAGACAGCCACAATCAGAGCGCTCTCCTCTATTACTTAGAGCGCAGCACAGCACGCGAGCAGTTACGAAATGCCCATTCTGCACTCATTGATGTGGGCATCTGCGCAGCAATCTTAAATCACATTTGCCAGGAACTAGGGATAAAAACTGTGGAAGCTTTATACGCCGAGTCTGAGAAGGCTAGAATACCAATCACAATGCCATTTGGAAAACATAAAGGCTCATTGCTATCAGATATGCCAAGAGACTACAAAGAATGGTTACTGAAGCAAGGGGATATCGACCCTTACTTGAGAAAGGCTCTGAGCGTTTGAGGTTGACGCCAGCAACACCCTCAGTCAGTCAGGCACAACAACCGACTACAATGGTTAGGACGCCCTTACCTACACCTTAGAAGGCTTATGCGCTGGTAACTGAAATAATATAAACCTGCAGATGCGCACCAGCGTGGAATAGCGCACGATTATCTGAGAGTTTCATAAAGAGTTAATAAATTCAATAACACTCTCTCGCTCAGATTTAGTCAAGTTGGTGAATCGTTTACGAGTCTTTTCCGCCTCACCACCATGCCACAGAATGGCTTCTTCAACGGATTGTGCACGTCCGTCGTGCAGTAAGCCCAAATGGCCCGAAATTGCGCTCAGTAAACCAATACCCCACAGAGGAGGCGTTCGCCATTCTTGACCGTCAGCTGAACCCTCCGGTCGATGATCAGCAAGTTTTTCACCCATGTCATGGATCAATAAGTCTGTGTAAGGATGAAACGACATATTCCTGAGTTCTTTGATGGGACCTTTGCTTCCGGTTCTCAAAGTTGGCACATGACATCCGGCGCACCCGACCTGGCTAAATAACGTCTCCCCAGCTAGAGTTTTTTCCTGATCATTAATGCGGCGTTGGGGAATGTTAAGAGCTTGCAAATAGGTGGTGATATTACTCAACCGACTGGGTAAAACCTCTGGTCTGAAAGTATTTCCCGTGCACCCACCCTGCCCACCACACTTTGCGGCTGATGGAAGCTCGCGACATTTGGTTTGAACCTCAGGGCAATTTTTTTCAGGAAAAAAGAAGGTCGTTGCCCCAATATCTGAGTGAAAGGCTGATGCAGTTTGTTGTTTTAAATTGGGTTGTGAAGCCTTCCACCCAAATCGACCAATTACGACGTCTTCCGTCTCCAAGTCGATAACATAGTTCGGTCGCCCTGATAGCCCCCCCTCTTTTTGCTCAGCGACAATATTTAGTAAAGACGCATCGGGCACCCATTCTAAAAGACCCAGCCCGATCACTTGCGGGGCGATCCTCATGGATGCAAGGGTCGCGTCATTTATCTCACCAAAGTTAAGATTTCTTATTTCGATTAAAGGTCGCTTAAGCGCAACAGTAGTTTTATCAGGGTATTCAAAAATACTTGCTTCATAAGTAACTATCGCCTCACCTTCTATAGGCACACGATTCTCAGCTGCCCTATTTTGCAATTGATCGCCATACCATGGGTGCGAAGGAAAAACGACGCCGTCGATTTGACGATACCCAAGCTTAATCACATTGCCTTTTTCTACCGTTGCTCCATCAGCAGCAGGTCGTGCTCTACTGTTGTTAGGGTGGCACCCCGCACAATTAGCTTCATTAAATGTTGGGCCTAACCCCCAAATCCCAGGTGCGGGCGCAAGCACCCACAACTCATTAAATTGTTCATGGCCTTCTATAAACTGCTTACCCAATTTTGCCGTTAACGCTAAGTAGGGTAGTGTGAAAGATAAGTCACCCGTCGCAGCAGTGGTTAATAACCCACCAGAATTCTCTAGCCCTTGAGGACTGGCATTACTGTAAGCGTACTGACTCACACAAAGAAGAGCCGTCGCAAGCCATATTTTTTTTGGGGTCTTAAACGCTTCTAGCATCAATGGTCGTGGTCATCATCTTCCCAGGGGCTGTGTTTGACTTCCTCAGGCATCCAAATCGTTTTATATACTTTTTGTAATTCATTTTCCCGAGCAATTTCCTCTGCGTCCGACATCTTGGCATATTTGGCTTCTGTTGGACTTGTGTGATTGCGTGTATTCAAACTAGGGGCAGAAATGACCTTCCTGAGCTCGCCCTTGCAATCCCGACAGCCTGACGGAGCAGCTTCATTCATCCCGTGCATGGCTTTATAAATAACTAGACATGAATCACAGGCGTATTCGTATGTTGGCACCCTATTTCCTTTTCGCAAAAAAAAGTGTGCCCCCAGAAAGGGGCACACCAAACCTTCGTTGATACAACTTAAGCGTATGCCTTGCTAGCTACAATGTCAGCCTTTGCAGTCATTGCTTTTTGCTTATCAATATTCCAGATTCTTGCCGCATTTTCACCTAGGACTTTACGTCTAATTTCAGGCGTAATCTTAGGATATCCATGTCCCTCTACGAGTTCATCAGGGATTTGGAAGTTTCTGAATGCTTCGATTTGCCACTGTGGGTTACCCCAAAGAAGTGAATCCGTACCCCAAAGAACATAGTCTGGACCAATATCACGGAGGAGTGTGCCGATTACGTGTGCGCACTCAATCGGTCTACTGGTAACCGTTGCGGCAAAGGTTGTACCCACTTCTGTATAGAGGTTCTTTCTTTGTGGCTTAAAGCCCTTCAACGCAGCAAGCTCATTATGATATGGCCATGCTGAGTGGTACGCAATAAAGTTAAGGTCTAAGAAGTCATCCGCTGCTGCATCAAAGTCTTCACAGTGTGCATATCGGGCGTAGAACTGTCCGAACGGAACACCTTTGTGACAACCAATGTTCGTAATGCCCAAGCGACGGCACTCTTCCCAAATAGGATAAGCCAACACTTCATCATCGAACCACCAACCTTTTTTATCGGTTGAATCAAAGGTGTAGAGCTTCAACCCAGAGATTCGATATTGGTCAGCGTACATGTTGAGCCGTTCAAGCGTCTCATCCACACCCTGATTTGGCGTTAAACCACCCGCCAACATGATTGTGTTATCAGGCCATCGGTCTCGAACACCTACTTGATATTCCATTGGGATCATGTCCCGCCCGCCGTAATCCTCACGGAAACCGAATGGGTTGAATATGCCAACGGTGGTATCACTCTCTTGTAGGATAAGCCTGCCGTAGTTTTCAACATTCATGTCACGTGTGCCATTCTCCATACCAAACGCTTTGCCCAGATCATCCAGCAACTGAACGAACCACATACCACGCTCAGTCGTATTTACACCCAACTGGTAATGGCCAGGTCGCGTACATACGTGAGTATGCACATCCACGATGAAGTCACTACCCGCTCGAGCAACTTGAATGGCCTCGTCCTTCGCGGCTACGTCAGCCGCTTCAGCAGCACCGACTTCAAAGAACTTCATTCCGGTTACTTCATTGGCCGCGATCATCGCTGCGCTCAAGCCAAGAGATGAGCGGAAAAAATCCCGTCGAGACATACCAGCTTTCTTAGCAGCCTCTCCCATTTTTTCTTTGATCTTCGGACCCATATTGCCTGTCATAAACAATGAGGTTCCGACGCTGTTCGCCTCGAAAGGGTCTGACCCTAGCTCCTCAAGTTGTTTATCAAGCCCCTTATGTGCTTGTAAAACATTGAATTCCATAATACCTCTCCCATATTCATGTGCAGAATCTAAACTATCAGTTAACTGTTTAGTTGCCGGCTCTACTACAGGTGATACGAGTCGCCCCTAAGACCATATTTTTTAGGTACAGTAAACACAAAGCTACAACTTCTATATTGCAAGTCAAGTATTTCGTGTATTGCGGCGCAGTAAATTGTTGGCGAAAACCAAGATAGTTTTAAATGCAGGGGCCCTTCAATTATAAGCAGGAACTATTTAATGATTTTACTTAAAAATGAATATAAGCATCTAATTTTAATAAGTATTATTATTATTTTCGCGAGCGAAAATAGCCTCATTCACGCTGGAAAATTTCGAGGAACGCCCGTCATCGAACAAATTGACACCGTAGAACATTCGCAACATGTGAAACTCATTAGAGCGTTTGATTACGTCGATAATCAGGGAGAGATTTGGACCGCTGAGGCAAACCGCTTGATCCCGCTTCATCTACTCTCAGATGAAATCAGACAAGTCAGACCTTTGCCCAGCGAGTTTGATTATCTGAAAACTATGCTGATTTATCACAGTCAGTCGGTACAAGCCACGGCCCCGTGGCGCGATGCGCGTGACATCGTATACGACGCTTTACTCGACGAAGGTCTTCAAGAGAATTTAGCGAAAATGATCTATGCAGTAGTGCGTGCAGAGGGATGGCGTTGGGAGCCGCTAGGGTCTAGCTGCTATAAATCATGTCATTCGAATGCACCCTTACTCAGATGGAGAGCGATGCCCGATTATGAACAATTGAATGAGACGATTGATTGGATCCTCTTTGACTTCCCTACACTCGATCAAATCGACATTCGAGTTGATGCCCTCATTTTAAAAACTGGACCACATATCTTCGCCCAGTAAGCGTGAGGTTATATCCGCAAATTTTAGCTAGAATGGTATGATCAAACTTAATAAAATAAAGTAATTTATATGACAGTAGTAATCAAAACGGATGACGAGATTGCCAAAATGCGCGTTGCTGGAAGGCTCGCATCTCAAGTACTCGATTTTATTCAACCGAAGATTCGTGCAGGCATTACCACCGAGGAGCTTGACTCCTTATGTCATGACTTCATGGTCAATGTTCAAGGGACAATCCCTGCCCCGCTGAATTACGCGCCACCCGGATATACGCCCTTTCCCAAGTCCGTATGCACGTCGGTTAACCACGTCATTTGTCATGGTATCCCAGGACCTAAAAAATTAAAAAATGGTGACTCCATCAACATCGATATCACAGTGATCAAAGATGGCTATCACGGGGATACCAGTCGTATGTTTCATGTCGGAGAGCCTTCGATACAAAGTCGTCGTTTGGCTGCAATTACCTTCGATTGTATGTGGACAGGAATCTCGCAAATTAAACCTGGTGCTCGCTTGGGAGACATTGGTTCAGCCATACAAAAAATGGCTGAACCAGCTGGATTTAGTGTAGTGCGGGAATTTTGTGGGCACGGTATCGGATCAACCTTTCATGAGGACCCACAAGTACTTCATTACGGCAAAGCTGGGACGGGACTAGAACTTGCACCAGGAATGATTTTCACGGTGGAACCGATGATCAATGCAGGAAAATCAGACATCCGTCAATTGGCGGATGGTTGGACGATTGTGACCAAAGACCACCAACTATCAGCCCAGTGGGAACACACGGTTCTAGTAACCGACACAGGGTTTGAGGTGCTGACAACGTCCGAAGGAACCCCACCTCCTCCAGATGGATTGTCATTTAAAGTCTAATGGTGAGAGCAAAACCGGTTTCATCCGTGGATGCCCAAATCCAAAATATTCGGACGCAAATAAAACAGAAAAAACAGAAATTATTTTCTAGATTAGACCGCAAGACTGATTATGCATCTCTTCTTAAGCGTCACTCGAAACAAATTGATGCGCTGCTAAAATCTCTTTGGGACGAACGATTGAAGGCAACGCACGCGACATTAATCGCCGTGGGTGGTTATGGCCGTGGCGCCTTATTCCCCTTCTCCGATGTTGATCTGCTCATTCTCATCCCTGATGCTATAAATAAAAAAGACGAATCAGTGATCGCCTCATTTGTGAGTTTGCTATGGGATATTGGGCTAGACGTCGGGCACAGTGTGAGAAAACTGAAAGAGTGCGTCAATGAAGCTAAAAAGGACATCACAACACAAACCAATTTGATGGAGTCAAGATTTTTAGTTGGCTCCAAATCGCTCTTTACACAATTTAAGAGTCAAGTTGTGAGCCGTATAGACGAGCATCGTTTCTGCGATGCAAAGCTCGTCGAGTTGCGGCAACGCCATAGTCGCTATAACGATTCATCTCAAAATCTTGAGCCGAACCTAAAAGAGTCACCAGGAGGATTGCGTGACCTTCAAACTATTCTTTGGATTGCTCAAGCAGCTGGCTTCGGAGCCACCTGGGCGCGTCTTAGAGAAAATGGAGTCATCACGAAAACTGAACAAGCTCAGCTCGAAAAACATGAACGGGCGCTTACCCTTGTCAGGACCCTTCTACATTTAAAGGCAGGGCGAAAAGAAGATCGATTGCTGTTTGATTTTCAAAGACTACTCGCTGCTGATCTAGGCTTTCGAACTACGAAAGCAAAACCAGAGACGGAACAATTAATGCAGGTGGTTTTTAAGGCTTCCAAATCAGTGAGCCTTCTATCATCCATCCTATTACAACATCTCACGGAGTTGATTCACGGAACAAGCGACGCAGATCCGATAATTATTGATGAAGACTTTCAAATTAAAAATAATTTCCTTGAGACTACGAGTCCTGGTGTTTTTAATAAAAGACCTCATAGCATTCTTCGGTTTTTTTCCGTACTACACGAACATAATGAGATCAAAGGTATCTCTGCTCGTACACGTAAGGAACTTTGGCATGCCAAAAAAATCATCAATGATGAGTTTAGGAGTGACGAACAAAATAGAAAATCATTTTTGAATTTTTTTCAAAAACAGGTGGGTTTGACGCATACGCTGAGATTGATGAACCAATACGAAGTACTGGGTCGGTACTTGCCTGAATTCGGAAAAATATGCGGGCAATTACAACATGATCTTTTTCACGTATACACCGTTGACGATCACATTCTGATGGTTGTGCGCAATCTGCGACGGTTTGCGGTACAAGAGATGTCACACGAATTCCCTCTGTGCAGCAAACTCATTGGATCATTTAAGCGACCTGAAACCTTATACATCGCTGGTCTGTATCATGACATTGCCAAGGGTCGAGGCGGCGATCACTCGAAGCTAGGTATGGCGGATGCCGAAAGATTCTGCCGGCATCATGGGTTAGGTGCTGCGGATACGAAACTAGTCATATGGCTGGTTGAAAAACACTTATACATGTCAACGATCGCTCAAAAGCGAGACCTTTCTGATCCATCAGTTGTACTTGAGTTCGTCAAGTCGGTGAAGACGCAACGCCGCTTGGAGGCGTTATATTTGCTAACGGTTGCCGACATACGAGGAACAAGCCCCAAGGTATGGAATGC